>Ga0210406_10003411_pt1 | contig 17425 bp, 15 predicted proteins | sample IncBWC30MmetaG_FD_155454 | JGI IMG/M metagenome (GOLD analysis project Ga0210406, IMG submission 155454) | Forest soil microbial communities from Barre Woods Harvard Forest LTER site, Petersham, Massachusetts, United States - Inc-BW-C-30-M | ecosystem: Environmental > Terrestrial > Soil >... | reverse complement strand
CCGAAATCGATGTCTACCGTCCAACGGAAACGGTTCCAGCTGGCGAAGCGCTCCTGCTGGCTTTCGATATTCCACAGAGAATCGCTCATGTATTGGAAATCGAATCGAACGCCGCGTTCCAACAAGCGCGTCCGTTTGCCACCCCATTCGCCGAACAGGTGACCGTGCGGGCCCCGACTAGTCTCGTGACTGTCCGGGCCCCCGAGCGTTTCCTCTTGTTCGCTCTGCGCAGCCACCGGAACCGCACACACGCTGACGCCGCAGAACGCTACGAACACCGGAATCAAAATGTGAATCATTCGCTCGTACATGGGTCCCTTGTCCTATGCGAGTGCCAAAGCCACGAATGCGTGCATAACCGTCAGCAACATCCGCAGCAATCAGCTCATTGCAACATCCGACGTTATGTATTCCCGGCTATCGGGGGGAGTGCTACTAGCTGCCACGTTTTCCCTCCGATGCTCACACTTGGACCGACATATTGTTCACTAGGCTTGGCTAGGAGCAAATCGGAAGCCAATCGTAAATACTTGAAAAAGAATGGCTGGAAATTCGAGCGCTACTGTGGATTTTGGGAAGTTCATAAGAATCCTAAATTTCAACGGAAGTTCAATAGAATTAGTTCTACCTGCCGGCTGCCGCTGCTGGGTCCGGTATGAAATGAGTATCGGCGCCTTCCTTGAATACCACGTAGGCCCGCCTCCACGGCTCGTCATTGATCAAGCGCCACTTATGCCCTGAGCCAGTGTGATCAACAGCAAGCAGCACGTCACCCGGATGGATCGTGAACGTCTCGCCGCCTACGGTCGTAAATTCAAGCACGCCGGCCAAGGTGAGTACGTATTGGGGAATAGGATCGTTGTGCCAGTCGAAGGAGGAATGTGGCTGCGATTCCTTGAATAAGATGGATTGTGCTTCGACTAGGTTGTTTTCACCTATGCTGCCACGCACCACATGTGAGTTTCCGTCAGGACCCGTGTACAGCCGATACGCTCGGATCATCGTCCGACCTCCTTGATTTGCCCAATTTCCTTGACATTGTTGATGTGCAATATTGCCGCCGTGTCGGCCCGCACCTGCCGGCACAACGCCGGATTCTCAATCAGAGATTGGCCATAGGAAGGAATGATTTCCTTTAGCTTGGCGGCCCATCCCCCGGCCTTCAATTTTTTCTCGAAACACAGCTCAAGGACATGAACCATGATCCATACGGCCGTGGAAGCACCAGGCGAGGCGCCTAGCATCGCAACAATGGAACGGTCGGCGGCGCTGACAAGCTCGGTGCCAAATTCCAGGATGCCGCCATGAGCGGGGTCTTTCTTGATGATCTGTACGCGTTGTCCCGCCACTTCGACTCTCCAATCCTCCTCCTTTGCATTTGGAAAGAACTCACGGAGTGCGGCGAACCGCTCTTTCGAGGACTCGAGGAGCTGGCCCACCAGATACTTTTCGAGAGCCAGGTTATCCATTCCGACAGCCAGTAGCGGCAGTAAGTTTTCGGGATCGATTGAGCCGAAGAGATCGAGATAGGACCCATGCTTGAGAAACTTCGTTGAAAACCCCGCGTAAGGGCCGAAAAGCAAAGACACTTTGCCTTCGATGTGGCGCGTGTCGAGGTGGGGCACGGACATCGGAGGTGATCCCTCCCCGGCCTTACCGTAAACCTTGGCATGGTGACGCGAACAAATTTCGGCCTGGTCGCAACGAAGCCAAATTCCACTTACTGGAAACCCCGCGTAGCCGCGGCCCTCGGGAATCCCGGATTTTTGCAACAACGGGAGCGTTCCCCCGCCGGCGCCGAGGAAAACGAATTTGGCTTGGACATCCCGTTGCTGTCCGGTTTTTTCGTCCCTAATTCGCAGACTCCATAGATCCCCATCACGACGCACATCTTGCACTCGACTAAAATACTGGATTGCGAATCCGTCCTTGCCAAGTAGAGAATCAAGAAGCAGGTCAGTGAGGGCGCCATAATCCACGTCGGTTCCGGTCACCATCCGCGTCGCTGTAACCACATCGCTCGGATCGCGCCCTTCCATCACCAGCGGTATCCATTCCGCAATCTGCTTCGCGTCGTCGGAATATTCCATTCCGTAATAGAGAGGGTGGGCAGCTAGCGCCTCGAAGCGTTTCTTAAGGAAGACGCGGTTCTCCGGACCGCACACGAAACTGAAGTGAGGCACGGGATGAATGAAGGATTGCGGGTCCCTGATCGCCCCTCCTTTCACCAAATAGGCCCAGAACTCGCGGGAGAGATCGAACTCGGTGTTCACCTGCAGAGCCTTTGAAATGTCGATGCTGCCGTTGCTTTCTTGCGGGGTGTAATTCAACTCGCAAAGCGCTGCATGCCCCGTGCCCGCATTGTTCCATGCGTTCGAGCTCTCCTGTGCCGCGCTGCCCTGAACTTCGTAAAGCTCTATTTTCAGGCTCGGATCAAGTTCTTTTAAGAAAACAGCCAGTGTAGCGCTCATAATGCCTGCACCGACGAGAATGACATCGGAATGATTCGCGGAGGGGAGGGGCGTTGCCATAGTTTTTCTCCTTTTCGTCATCCGGCTGCTGCGGCCACATACGGCTTGACCATTTTGGCGGGGTCGACAATGCCATCGAATTCAGCCTCCGAAACGAAACCCAGCTTCACGTGGCCCCCTAGACGGAGAGTTGCCAGTATACATACGCCGCTGGCTGTGGCTGGTCAAGTGCAAGCACAAAAATTAGCGGCCACAGCAGTTCCTCCGCCGGAGGAATCACCGTGAGACGGTAGATTTACTACGGGCGAAATTCTTACCAACACTGCCTACACTGGCCGAGGAGAAAGTCGCTATGGATCGATCATGCCGTCTCATTCCCTAATGGAACTTGGAGACGGATACGAGCCGATGGAATGGCTCAGAAACCGCAGGGATGGAGCACCGAGCGGGAGAGCGATTAAGCACGGCCGCCATACGCGAGTGGATGAAGTTCCCATAACTGGAGAGTGTCCCGCCGGTCTACAGTATCCGCCGGATAGCGACTCTCACGACCGTCAGTTAACAACGGATTTGAGAGGAGGTCAATCTTGGATCACAAACCCAGGGTTCTATTCTTTTCGACCAGCGATTCGACTCGGAGTCAAATGGCAGCCGGCTTCCTTCGCAAATTCGCGGGGGAGGAACTCGCAGTTGTTAGCACAGCGGTACAATCTCCGGACTAGGACCCGCTGGCTGCCGAAGTTATGAAGGAAATCGGAGTTGATATATTCGGGCAAGCCTCTAGAGGCGTGAAGGAGTCGCTTAAAGACCACTTTGCGTATGTCATGACGGTCTCTGATGATTCGAGAGAGAGGTCCCCAGTGTGGCCCTTCACCCACAATCTTCGTCACTGGAGCATTCCAGATCCGGAGCGTGTCAAGGGGTCATCGGAACAGAAGCCAGAGGCTTTTCGGCGTGCTCGTGATGAGATCAGCTGGAAGGTCAGAGAATTCTTAGCACAATTGCACGGGCATAGTTGGTCGGCAAGCGGTGCAACTGGATAGCGTCTCCTTGCTCCTCGCGAATCGGCCGCAGATGAGCCCAACACAGGGCTGACCAAATAAGGGTAAGAGTCTGCAATGAATTTTCGAGAGCCTGGCAGCGAACCAGTCAGATTGAGAACCCTAAGTTGCCTAATTCTATTCCCCGTGGAGCTCGATGTGCATAGGCTTGTTTCTCGGCTGCTTCTGCTTGGCGCGAGCGGTTGTGCCGTTAGTGCGTTTTCAGCAACCCTTGCCGATACTTCCGACGGCAGGCGAACACTTGATTCGCGTTCGCCCATGCGCCCGAGCCACGCGTGCCACCGATGCCCAAGCTCCAACGTCTCTTCAACGACTCGTCGCGTCTGGCGAATTGATATTGTGGCAAGTTTTGAGCGCAATGTAACAATGCTACATTGGTGAAAACCGCTGAATGGGATTTTCGGTAGCCGCAGTGTGTCTTGGGGTAACTTTTTCCGAATGCAGCCCTGGCTTTTATGCCAACCGTAATGCGCAATGCCGTCTGTAGCCTACCCCTTCAGGGGTGAGGCTTCTCTCTTGGGTTTGCCTCAGGTATGACAACCGTGCGACCTATCATCGTATTGTGTGAAAATAAGTCGAGGCTTAAGTAACAACAATGTCCCCATCTCGGCGAAACATTCTGTGCCTGACCGTTCTTACGATTTTCGCTACGTCGTTCTTCCGGCTCCCCGCACCAGCGCAAACCCCAGAGCAAAGCGTCATCCACGTAAACGTGAACCTGGTCCTGCTTGACGCCACGGTGAAAACCAAAGCCGGTCAAATCCTGGGCGATCTGAAGCAAGACTCCTTCGAACTCCGCGAAGATGGCGTCCCCCAGAAGATCGAAATCTTCAGCCGCGACGAACTGCCGCTCAACGTTGCTCTGGTTTTGGATTTGAGTGATTCCATTGGTCCATTCCTCGGACCGTTGCGCCAAGCCGCCACGACCGCGCTTGCGGATCTCAAACCCGAAGATCAGGTTGCACTGTTTACGTTTGCCACCGAGGCCGAGATGAAAGTCCCTTTCACAACCGACAAGACCGAAATTGCTCAGCAAATCAGCGCCTTCCACGTCGGCGGCGCCACCAATATCAATGACGGTATCTTTGTCGCCGCCAAATATCTGCTCAACACTCCTCCCAAAGGCCGCCGCATAATCATTCTCATCAGCGATGACGTTGGCACGGACGCCGGCGGACAGGGTACGCACGACATCATCACCGAATGCATCGCTTCAGATGCGGTCTTATACAACTTGAAAATACCCGGATACAATCCGCCCGGAACGCTATTCGCCGCCAGCATGATTCCCGGGCTCGTGAACATTCGCAAAGTGATGGATCAGACGGGCGGTGAAATCTTCGACGTGCAGGACGTGGCGCATTTAGATGCCGCATTTGGCGCTCTGATCCAGCGCATCAAGACGCGCTACACCTTGGGCTATTACACCAAGGCCACCGCAGCCGAAGGCAAGCCGCACAAATTGGATGTGCGTCTGGCGCCATCATTCGGCAAAAAGGGCCACGATTACGTCATCCTGTCAAAAAGTGGCTATTACGTTCATTAAGAAAGCCTCCCGTGATGGTAATGGAGACCCCGCTGACAAAAGGCGGGCCCGTCGCCAGCGTTCTAGCGATGGCCAACAAACCGGGGAAAATCTCGGCCTGGTGCTCCAGATCATCGACAATAAGTCGCCAACACGCTGCGTGCCCGCGGGCCAGAAATGACCCAGGGCGTAACCTCCGCTAAAGCCCGCGACTAAAACCTGAAAAGCGGAAAGGCGAGGACGAGTCCATCTCCCCATACAAAACTCGTCTTCGCTCTATCTTTTCAAGGGGTTGCGTGTCGAAAAAAAATGATAGCACGGGCGTTTGTAGCTGGCACTCCAAGTTAGTTAGGCTGGTGAATCGTTCTTGTGCTTTTCCTCACGGGAACCGTGCTCTCGGTAATTGCCGTTCTAGAGAAGGCCAAAAAGCAGAATACCTAGTAGCTTCCGACCCGATTGGCCTGTGGGCCCTCCACTGAACCACGCTCGTTACCCAGCTAGCCCCAGCCGATTCCACTCCAGCCGACATCCAGTCGATTCCACGTTGACACCGACAAGTGCTACCCTATCTTTCGGCGCAGCTTAAAATTGCAGGCGTAATCCCCTTTAAGAGGACGCATTAGTGAGACGGAGAGTCCATCTTCGCGAACCAGTCGGCGTGGCGCTCGAGACCTTGCGCGCGCACAAAATGCGATCTTTCCTCACCCTGCTTGGCATCATCCTTTCTGTCTCCACTCTCATCGTCGTTATCGCCCTGATTGCCGGCGTGAATCGCTACATCTCCGAACGCGTCGCCAATCTCGGCTCAAACGTGTACCTGCTCACGCGTTTCCCCATCATCACCGACGTCGACGAATTCGTGAAGGCCAATCGCCGCAATAAAAAAGTTACCTGGGAAGATTACGAATCCCTGCGCGAAAATCTGAAGCTGCCCTTGCGGCTCGGCGTTGAGCAGCGCATCTCCGGCAAAGTCCGCGCCGGCTCGCAGAGCGTTGACGACTCCAACATCCGCGGCGTCACCGCCAACATGGGCGACATCGATATCGTCGAGCCCGCCAGCGGCCGCTACATCACGGAAGGCGATGACGAGAGCCGCGCCCTGGTCACCATGATCGGCAGCGAACTGGCCACAAAACTCTTTCCAAACGTCGATCCCATCGGCCGCGAGATTCTTATCGATGGCCGCCCATTCGAAGTCGTCGGAATCGCCAAGCCCATCGGCTCGGTTCTTGGCCAGTCGCAGGACAATTTCGCCTACATTCCCATTCAAACGTACTTCAAAATCTATGGCTCCTACGACGGCATCTGGATCAACATACAAGCCCGCGGTGCCGAATGGATGGAACGCACTCAGGACGAAACGCGTGCCCTCATGCGCGCCCGCCGCCACTTGCCTCCCAATGAGAAAGACAACTTCGGCATCTTCGATTCCGCCACCCTCATGGATCTCTGGAAAAATCTTACCGGAGTGATCGCCACAGCCATGGTGGGCGTAGTTTCTGTTTTTCTGGTGATCGGTGGCGTGGTGATCATGAACGTGATGCTCGCAGCCGTCACGGAACGCACGCGCGAAATCGGCATCCGCAAGGCCTTGGGCGCGCGAAGCCGCGACATACTGTTGCAATTTATGGTCGAAGCAGCCGTCATGGCCGCAGTCGGTGGCGCCATCGGCGTTGCCCTCGCCTATCTCATTTCCGGCTTAACCACCGCGACGACTTCCGTTCCGATGTCTGTGCCGTTTCCCGCGGTCCTCATCGCCGAAGTGATTTCCGCCGCCGTTGGCGTATTTTTTGGCGTCTATCCCGCAAAGAAAGCCGCGGGCTTGCAACCGATCGAAGCGTTGCGCCAGGAACTTTAGGAGTCTGCGTGAGAACTACGGCGGAGACAGGCGTTCTTGGGTTTTGTAGGGACCGCCTTCTGAGGCGGTCCGCCACCACAAATGCTTGCCTTTGCCGTCGTGGGATAGACACTCTTGTCTGTATTCTCCCTTTCATCTTAGGGGGTCCGAGCTTTAGCTCCGACATGAAGTACCTGGCTGTCATTTGGGCTTCGGCCCCTCAGGAAATGGTTTTGGCATTTTTCGCGGCCGGTTCACTCATGCGACCTCGAGTGGGCATGATTTCAGGCAAGCTGTAATTGGGAGGGTACGACTTTAGTCGTGCCGCAAACCGTGCCAAAATCGACGCGGCTTTAGCCGCTGAGGGCCGTGGCACAAACTGCGTCGCGTTGGGAGTCATCGAGGATGGGCATGCATATCAGCGAAAACGCGCAAATGGCACTCACCACATTGCGTGAGAACAAAATGCGCTCGTTTCTCACCGTGCTCGGTGTGGTCATCGGCATTACGGCGTTGCTCTCTGTCGTTTCGATTCTCGTCGGCGTCTATGGCAACGTGAACGACTACCTCTCCGACTACGGCCCCGAAACATTGTTCATCTTCCGCTTCGATCCCGGCATTCACACCGGCCGGCTCACGCCCGAAGAGCGCGACCGCAAACCTCTCAGTTTTGAAGACGCCGAAGCCATCGAGCAGTTCTGTCCCGCGGTGCGCGCCGTCACCGCCAGCCTCTATCCGCGCTTTGTTGAGGAGGGGCCGCAGAATGGCCCCGTTACCGCGCGTTATCAGACCAAGGAAGTTTCCGGCATCGATTACAACGGCACGCTCCCAACCACCGAGGAAGTTTTTAATTCCCGTCCACAGAAAGGACGTTTTTTCAGCGACGCCGAAAACCTGCATCGCGCCGATGTCGCTCTAATTGGCTCGGATATCGCCAAGACTTTGTATCCCGATATGGATCCGCTGGGAAAGCCCATCATGATCAATGGCGTATCCTACGAGGTAATCGGCGTCCTCGAACCGCGCAAGGGCGGCTTCGTCAAAGACCAGTCCGCCGACAAAGCGGTCATGGTGCCGTACCGTTCCTATCACAAGCACAATCCGCAAGACGACGAAAACTTCATCGGCGCTGTCGCGTATCCCGGCAGAATGTCCGAAGCAGAAGATCAGATTCGCGCCCTGTTGCGCCGCCGCAGAAACGTGTCCTACAACAAGCCTGACAATTTTGGCATCTCCAGCGCGCAGCAAATCGCCAATGAGTTTCGTCAGATCACTTCGTCCGTCGCGTTGCTGATTTCGGTCATCAGTTCCATTGGCCTTCTCGTCGGCGGCGTCGGCGTCATGAACATCATGCTGATGTCCGTCACCCAGCGCACTCGCGAAATCGGCGTGCGTAAAGCTATCGGTGCGCGCCGCCGCGATGTCATCTGGCAATTCCTCACCGAAGCGATTGTCCTGACAGGCTCAGGAGGCATCATCGGAGTCCTGCTCGGCAGCGCCATCAGTCTCCTGATTCACGTTCTCGTGCCTAGCCTGCCCTCCGCCATTCCCCTCTGGTCCATTATTCTCGCCGTCGCAGTCTCCATGAGCGTCGGCCTGTTCTTCGGTATGTATCCTGCCATCAAAGCAGCCCGGCTCGATCCCGTCGAAGCCCTGCGCTACGAATAGCAACCTGCGCAGTGGACTTGCGCGTTTCCGCTGCTTCTCATACAAGCACGCTCCCGGGCTTCTTCATTGCAGGTGAACGTCGCGGCCCGCTTGTGGCAGAGATGCACGTCTCTTCCACAATGATGATCCATCAGCACAACTCTCAATCAGTCTAGAATCGCGCGTGATATCTTGCCGAGCTTGTAGGCTCAGCAGAATTGACGACCACAACTCCCCTTATCCCCGGAACGAATGACTGGGAACGAGTGGCGGCTCAGACCGAGCCGTTTTCGCTAGTGGATGCTGCGCTCTTAGGCGTGAGACTCATCGCCTCGTTTCTGATGACGCCCTGCAAGTCAAAAAGATGCCGGCCGCCATGGCAGAGTCCTGCGATGAATGCGGAGCATCATCCACATGCCGTCGCAGACCAACGAATCCGTGAAACTAACATACTTTGGAAACTGTCGCGCTCGCCGCTTTCGATACGGCAGGTTGTTGCGCCAGCACGCGAATGAACTCCGGTGTCGTGCCGCAACATCCGCCCAGAAACGTCGCGCCCGCCTCAACAAGCTCATGCGCCGAAGCTGCGAATTCCACCGCAGTCGTTTTGTACAGCGTCACGTTACCAACCATTTCCGGCACACCTGCGTTGGGTTTAATCCAGACCGGCAGCGGCGTAGCGGCCGCCAGCCGTCCGCAAACCGGGATGAAATCGCGAATGCCGAGCCCGCAGTTGGCTCCGACCCCATGAACCCCGTCGCTCGTCAATGCTGTCGCGGCTTGTTCCGGCGTGGTGCCCATGATGGTCCGGTCGCGATTCTTCCCTGAGTCAAACACCAGCCAGACGATCACTGGCAGCCCCGTCTCCAGCGCCGCCTCGTCCGCAATGCGTGCTTCGGCAAGGTCTGTCATCGTCTCGATTAAGAGCGCGTCGGGACCTTCCGAAGCCAACGCCCGCGCCTGCCGCGAAAACGCGTCCCTCAATTGATCCGCATTCGCTTCTTTCGTCAACAGCATTTTCCGCTTGGCCCAATCGACGCAAACACAACGCCGAATCACCCGCAGCTTGCCGCGAAATTTTCACCCCGGCGCGATTGATGTCCACTTGCCCCTGCAGCCCATACGGCGCCAGGCTGATGCAGGTCGCGCGAAACGTGTTCGTCAGAATTACACAGCTCCCCGCTTGAACGTAGTTCTCCGCCACGCGCCGCACCCAGCTTCTGAAACTCAGTTCCCCACGCCCCATCCGTAAGCGTCGCAGTTCCCCGCAAACAATCCCCAAACCGCATTCCATTGTCCCCCGCGAAATCGAAGCTGCGAGTATATCGCGCCTCGATGGTCCTCCTCCGCGATACCTGTAGCTCACCCCTCAATGCACACCAAACTCCCCCAAAAATAATGTAACGTCAGGTCTTCCCGCGCAGTAATGCTAAATAGAGGGCGGCGCATGGACGTGCTGGAACGATTCGCGGCTGGCGATCTCGAGGCCTTCGAATCGCTCTTCCGCCAATACCAGGGCGAAGTCTATCGCTGGATCATGCGCATTGTCCGCAATTCTGCAACCGCGGAGGACTTAACCGTGGAAACTTTCTGGCGCATGTACCGGGCCCGTGCCCAGTTCGACCTGAGCAAGGGGACTTGTGGCCCTTGGCTTCGCCGCATCGCCAGCAACGCCGCCCTCGACCACCTCCGCCGTTCGCGCCACGAGGTTCCTTTGCCCGACGATCTGCCCGCCACGGCCAAGCAGCCGCCCGCCGAGCAAGTCGAGCTGCGCCGCGAAATTCTTGGTGCCGTAGACAAGCTCTCGCCTCCGCTTCGCGCGGTCATCTTGCTCGCTCTGGTGGAGGAAGAGCCCTACGCAAATATCGCCCAGGCTCTCGGCATCTCCGAAAACGCCGTTAGGGTCCGTCTGTTTCGCGGTGTACGTGTCTTAAGAAGATCGCTTTCGCAGGCAGGAGTCCACGCATGAATCAGCATGAAATTGACGACATCAAGAATCTCTTGAAGGATTCTCTGCGCCCCGTCGGTGGCCTCGAACTTCAGCGCGACCTCTGGCCCGCCATGCTTCGCCGCCTCGATCAGCCGGCCTTCCGCGTGCCCTGGCGGGATTGGACTCTTCTCGCCGCCGCCACTGCCCTACTTCTCTTTTTCCCGGGAATGATTCCCGCGTTGTTGTACCACCTGTAACGAAGGAGTCGCCATGAACAAGCATCCCTATTTGCGTGCCTATCTCGCCGGAATTGCTATTCCAACGGCGTTTCTCCTCGTCGCCACCACCGGCTACATCATCATTCGTTATGTTTACAATCTCCCCGTCCCCATCGAACGCGTCATCGTCTTCCCAATGGCTGCGGTTCCCAATGCCTGGGGCTTGTGGAATGTGCTCTACCGCGCGTTCCTCGCCTCTCGTCACGTTTCTCTTGGGCTGTTTGGTGGCGCGCTCCCGTTGTTGCTCGCCCCTTGCGGCTATCTCGTTGCCCGTCTGCTCGGCTTCGCCGTCCCCCCCCACGTTCTCTCCCTTGCTCCCTTCGCACTACCCGTCGCCCTCATCATCTATTATCTCGTCTGGAAGCATTTCGTCGGCTTCCTCAACGCCGAACTCGATGTCGTTTGAACTCAACAAGGATCGTTGTTGGCTAATCAGCGCGCCAGATGGCAACGATATCCACTGTGGCGGTCGGCCGCGAGGCAGCATAGATGCTGACCGACGCGACTAGCACGAGGAACATAGCCAAGCCAACGGACGTGATTATGTCCACGGGCTTCGCTCCATCGATCAGCGCTTCCAGAAAACGCCTGGTCAATCGCGCTCCGGCTATTCCAGGGATCGCTCCAGCCGCGACCATCAGCAAGCCTTGCCGCAGTAGCATGTGAAATCCTGAAACGCCTCGCGCGTGAGTTGTAACAGGCCGGTATAGCTTCGAGGCCTAAGAGTGTCTTCCGCATCCCCGGTACTCCAAATTCATGCCCGGTAACTTAGCCTTCAATCGCGATCGTGCTCCTCCCGTCTGCCCTTGGGCGATGACGACGGTGGAAACACCGTGAACTTTGGCGCCGGCATCGGCTTATCGCCCATCCGGTCTTCCCACAGAAACTTGTTCAGCACAACGCTGTCCACCGCGTCTGCGTGGCTGAAGTCCAGGTTCTTCCCTTCTTTCCATTCTTTCGTGTTGACCTCGTAGATTAAGCCGTTGTCACGATTGCGGTAGTCCGCGTCAAACGCCACCTGCGTGCCTGGTCCGTTGAACAGAGGCGCCATCACCGCCGCGCGCGAATCATTCGCATTCATCGGTGGCGCGCCTAGCAACGCTTCGATCGTGCGCACCATATTCACCGTGGTGTAGAAGTTGTGATTCACAACAACGGCAGTCACGCCTTTACTCGTTTGGGGAGCCGGCGCGTATTTGCTGATGAACAAGGCGATGCTGCGATGCGAGTCTACGTGATCGGGTCCGTCCTGCGCGTCGTCCTCCAGTATCAGGATCGCCGTATCGTCCCAATACCCGCTGTGCGATATCGCCTCCGCCACTCGCCCCACCGCCAGATCGTTGTCCGCCACGGACGCCGCAGGCCTCGGTTCGCCTTTTCTTCCGCCCGCGGTGTGGTCGTCGGGCAGCCGCAATAAAATGAACTGCGGCATTGTGTCCTTCCCTCCTCTACGGGAATCCACAAATCCATGGAACTCATTCAGAAATTCGTCCACCCGCAACTGGTCGGGATAGGAAACCTCAAAATCTGGAAATAGCGGATCGAAATGCCCGCGCAGCTCCAATTCTCCGGCGATGTTCTTTGCCGGAACTGGAATATTCCAGGGATAAGGGCTCGCGCTTCCGTGCGGATCTCCCACGTTTTTCTCCAACGCCTCGCCCTTCTTGATCACTTGCCGCGGACACGCCACGCCTGCCACTTTCGGAGGTCCCGCCACAGGAGTCTTCGTGCCTTCCGCTTCGTTGCACCACCGCGTGACAATATATTCCCCATAATGCCGGTACGAAATTCCGTGCTTCGCAAAATTCTTCCACAGATAGCCGCCCGTAGGCTCCGCGGCATCCGGCAAACCATCTTCCACCCCTATGCCTGACAGCAGCTGTCCTTCCGAATCGTAAGTATGTTGGTGCCCGCGGTAGCTGATGGGCCAGGTCTTCTCCACGTAATCGGATACCGAAGCCGATGTCGACCACACGTGCCCGTCTCCGGAAACGTCGCCGCTGTCGTAGAAATTGTCCAGAACTCCGAACTGTCGCGCCAGCTTGTGCTCGTTGGGAGTGATTTCCTCGCCATACATTGTGATGGACGGATCGCCATTCGCTCCCGCAATGTCCCCGAAAACCTGGTCGTAAGTGCGATTTTCTTTGACGATGTAAATCACGTGACGAATTTTGTTCTCTCCGTGCGCAAACGGAATCTTGTCCGTATTTCCCTGTGCGGCATTGCTGGCAATCACCAGCTCCGTCCAGGCCGCCAGATTCGTCTTCAACTCTGCCAACGGTATCCGCGCCAACGACCCGTGCGCCATCGCCGGGTTGTAGGGATATTCCGGTTGCCCGTCTTCTCCCGTCTTCATCGGTTTCTCATTCGGCCCGGTTCCGCGTCCCTTCGCGCTTCCGATCAGCAAATCCTTTGTCGTCGTCGCCACCACTGTGGGATACCACTCCGTGGGAATAAATCCAACCGCGCGCAATTGCGTCCCTGCAGCCGGATGGCTCAGGTCGAACACCCCGACAGAATCCGAAATCGCATTCGCCGAAAATAGCGTCTTCTCATCCTCGCTCAGCGCCAGATACTCCGGGTCACTGCCGCCATATTTCTGCCCGGGCAACTTCGTGGAAAGCGTGTACAGCACTTTGCCGCCGTTTGTATCGATCACATCGATCTCGTCGCGATTGGTCAACGCCACAAATAGCCGCGAATCGTCTCGACTCAGCAGCAACGCTGTCGGGTGAGAGCCTCCCTCTGGCGGAGCGGCAGGCTTGCGCAGAGGAATCATGCGCCGCACCTGCCCGCGCGCAAGATCAAGTTCGGCCACCGTCGACGCATTCCAAAGCGAGACCCACCCTCGTTTCCCATCGCTGCTCATCACCGTCGTATACGGTAGCGAGCCCGGAATCCGCCTGAATGTGGACAGATCGAATCGCTGCACTATGCGCCCATCGGGGCTGTTCAGCAAAATTGCTTCATCGGAGTTGTTGCTGGCCACCAGGATGCGTTCTTCCCCGCCGCCCATGCCCACGCTCAGTCCCGCAGGATACGTGACATTCCTAAACTCTTCACGCCGCTCTTTTCCGGCCGGCACTTTTTCGCGCGGCGCCAACCCGATAAACCGTTCCGGCATGACATTACCGTCGCTAAACGCATACACCGCGATCCCATTTCCCGTGCTCCCTTTCTCCTTGCCCAGCGGATCCGTCAGCGACGCCATCGACGCGTATAGATGCTTTCCATCGCGGCTGAACGCCACCCCTTGAAAATACGTTTGCTTTGCGTCGCTGCCCAGCCGCTCGTCCGGAAAATCTCTCAGCGCATTCGTCGCCAGATTCAGCACAGAAATCGATTGCTTCTCTCCAGACGTATACGCCCCATAGCCGCTATGCAGAAGTACCGCGTATCGTCCATCCCGTGAAATCGCCGTCGCAGTAGGAAAGTTATTCGTCCGTTGCGGATTTCCTGGTACTTCCCCCAACAGTTTCGCGTTGGGCATCTGCGTCCACGCTGCAACAGGCGTCGTATCCTGGGCAAAAAGTGAGAGTGGTGAAGCAAAAAGAATCAGTAGGGGTAGTAGTTTGAATACTCGATCATGGCGGCCCATCGCCGCATTATAGGAGATTTCTGGTTTCGCGGATTTGAAAGTTCTTTGATCCGCCGATTTTCACTCACGTACCCGAGTAGCGCTGTTCCTTCCACGGATCGCCGTACGCGTGGTATCCATTGAGTTCCCAAAATCCCCGTTGGTCGTGGTCCAGCAACGTGAACCCGCGCACCCACTTCACGCTTTTCCATGCATACAGTTGCGGCACAACCAACCGCAAAGGACCGCCATGCTCCGCGGGCAGCGGTTCGCCATCGTGCTCGAACGCAAACAGCACATCAGGCCGCTCCAGATCCTTCAACGGCACATTTGCCGTATAGCCTTCCTGCGCTAGCACCAACACATATTCCGCGCCCGCGCGCACCTTCACCCGCTTCAACACTTCTGTGAACAGCACGCCCTTCCATCGATTGTCCAGCCGGCTCCATCGCGTCACGCAATGAAAATCCGAAGTCACTTCTACCTGCGGCAACCCGCGAAATTCCTGCCATGTCAACCGCAGCGGCTCTTCCACCATCCCATCGATCCTGAAATCCCATTTCGCCGCGTCGAATCGCGGCACGCTCCCGGCATGCAGCACAGGCCACTTAATCGTCAGTGACTGGCCCGGCGGCAGCCTCCCTTCCGCTCGCGCCTTCTTCTCTTTTTCCCGCCTTCCCCCGTCGTCGCCAAACAGAGCCATAGCGCCTTTTCTCCCTGCTCATTAGATCGGCGAGATCACAAAAAGTTTCCAAACGGCAGCGTATTCACGAGTCACGAACCACGGGGCACGAGTCACTTCTCCCTATGCTATCCTCTTCCCATGTCCGCTCAAACTCTCGACGGTCTGAAAATCCGCGACGAAATTTTTACGGAACTCAAACAAGACATCTCGCGCCTCCACACCCAAGGCATTCGCCCCGGCCTTGCCGCCGTTCTCGTCGGTGAGAATCCCGCGTCACACATCTACGTCAAAAACAAAATCGCCGCTTGCGAACAACTCGGCATCGCTCATTGGCTTCACTCCCCTCCCGCCAACGTTTCCACCGACTACATACTTCAGCTCGTCGCCGACCTCAACAATGACGACATCGTCGACGGCATCCTCATCCAACTCCCACTTCCACCGCAGATCGATTCCAAGCGCGTCCTCGAAGCCGTCTCTCCTGAAAAAGACGTCGACGGCTTCCATCCCATGAATCTTGGCAAGCTTGTTACCAATCGTCCCGGACTCGTCGCTTGCACTCCCGCCGGCTGCATGGAAATTCTTCGCCGCTACCAAATCCCCATCGAAGGCACCGACGCCGTCGTGCTCGGCCGCAGCGACATCGTCGGAAAGCCCATGGCTCTTCTCCTGATGCATGCCAACGCTACCGTCACCATTTGCCATTCCAAAACACGCGATCTTCCCGAAATCGTTCGCCGCGCCAATATTCTGGTCGCCGCCATGGGCAAAGCCGGCTTTGTCCAGCCAGATTGGATCGGCTCCGGCACCGCCGTGATCGACGTCGGCACTAACAAGGTCACTGATCCCGCCGAAGCCGCGCGCCTGCTGAAAAATTCTCTCCCACGCCTGGAAAAATTCCGCCAGAAAGGTAGCGTTCTGATCGGCGATGTTCACCCCGACGCCATCCACACCGCAGGCTTTCTCACTCCGGTTCCCGGCGGCGTTGGCCCCATGACCATCACCATGCTCATGAGCAACACCGTAAAAGCCGCCCGCCTCCGCCGCACCAGATCTCTAGCCGGACAAGCCTCCTCCGCATGAGCCCCGGCGTTTTTCGGGAGGGCCTACGGGAGGGCACGACTTCAGTCGTGCCGCAAAGGCGTACGCTACAGTCGGCATTAGCCACTGAGGGTCGCTTTTTGCACCTCCCGCCGACTCTTGGGTCCGGTGCCCCTCGCGCCGCCCTTGCTTGTGAGTTCTTCGCATTTTCTCCAGGTGGTCGCAGTTCCAGACTTTGTAGAGACCGCTTTGTGGGGCGGTCATCTCCTGGATCCGCCTTTTCTCTCAGTGGTCGGAGCTTCAGCTTCGAGATTAACGCCCGCAAGAAAATGGGGCTTCAGCCCCTGAGGAATCCTCTCGCTCCGGATTTTTTCTCTCCCCATGTTTAAACTCGGCGTAACCGGTGGCATCGCCAGCGGCAAGAGTGCCGTTGCCGCCATACTTCGCGAACTCGGCTTCCCGGTCCTCGACGCCGATTCCATCTCTCACCGTCTGATCGAGCCCGGCCAGCCTGCTCACGACGAAATCCTCCGCGAATTCGGGCCCGATCTCGCCGACACCTCCGGCCGCATCGACCGCCGCAAACTCGCCGCCATCGCCTTCGCCGATCCCGACAAACTCACTCGCCTGAACGCCATTCTCCATCCCCGCGTCGAACAAGCCATGCTCTTCCAGTTCGACGCTTGGCAATGTTCTGGCGTTCGCGACGCCGCCTTCGTCGAGGCTGCTCTTCTCATCGAAGCCGGCTTCACCAAATACCTCGATGGACTTGTCGTCGCCTTCTGCACCCCGGAACAACAACTCGAACGCCTCCTTGCCCGCGACATGAGCGAGGCCGAGGCCCGCCGCCGCATTGCCGCCCAGCTTCCCATCAAGGAAAAACTCCGCCACGCCACCTACACCATCGACTGCTCCGGCGCCCTAGAATCCACTCGCTCCCAAGTCGTGTCCCTAGCCGCCAAACTCCGCAAGCAATCCTCTCCCTAGAACGTGTGGCGCAGAAGAGCACTGCACTTCCGCCGGAAGCAGTCAATCTGCCTATGACGGTTCCACCGGCGCCTTTTTGGGCACATTTGTAACCGCCGGCGAACACGGCCTCAACCTTCCTCGCGACCTGCTCTTGGTCCTGATGGTACTCTCTATGTCGGCAGCTTTGGATCCGGCGACGTTTTCCGCGGCTCGACCGGCGCTTTCATCGATGACTTCATTCCGGTAGGTGCCGGTCACCTTGGCCCCACGTTCCTTCTCTTCGGCGAAGGAAGCTCCACTGCGACGCCGGAGCCTTCCATCTTGGGCCTGCTCGCCTGTGGACTAGCGGCCCTAGCCGCATGGAAACGGAAAACCCTCCGCGCAAAGATCTACACTCCTGCTCC
>Ga0210406_10003409_pt1 | contig 17428 bp, 12 predicted proteins | sample IncBWC30MmetaG_FD_155454 | JGI IMG/M metagenome (GOLD analysis project Ga0210406, IMG submission 155454) | Forest soil microbial communities from Barre Woods Harvard Forest LTER site, Petersham, Massachusetts, United States - Inc-BW-C-30-M | ecosystem: Environmental > Terrestrial > Soil >... | reverse complement strand
AAGTCCCCTGCGAGGGAGAGCAGTGCTACGACAATTAGGCACAGCAGAACTGCCGTCGCGAGATTTAACCGCAGTCGATAGCAGATAAAGGTCAGTGATATCAGGGCAAGGCTTCCAACCAAAGACAGCGTGGTCGAACGCGGCCCTCTGCTTTGCATTTCGGATTGCAAGAGTTTCGTTTCGTCTGACCGCTTACCACTACAATCAAATGTTACTCCTTCGAGCTAGGTCCTGGTAAGTCGGATTACCGGAGAAGTGAAAAGGGATGCTAGGCTTACCCAGTGGCTCACGTAACAAAAACAAATTCTCCGCTCCAGACAGTGATCCTGGTGTGCCTAGTGGCTATCATGTGCTACGAGGCAGCTATATTAGCCTACGCGCTGAGAATACCCCCTGATCACATCGCATCGTTTTGGCCCGCTACGCCGTTTTTAGTAGCGGTGTTGCTATTGGCGCCGCGAAAGAATTGGGCAGCAATCATCGCCGCAGGATTGGCCGGGATGGCTCTTGGTGATCTCCGGAACGGCGTGCCGATTGGCTCAGTCATTTGGCTCTGCCTTGGTGATCTCGCCGCAGTGCTTGGTGCGGCGCTGGGGATGAGTCGCCTTTTCAAGGGCGCGCCCCATCTGAGCAGCGTTAAGACTTTGGCTCAATACCTGGTGGTGGTAGTGGTCCTCGCGTCATTCACTTCCGCGTTTTTGGGCGCAAACGCTATCGTGCTCGGTGGCTATTGGCCGCAATGGAGGCTCTGGTATTTTTCGGACGCCTTGTCATTCCTAACTGTGACGCCTGCAATATTAAACTGGGTCCACGAGGGACGAGCATGGGCGCGAAGATCTCAGAATTATTTGGAATTGGCCGCGCTGATCACCGCGGTGATTCTTTTCGGATACCTAACGTTCATGGGCGCCGGGCGAAGGGAGCCACCAGCACTGCTTTATTCTCTAGTGCCGCTTCTATTGTGGGCCGCTTTGCGTTTGGGATTGAAGGGTGTGTCCACTTCAATGGTCATAGTTGCCTTTCTGTCGATTTGGGGAACAGCTCACGGTCGCGGCCCCTTCACCGAGCAAGGGCCTCTCAATAACGTGTTGTCGATGCAGCTATTCTTATTTTTCGCGACGGTACCTTTTATGTTTCTCGCGGTCCTCGTAGAGGAGCAGAAGGGGGCGCAACAAGCGCTGATCGACGAAGAGGCTCGGCTCCGGGAAAGCGAAGAACGGTTTCGTCTTGCGGCTCAGGCCGGACGGATGTACGCATACGAGTGGGACGTTGCAACCGACAAGGTCGTGCGATCTGAGGAATGCATGAGAGTTCTCGGTTCTGAAGATCAGCCGAAGCAGCTTACTCGTCAGCAACTCTTGGCCAGCGTCCATCCAGACGACCGCGCACTATTTGTCAATTCGGTTGACCAGCCTACTCCCGAGAACCCGACCGTCCAGATTAGCTATCGCGTGTTGCGTCCCGATGGCTCGGTGGTTTGGTTGGAGAAAAACGCGAGAGCCTTCTTCGACCAGCAAGGCAAGATGTTGCGGATGATAGGTATGGTGGCGGATGTCACGGAGGGAAAAAAAGCAGAGGAAGCTGTCCTTCAACGGGAGAAGGAACTGCTAGAAGCGCAGCGCGTGGCGCAAGTTGGCAGTTGGCAATGGGACCAAAAAACTGACGCGGTCGCTTGGTCCAAAGAGCTCTACCGAATCGCGGGTCGCGATCCCGCTCTGTCTCCTCCCTCCTTTAAAGAACAATCACAGTTGTATACGCCCGAAAGTTGGGAACGTCTGGAGTGCGCCGTCGCGGAGGCGTTACGAACCGGGACAGCATACGAACTCGATCTGCGGATGATTCGCCCGGATGGCAGCACAAGATGGATCATCGATCGAGGCGAAGTGTTGCGCGATGCGGCCGGCCAAATCGCGTGGCTTCGCGGGACGGCTCAGGACATCACAGAACGCAAGCAAGCCGAGGATGCCCTGCAAGCGAGCGAAGAGAAGTTCCGTAGCGTGTTCCGCGATGCGGGTGTAGGCATGGTGATCGTTTCTCCTGAGGGTCGTTTTCTCGCCGCAAATGAGGCGTTTTGTGACTGTCTCGGCTATACAGAAGAAGAGCTTCTCCAAAAAACCGTCGAGTCCGTTACTCTTGCGGAAGATTGGCAGTCATTCTCCCAACGGCTCCGTGAGTCCCTTGAGCGGGGAACGAGCTTCCAGAGAGTTGAGAAGCGCTGTTTGCACAAGAGTGGGCGTATTGTCATCACGGAAAGTAGTGCTTCCTTGATTCGGGGGCCCAGCGGTGAGTCTCGGTATTTCGTGGGGGAGGTTTTGGACATTACTCAGCGAAAACTGGCAGATGAGGCCCTTTCCAGCGTAAGCCGGAGGTTAATCGAAGCTCACGAGGAAGAACGAACGCGCATTGCCAGGGAATTGCACGACGACATCAATCAGCGCATGGCTTTGTTGTCCGGGAATCTCGAAAGAGTTAAAGAAATTCTGCCTGCTTCAGACGTTCAAGCGCGAGCTCTTGTCGATGAGGCCGGTCAACGCGTTTCCGACCTCGCGTCCGATATCCAGTCGTTGTCGCACCGTTTGCATTCGTCCAACCTGGAATACCTAGGACTCGTCCCGGCGTGCGATGGTTTCTGTAGAGAGGTTTCGGAGCGGCAGAAGATCGAGATTGACTTCCGGGCTGGCGCCATCCCTAAGGCCCTCCCTAAAGAAATCTCACTGTGCTTGTTTCGTGTCCTGCAAGAAGCCCTCATGAACGCGATCAAGCATAGCGAGGCACGGCGGTTCGAAGTGGGTCTCGTCAACGTGTCGAGTGACATTGAGCTGACTGTCCATGATTCAGGAATTGGTTTTGATCTTGAAAAGGCGATGAGCGGACAGGGGCTCGGCCTCACCAGCATGAGGGAACGACTGAAACTGGTGGACGGGCAGTTGTTTATTGACTCCAAGCTGCAGGGCGGAACAACTGTTCACGCTCGCGTGCCCACCAATGCCAGAATGAAAACCGCAGGAGCCAGCGGATAGAATTTAGCGGGTTTCCTGCAAGACGCTTTACCTCAATACAGCCGAACTCGGAACAATTTCTAGTTGCCTGGTAAGTCGGGTTACATGGATTTGAAGAAGGGGTTGGTTGGTACGTGGGCCTTCTACCCGGCGCGATTTTCGCCGCAGCAATTTCAGATCTTTTGCAAAAGGTCATTCCGCAAAGCAAGTCCATTGTGTTTGACACTTTGCTGATCTGCTTCAACTTCCTTTGGTACTTTGTAATAAGCTACCTGCCGCTCAAGACGTACAGATTTGTTTCGGCAACATTAAGAAAGCTCTAGACAAGTGGACGATAAGTTGCGTTATCGGACATGTGGAATCGGGGATTGGCCCTTGTCCGATTTCATGGGACAGTTTTTTCGCTTCCGTTTGACGCGTTTTGCCGGGCTTGACCGTCTGGATGCTAAGCCCTTGACTTTGAGAAACCCTGGCACCGATATATACCTTTGCATGTCTGCCCTCAGGCTCAGCGTGGCCAGAAAAGTCGGAAGCATTGTCTATGGGTTGCTGGCAGGCTTCGCCACAGCTATGGTTTTTACGGTCGCATCGGTTTTCCTTATTGCTTTGGCTTCGTGGTTCTTAGATATACGAATTGGGATCCATCAGGGGAGTGGTCCGGGCCGCTAGGAATCGTCGTTGCTTACCATGCCTTCCTTCCTGGGGTTATCGTCGGCGCGGTCGTCTGCTGGAAGGTGTGGAGGTCTGGCTTCCACGGAGGATCGGTCCCATAAGTCAACGCGCTACAGTCGCTTGCCTGTCTTGTTGGCTACTCGGGAACTGGCCCACTATTCAGGACACTGCGCCATTGCGCGAGTGTCGAGGCGTATGTTAACTTTGCGGCGTAAAGGGAATTCCCCGGAAGACGCCGTGCTGACGAAATCTCATCCCAACATTTCCTTAGCGGACCCCAGCGCGCTGGGCCCGGTCACGCCGGAAGAGGCCCAGTTGCTCGCCAAGCTGGATTTGGCGCGGCTGCCGCGGCACGTGGCGGTCATCATGGACGGCAACGGACGCTGGGCGCAGCGCAAGCACCTGCCGCGCGCCGCGGGGCATCGTTCCGGGACGCAGACGGCGCGCACCACGATTGAAACCTGCGCGCGGATGAAAATTGAGGCCCTGACGCTGTACGCGTTCTCCGTGGAAAACTGGCGGCGCCCGAAAACGGAAACCGATTTTCTGATGCAGCTCTTGCGCGAATACTTGCGCCAGGAGATGCCGCTGATTCAGCGCAACAATATTCGCATGCGTTTCCTCGGGCGCTCCCGGGAGCTGCCCGCCGGCGTGCAGCAGGATATGCGCGCGGCGGTCGAGAAGACCGCGAAGAACACCGGCATGGTGCTTTGCCTGGCGCTGAATTACGGCGGGCGCGCGGAAATCGTGGACGCGCTGAACGAAATCGTGGCGCAGCGCAACGGCGACAGCCGGAACGCGCCGGTGACCGAGGAAGAAGTATCGCGGCATTTGTACACCGCAGGACTGCCGGACCCGGATTTGTTGATTCGCTCCAGCGGGGAAATGCGCGTTAGCAATTTTCTGTTGTGGCAGATTGCCTACGCCGAGATTCTGGTGACGGAAACGCTCTGGCCGGATTTTAATCGCGCGCGCCTGCTCGAGGCTTTCGTGGAGTTTCAAAAGCGCGAGCGGCGCTACGGCGGCATTCGCGAAGGTGGGCCGGATTCCGAAGAGTCCGCGCGCGTCGTCGGGCAGTGATTTCGTCTTCCCTCTCTTTTTCTTTCAACTTTCGACTTTCGACTGCTAACCTGCTCCTCGCAGTCGGTCGGGGGATTCCTTCCACATGACCTGGAAGCGTGTGGCGACAGCCGTCGTTCTGATCCCGTTTGTGGTGGGGCTTGTGCTGTGGGGTTCGACGGCATGGGTGGCGCTGGCACTCGCGTTGGTGATCGTGCTGGCGCTGTTCGAGTATTTCGCGCTCGGCGATGCCATTGGCCATCGCGCGTACCGTTTCTGGACGGCGACCTGCGCTTTTCTGTTGGTGTATGTGCAGTGGCTCGCGGCCATCGAGCCGACCTACCAACTTGCCGGCGGCTTGATGTTGCATCGCGGGGTCGGACGATTTGCCGCTGGATTGCTTGCCGTTCCCGAAGCATTTTTTGTTTTCGTGCTGGGTGTTGCAGTGCTGACGCTTTGGACGAGGCGGCCGCTTGTGGAAGCGCTGCCCGCTGCGGGAATCAGCTCGAGCGGATTGCTGCTGGTGGCGTTTCCTCTGACCTTTGCGGTGCGGCTGCACGGTTTGGGCGAGCAAGGTCCGCGGCTGCTGCTCTTCGTACTGGTAATCACTTGGGTGGGCGACAGCGTCGCGTATTTTGTGGGACGCGGAATCGGGAAGCACGCGCTCGCGCCGCATCTGAGTCCGAAGAAGACCTGGGAGGGCTCCATTGCAAGTTTGGCCGGATCATTGCTCGTCGCTCTGGCTTTCACGCGATGGCTCAGCGCGCCGCCGGTACATCTGCTGGCGATGGCGGGACTGGGAAATGTTGCGGGCCAAGTTGGCGATTTGCTGGAGTCGGCTTATAAGCGCAGCGCGGGCGTGAAGGATTCCGGGGGAATGCTGCCGGGTCATGGGGGAATCCTCGATCGCATCGACGCGCTGATTCTGGCGATTCCGGTTGTCTGGTATTATTGGACGTTGATCTACTCGCCTGGAATGTAAGTCGAGAACTCTGCCGCGAAAAACACAGGCCCGAAGACATAAGCCCGAAGACGTAAGTAAGAAAGAAGCATTCGTGACGCAGTCCTTCACCAAATTGGCCATTCTGGGTTCGACGGGATCGATCGGGCGGCAATGCCTGGCGGTAGTGGAGTCGCTCCCCGGGCGATTTGGAGTTGTTGCGCTTGCTGCGGGTTCGAATCTGGACGAATTGGCCGGACAGATTGAGCGGCACCGGCCGGAAGTGGTGTCCGTCGCAGACGCGGGCAAGGTTGACGAGCTGGCGCAAATGTTGCGAGCGAAAGGCGTCTCGCCGCTGCCCGCAATTCATCATGGCCGCGAAGGCATGCTGGCGGTCGGAACGCATGTTTCGGCGGACATGGTGGTATCGGCGGCTGTTGGCGTCGTGGGACTCGAGGCGACGTACGAAGCGATCAAACTTGGTAAGACGGTCGCGCTTTCGAACAAAGAAGCCCTGGTGGCCGCGGGCGAGTTGGTGATGGCCGCGGCAAAAAAATCCGGCCGCGAATTACTGCCGGTGGACAGTGAACACAACGCCGTGCACCAATGTTTGCGCGGCGGAGAGCGCGGAGAAGTGCGCCGGCTGGTGCTGACCGCTTCGGGCGGACCCTTTCGAAAGACGCCGCTGGCCGCGCTGCAAAGCGTCACGCCGGAACAGGCCCTGGCGCATCCCAACTGGCGCATGGGCAATCGCATCACCATTGATTCCGCGACGATGATGAACAAAGGATTTGAGGTCATCGAGGCGCGCTGGCTATTCGGTGTGCAGCCCAACCAGATCGATGTGGTTGTCCATCCGCAATCAACAATTCATTCCATGGTGGAATTCATCGATGGCTCAGTCCTCGCACAACTCGGACCCACCGATATGCGCATGCCGATTCAATATGCGTTAACCTATCCGGAGCGCCTGGCATCCAAGGAAGTAGCCCTGGATTGGACGAAACTCCGGCGTCTTGATTTCGCGAAAGTTTCCACGCGGCGCTTCCCGTGCTTGCGTTTGGCGAAGGAAGCGTTGAAAAAGGGCGGGGCGTTGCCGTGTGCGCTGAATGCCGCAGATGAAATCGCGGTGGCGGCTTTTCTGGAGAGACGGCTGCCGTTCCTGGGAATCCCCGAGGTAATCGAAAGGGTGCTGGAGCGGACACCGAAGACGCGATTTGAGAAGATGGATGACGTGCTTACGGCGGATGGCGAAGCGCGTCGAATGGCCAAGGAAGAAGTGGACCGGCTGGCGGTGACGGCGGCAGCGGCTTCCTGAGCTGCTCCAGGTTTCAGAGAAGGGAAAAAAACATCGTATGGATTTGTTACTGGGCGTAGCACTCGTGTTGGGAGTGATGATTCTGGTGCACGAGTGGGGACATTTTATCGCCGCGCGGATGTTCGGCGTGCGCGTGGACGTTTTCTCGATCGGGTTTGGGCCGCGGCTATTTGGTTGGAAGCGCGGGGCGACGGATTATCGCGTTAGCGCGCTGCCGCTGGGCGGCTACGTGCGCATGGCGGGACAGGATCCCTCGGAGATTGATTCGGCGCACAGCACGGCGATCGCGCGGACAGAGAAAGATAAGCGTGGGCTCCACGTGGGCGCGGAAGCTGTTGGAGTTTCCGAAATTACCTTCAAGACCGCGGAGGCGCGCGGGGTGGAGCAGTTGCTGAGGACCGGCACGGGCGCGCCGGATGAGTTGGTGAGCAAGCCGCGCTGGCAGCGCGCGATCATTTCGTTCGCCGGCCCCTTCGTGAATCTGATTTTCCCCATACTTTTGCTGACCGTATATTTTGTTAGCGTTGGAATTCCTTACCCCGCTTATCAAAACAAGCCCGTGCAGGTGGCGGCGGTGCCGGCGAATTCTCCGGCGGCCGCGGCGGGGCTACATGCGGGCGACAAGCTCGTGGCGATCGATGGAGAACAGAACCCCGATTGGGAGCAAGTGGAGAAGGTTCTCACCAAGCTGGTACCCAACAGCAAACTCTCCATGGAAGTAGAAGATGCGGGCGCGCGGCGCTCGCTCAGCATCCCGGTCGAGCAAAAAGATCTTGAACAGCCGGAGCGGTTGCTGGGTTTCGCGCCCATCCGGCCGGTTCTGGAAGATGTGGCGCCGGGACTGCCGGCACAGCGCGCGGGACTTAAAGAGAATGATTTGATCGCGGGGGTGGACGGGCAAAAGATTCAGTGGTGGGGCGAGTTCACCGAGCGCATTCGCGGTTCGAACGGCAAGCCGGTGGCCCTGGATGTGAATCGCAACGGTCAGACGCTGCACCTGGTAGTGACGCCGCAAGCCGCGAGCAACGAGCGCGGGGAAACCATTTATCAGATTGGCGTGCAAGTTCATGAAGATACCGCGTACAAGCGCGTGGCCTTTCCGGAAGGGGCGCGGTACGCCACCCTGGTAACCGTTGAAAAAATCAAGGAAACGGCGAGCATCGTCGGCAGATTGTTCAGCGGGCGCGTTTCGCTGAAACAACTGCAGGGACCGGTGGGAATTTCGCGCGCCGCAGGACAGGCGGCGCGGAAGGGTCCGCTGGCGATTATTTCGCTGATGGTGCTGATCAGCGTAAATCTGGGAATCCTGAACCTACTGCCGATTCCGATCCTGGATGGCGGGCATATCCTGCTGCTGGGCATCGAAGGGATCCTGAGGCGGGACATGAGCCTGGCGTTCAAAGAGCGCTTCGTGCAGGTGGGGCTGGTGTTCCTGTTGGTGGTGTTCGCCATCGTTATGTACAATGACGTGGTGCGGCTGCTGCCGATTCATTCCTGAGCTTACTGTGATCTAGCTCGCTGGCAATTTTGCTGAAAGTCGCACGCGGAGAAAGAATGCGTGTATCGCCGCAGCACCGGGCCTCCACCGGCGAGCGACTCAATACCGCGGAAACTACGGGAAGATTGCAGCAGGCGCTGGGGAAGAGGCGCATTCGGCTGACGCGGCAGCGGCGCGTCATCCTGCAGGTGATGGACGACGCGGAGCAACACCTGGACGTCGACCAAATCCTGGAGCGCGCGCAGAAGATTGATTCCGGGGTGGCGCTGGTCACCGTTTACCGCACGATCGACCTCCTGAAAAAACACGGCTTGATTGACGAACTGGACCTGCTGCACCTGCGCGGCGACCGGCATTATTACGAGACGCATGGTCCGCGCGACCACATCCATGTGGCGTGCCTGGGATGCGGGAAAGTGCGCGAGTTTGAGAGCCGGCTGTACGAGCAGTTGAAGCAGCAGATTGCCCGCGACATGAATATGAAGGTCACCGTCTCGCGCACTGAAGTCGGCGGCTACTGCGCGGACTGCCTAGCGCAGGAGAAGTAGCACTTCCCAGCTATCTGAAGCCTCCTGTCTGGTTTTCCCTCCAATCGAACGTTTGATCATGCAACTATTGCTGTCGCGGTTAGGGACGACCAACGCTGATCGCCCCCCCTGGCTGCCTAGATGGCACGTCAAGGTTCGAGGAGGAGCTGGCGGAGCGCGGCCAAATCGGAATCGGAGATTTTCAGACCGTCACGAAGATAATTGGCGAAGGAGCCGTAGCGTCTGGCGATGTTGTCGAAGGTGGCTTCGAGCGTTTCTGGCCTGGTAGTCATGATCGCTTGTACGGTCGCGGTGTCCGGAGGTTCGGCAAGGCCAAAAAGTTTCTGTAGGTCCGCGGTTGTTTTCTCGATGCTGTCGGGAGCGAGCATGTATCGAGTTGTCAGAAGGTAGTCCTGAATTACGGTCTCGCGCGGAACACCCAGCGCAGTAAGAAGAATCGCACTGAACACCCCTGTGCGGTCCTTTCCGGAAGTGCAGTGCTCGACCGCGGGTAGTTCGCCCGCGGCGATTCGATGGAGTATTTTCCCGTACTGGGGAGCGTCGGTGATCGCGTAATCGTACCCTCGAGTAGAGTCTTTAGTCTGGGAATTTATTGCCGCGACCATTTTCTTGAGGTCTTCCGCCGAGAGCGTTCCATCCTGGTTTGGACCGATAGGAATCGACAAGAAGTTGGACTCGCTTCCAACCCAATGATCGGGCGCGCGCAGGCGCTCACCGTCGGCACGCACGTCGCACACTAGCCGAATCCCGAGGGTGTTGAGATACTCGGAGTCCTTAGGCGTCAGATTGACCAGATAACCTGATCGGTAGACCAAGCCCCAGCGAACGTAATGGCCGTCCGAAGTGCGGTACCCTCCGAGGTCGCGGAAATTCTTCGCGCCTTCCAACGGAAGCCTCCGGACGGAAACCACGCGCGTAACGCCGGATGTGGGTTTTAGGTGAAAATAAACGCGTCCGGAACGGTTGGGTATCGAGATGTTGGCGGGCGTCGCGCGAATTGTCTGCACCGGTTTTGGCGAATCGATGCGATCCGGCCGCGAGCCGACAAATACCTCGACCGGGCCTGCGTCGGGTGAGGCTCGAAAGTCAATCCTGTATGTGCTGGGCGCGATGAGTTCGCAAGTGGGACTATCGATTTGTGCCGGACCCACCGACCGAGGAGCCGCGACGCACGCGATCGCGATTCCCACGAAAACCAAGCCTATTGGATGTTTAGGGCGCTTCATCGACCCTTTCTGTCGACACATTACCTCCTGCCAGCAGGCGTTGCAATATGCGCAGTGGGGCTGTGACTACTAGCTCTATCCGACGTCTACGAAAGAAAACAAATACTGGAACGGCGGTTATTTAGCGAAAGTCGGGGTCCAGCGCAGGCCGAAGGAATAGGTGCGGCCATAATATTCGCGTTGGATTGGATAAATTTCGCTGCCTTGGTAGAAACCGAAAACTTCATTGTTCAGATTCAGAAAGGACGCGATCAGGTGAAAATCGCGGAAATGTGGCAGGCGATAGATCAGCTCGGCGTCGACCTGAGTGTGGGGATACAAATAGACGTCCCCATTCGGGCCCTTTATGCCACCAGGCGCGCCGTCCGAGAAGTTGTACGCGAAAATATTGGCATCATTGTGCGTGAGGCCCATGCGTGCCGAAATCGGGCCTTTGTCGTAGGTGGTGTCAAAGTTCCAGTTGTTGGGCGCCTGTCTAATCAGCGCCGGCTGGTCCGTCCGTCCGAAGCCAACCGGGAAACTCGCCTTGGAAGTGGTGTAACTATAATTCGCGGAAACCCCCATGCCGTTCAAAAGGCCCGGCAGAAATGTGAAGTGCTGTTGCCAGTTCATCTCCACGCCTTGAATGTGAGCCCCTGGTCCGTTGACCTTCTGAGTCACTTTAAACCCTGCGAACTGCCCCGTCGTAGGGGTCGTCTGTACCGCGTAGATGGGGTCTGATAAGTCTTTGTAAAACCAGCCGGCCTGAATGATGCCGACCGATTTCAGATAGTGTTCGACCAAGAGGTCGAAATCGTTGGCATGCGTCGGTATCAAGGCGGGATTCCCGGTAAACACTCGCGTGGTTCCGCCTACACCACCCTGATCTAGGGTTGCGAACGGAGGAAGATCCCCGAAGTTGGGCCGCGCGATGCCGCGTCCATAAGCGGCGCGAATGTTCGTCGACGCGTTTATGTTGTATTGCAATTGCACGCTTGGCAGCACATCCAGATAAGACTGCTCGCCAGGCACCTGAGAATCGGACAGGAAATTTCCGTTGGGATCAAAGTTTGCCTGAGTACCGACGAAGGAGCCCTGCGTGCCCTCAAAGCGCAGCCCGCCTTGCAACCGGACGCGGCCGATGGTGATGGTATTCATCACGTAGCCTGCGTAAACGCGTTCGGCGAGAGAGAAGTTGTTGGAATCTGAGCGATGGTGAAACAGGTTCGGATCAGAGGTGAACAGTCCTCGATTGGCGCCAAAAAAAGCGTCAATTTTGTTCCAGTCCGTGGTCGGACCAGCTTGGTAGGCCCCGAAGTAGTAGTCTGGATTGCTGTAGCTTTGCAAGAATGGACTCATGGTCGTATTTCCGGTGAAGTTGTAGAACAACTCCGTGTCCACCTGTTTTTTCTGGGCGTCGCGCACCTTGAAGCCCATTTCCAGCGCGCCGAAGCGCGTGCCGATATGATATTGATGCGTTATCCACGCGTTACCCGTAAAATCCCGTTCCGAAATAGGCCTGCTGTTGTACTGGATCTGCGCCAGGGTGTACGTCGTCGGGTCGTAGATATTCACACCGTTCAGCACTGGAAACTTGGGAGTGAAAGGATCGGACGTATCCAGGCCAAACTGCACTCCTGTTGGGCCGTTGAATACCGCCCTTGGAAATCCCCCTGAGTACCTCGCTTGGCCTCCCGAGACTTCGTACCCAAGTACGTTAGAGCCAATCGTGTGCTGTGCACCGACCGTTACATTGAAGATCTGTTGCCATGGATTTCGGTATACATGGTTGAACACCATGCTGCCCGTATTGTCCGCAGTGGTGGGGGAAGTGAAGTTTCCTGGAGTTGGCGAATAGATCCAATCCTGGCCGACATCCCTAAATTGAGAGAATATTCCGCGGAGGTAGACGAAGGCGTCTTTGCCCATCTTGTAATCGGCGGCGGTCGCGAAGCCAAAGCGCGTCCGGTCGTACCAATATTGTCGTTGATCCTCGCCGAAGAATACGGGAACCGCTGGGTTACTGCCGATCGCTGTCGTTCCCGGTGCCGGTTCCACGTCGTCGTAGCCGCGTCCGTTCCAATCGTAGCTTCCGCTGAACATGATTCCGAAACGCTTCTCCCGGCCAAATCGCTTGCCGATCGTGCCACCGAATTGATCGAGGTTCCGCCCTCCATCGATAGGAGTGTGACCACCCATAGCAGTTAGGGAGACGTAGGGTTGGTCGGTGGCTTTCTTAGTGACCAGGTTAACAGAACCGCCGATGGCATCGCCTTCTTGATTGGCGGAAAGGGTTTTGTTGATTTCGATGGAATCGACAAGATCCGCGGGAATGGCGTCCAGTTTGACGTTGCGCACCGCCTCGGGGGACGGCAGGTGCACGCCATCGACGGTGACGTTGCTGAGGCGGGGTTCAGTGCCGCGAATCTGAACGTACTTGCCTTCGCCTTCGTCGCGTTCAAGGGAGACGCTGGGAAGGCGGCCCACTGCGTCCGCAATATTGGTGTTCGGCAGGCTGGTGATCACGTCAGCAGGAAGCACTTGCACTATATTGTCGGCGGTCTCTTCACGATTGAGCGCTTCGATTTCTCCGCGTTCGCGTTCACCGCGAACGATGACCTCTTGACTGACGGTCGCGATCTGCAGCACGGCATCGACATTTGCAGCAGCTCCAGGCCCGAGGCTCACATCCGTCGAGAACGGAGCGAATCCGACATAAGAAATCGTGAGCGCGTATTTGCCTGGCGCCAAGTCCGAAATCGTAAACTGTCCTAGGCTGTCCGTGGTTACGGTCCATCCTAGCGGCTGCAGTGCCACGCGCGCGCCCACGAGTGCATCGTGGTTCACGTCGGTGGCGTGGCCGGTAACGGATCCTTTGCGCTCCTGTGCAGCGGTGGTGCATACCCACAGCATGTTGTACAGAAAAACCGCGAGCAGAAGAGAAAACAAAGGTCTGCGCATAATCAAAAACCTCCGTTTGATCGCCGATCCACCCAGAGGCGTACAATTTCGCCTCTGCGCGGCGACATATTCCAGCGCTTGTGAATCGAGCAACTGAGCCGAATCTTTCGACGGAGAGAACTCGCCCCGGTCCAGTTGCGGAGACGTTATGCGGTACCGGATGTGATGTCAACTAATTAGTGGCTTCTGTAGTTTGAGGACAGCCTAAACGCTGCCAGTTCAGTGGGGCGCATGCCGACGCCGAGGTGGGCGGCTACTGCGCCGACTGCCTCGAAAAATCGAGCTCGCAGCAGCGAGTAGGCCTGCGTAGTGGCGGGTCTTTAGACCCGTGCTTTTCTCTACGCCATCGCGCGTCTCTTGCGGATTGAACGGGTCAAAACTCAAAGGGACCCACCACTAATTCTGTCCTTGACGAATCCATTACGGACCTGGTATGATAAGCACGTAAGAAACTACGCCCCGACTCTGTTCGGGGCTTTTTCTTTTTTTGGCGCAGCCGTCAGCGTGTATTGAACTTTGTCTGCGCCTTTCCTTCTGTCACCTCTAGTCCGACCTCTGCATTCTGACAGTCAAAAGCGAAAATAAAGATGCACCACAGAGGGCACAGAGAGCGCAGAGGTCGGAGTTTCTGCCTCGGCCGCGTCACCATTCCATCTTTGGATCAAATCATGAAACCCAAAAAACTGAACCCCAAACACCTCTGGATGCAGTTTGAAGATGTTATCGCGCCGCGTCTCGGGCTGAGCGTCAAAGAGCGCGCCGTCTATTGCTATCTGCTGCGCCATTCGCTGGTCGTAGGCAAGCCCCGCCTGCAGTTTGCGGTTGTTGCCGTGGCCCGCACCCTGGGTCTCTCCGTCGGAGCGGCGCGCCTGGCGGTGCGCCGGCTGGATGAGCTTGGGGCATTGCGCGTGCTCGAACGCAACAAGAACGGCCATCTCGCTGAGATGCGAATGCCCGAGCAGATCCGCGCCGTCGGCCTGCGCAAAAATGGCGCGTTCCCTATTGCGGGAGAGAACGCTGCCGCGACCCTCGAAACCACGGATTTCCTGAAAAGCTGGACGCTCCGCAAAACCATTCACGATCGCGAACGCGGCGCCTGTTTTTACTGCCTTCGCCGCACTCCGGGTAACGTGAAGTGCCTCGACCACGTCGTGCCGCGCGTGCGCTTCGGGCGCAATTCCTACCGCAACCTGGTTTCCTGTTGTATCGAGTGCAACACGCGCAAGAACGACCGTGCGGCCCGGGATTTTCTGCGCACGCTCTACCGCCAGGGCCGCCTCACGCCCGCCGAACTCGATGGACGCCTTCGCGCCTTGAAAGATCTTGGCGCAGGGAAGCTCCGCCCCGTGTAGTGGCGGGTCTTTAGACTCGTGCTTTTCTCTTCGAGCATTCTTCCTGGCGTTTCCGCGCTTCTCTTCTGTCTTAGTTACCGACTTTGATTTTCCGAAAAGATGGCTTTTCGGCCGAAGTAGCTGATCAGGTAAAAGGATGCTCCGAGCGCTACGACATCCTTGAAAAGGAACAGGCCCAAAACGCTCATGTACCTCATATGGTGGATTCCAGGAACGGAAATAATCGCACCGGGGGTAGTTACGAGCATAGTGCTGGTTGTAAAGAACATGAGTGTTGCGATGAATGCGCCTATGATACCGGCTTTAGGCTTCCTATAGCCTGCGATAATCAATATCGCGGCAGCGATCTCGGTAAGGCCGATGATATCGGAGCCGATATAAGGGCCGAATAATTTAAAGTGCCACGAGATCAGCGGGCTGTTAGAAACCAGAGGAACTATCCCTTCGGCTCCGGGAGCAGTCATCTTATAAGACCCTGCCCAGGCAAGCATAACAATCATGCCGATACTGGTGATCAGGAAAGGGATATTACGATCGTTTATCCATGCAGCCAATTTGGTTAAATTGCTCTTGGCGTCTTTTGAGAGATCTTGTTTCTCCGCGTTAATTGCTTGCCCTGACGGAACCAGACTCATGATTACCTTTCCTCCTTTGCGGGGATTGCACGAGCCTCATTTTGCGCGGCGGGGTTGCCCGAGCAGGCTCCATCTTTCTATGTGTTCTCGATAGTAGTGCGACGAGCTGGCTGTACCCGGGTACGCGCTTTCTTCCGGGTTGAAGGTTGTTTGCCCGAAACCTGTTAGCTTCTTAGGCAGAATCAGAAAGCGGCCATCGGGTAGTTTCCACGCGCAGATATCAAAGCGACCCCCGGGCTGGCGAATACTAACGTAAGTATATTTGTGTTCGCTTTTCCCTATGGCGTGCCAGCACGCTTTCCGTTGAACACAAAGCTTCCCGTTTATGTAAGCACTCCTCGCCCCGAGCGGTTCGACTGCAAACCCGCGTTTTTGCGCTTCCACAAAAAACTCCGCCATTGCTTTTCTGCGGCGCTCCATTCGGCAAATGGCGTGCCGCGATCTCCCGTCGGCGAAACCCATGTGCAGAGCTAGTTGACGCACGCGCTCCCGCGTTACCCCGATGCGTCTGGCAATTTCGGCATGGGTGATGCAATTCCGCTCCAACATGGCGCGGATCAGTTTAGCCTTTCTGTGAAAAACGGAAAGCGTGTGCCGGCTAAAACCGCGTTTGTCAAGTTCGAACCGGCAGCTTTGGCAGTAACGCTTGGAGTTCGGCATAGCTCATTCATCCAGATTGCAACATAACAATACCTGCAACCTCATAAATCCGCTAGACGTAACCCGCTGGGGCAACTCGCTGTGGGCGGGTGGCCGCGCCTTAATATTCCGAAAAACGGCGGGCGGACGCCCATTCTGCTGGAGGGCCTTGCTCTTCAGTGGCGGCTGGTTGTCTAAGCGAAACCGGATGCGAAGCTTCGAGGAGAGTTCGAGGAACCTCTTGTGCCCAAGCAACCCTTGCCGGGAAGCAGGCGAGGAGTAATACGGGAAAGACTCTCAGCCGCATTGAATTTCCATAGCGACGTTATGTTTGTTCTAAACGCACCGTTGTTCAGAAAACTGGCATTTCTGCCAGTAGAGTCTCCATCAAGGCAGAAATATTGTCTGTAAGTATTGGCTTAGTTCGAGGTACCTGAATATGAGATTTAAAGTGATCGCATGCATGCTCGCCATGGCCTCGCTGCTCGCAGTCGCATCCGTTGCCGCGGATGACAACGAGAAAAAGAGGCAGAAAACCCGCAAGATGGCGACGCAAACTCTGCAAGACTTGTACAAGAGGGAGCCCACAGCTCAGTCGTCTATCCAAAAGTCAGCAGGGTACGCCGTTTTCAATAACATGGGAACGAACCTGTTTCTTTTGAGTACGGCCCGCGGCGCAGGGATCGCGATCAACTCCAAGAGTAAACAGGAAACCTTCATGAAGATGATCTCCGCCGGGGCGGGTTTGGGCGTGGGGGTGAAGAACTATAGAGTGATTTTTGTGTTCGAGAACGATAACGCTCTAAACCAATTCCTCGACTCCGGATGGTCGGGTTCAGCACAAGCGGACGCCGCGGCCAAGGCTGGCAAGGCGGGCGGGGCTTACTCGGGCGCGGTCGAGGTTGCCGACGGAGTATGGGTCTACCAGATCACCAAGAATGGTCTCGCGCTTCAGTTAACCCTGCAGGGCACGAAGTACTACAAGAACGACGATCTTAACAAGAAATAGCGCTGCTGAAGATGATATGGAAGGCGGCCGCATTCGCGGAGGGTCCACCCTTACGCAGCAACTGGTAAAAAACCTGTTCTTCGGAACGGGCCGCTCGATCCTCCGCAAGGGCGCCGAGTTCAGGACTCCACGATGAAAAGTATCTTGGCGCTAGCTCTATGCCTGGCTTCACTTGGCGTAGCCGCAACTTCGGATGCCGCAGGCGCCGCAGGTCTTACTCCAGAGGAAGAGCACCGGAAGAGCCAGCTCCAAGAACGCTTGTGCGCGGCGAAAGAACTGAGCTGTGCATACGTAGTCGCACTGTTCACCGACCCGCGGCTAGAGATCTACTATCCTCCAGAACCTGAGCGTCAAAAAGCCCCTCCCTTGCAAAAAGAGCGGGAACGAAATCCGTTTCTGACGATGAGATTCGGACTACTCACAGCTGAGTCCCTGGAGAGGTGCCGGGGATTCCTTCAGGCGCACGCACTCGCTTTCGATGCGGCTTACAGGACCTATGGCGTGCCGCGAGAAATTATTTGTGGAATTTTGCGGATCGAAACGAACTTCGGTATGCCAACAAGACTGTCGCCAAATCCCGTCGGCACGATTCC
>Ga0210406_10003406_pt1 | contig 17433 bp, 7 predicted proteins | sample IncBWC30MmetaG_FD_155454 | JGI IMG/M metagenome (GOLD analysis project Ga0210406, IMG submission 155454) | Forest soil microbial communities from Barre Woods Harvard Forest LTER site, Petersham, Massachusetts, United States - Inc-BW-C-30-M | ecosystem: Environmental > Terrestrial > Soil >... | reverse complement strand
ATCCTGAATGCCATCCGCGAAATAAGCGGCGCTCTTGTCGTCGCTCAGATTCTCGAACGGCAAGACTGCGATCGATTTCTCCGGCAGGGACCCCGCTTTGGCGGGGGGCCGTCCTTCTTTCATCGTGTAGCGGCCGAGAAAAAACAGGCCGATGGAGAGCGCACCACCGACCACGACGACATAAATCCAAGCGTGTTTTTTCTGTCTCGCCACGGCCGGGATCGCATCGGCAACCTCCGTTCGCTTTAGTCCCTCCGGCGTGAGTTCAAAAGCCCAAGCGATAACAAGCGCGATTGGAAACCCGATCACGATCGCGAGCACAATCAATCGCACGGCCCAATTGGGAATTTCAAAAAACGGAAAGACCTGCGTCGCGACCTGGACCAAAAGCCAGCCGACGACTGCGTACGCGACCGCTACCTTGTAAACATTGCGGCGCTTCAATTCGGCGAAGAAGTTGCCAAAGTTCACTGCTCTTTGTTCTGACAGACCTTCTCGAAGCGCGGATCTTTGCGGAGATTGTCCCAGTCTGGGTCGATCCGCAGAAGTGCCCGCGTCACCGGACTTCCGTAGGAAATACTGAGCAGGTGTTGCAGAGCGCCGATCGCGGCGTCTTTCTCGCCGAAATGAGCCTCGATGCGGGCGAGGGTGTCTTCATATCCGGGGCCAACGAAGGCGTCTTTGGAGGCCGGCAATACGGCAATGGCCTGCTGCGCGCGCGCGAACGCGGTAGCTTTGTCGCCAAGGCAAGCCTCGGCCCAGGCCAGTTGAATCAGGAACTCGGAATTCTCAGGCTGAGCACGCAACAGGACGTTCGCGGCCTCCTTTGCTTTCTGGTAAGCCATCGTCGCTTCGGCGGTGTTGCCGGCGTGTCGCTCCAGATCGCCTAACGCATTCTCAAAAACCCCGAGAGAGCTGCCCAGCGCGTCGGGTTGTTCCAGCTGGGCCTTGAGCATCGCTAACGCCGAATCATACTTTCGCAAAAGTATGGCGTTCGTCACGGCCGTGGTGACGTAGATGCCATCGCCCTGCTTCGGCTGAACGGTGTCGAGAAGCGCTTGTGCCTGCGCGATGTCGCCACCCAACTGAAAGCTCTGGGCAAGAAAACTGGTGACGGTGGAATTTTGAGGACTTAGATCACGGGCTCGCCCGAGGTGTTTTTGTGCGGCGACGGCATCGCGCATTGCCAGATCAGTCAACGCCGCGTCGGTGAGTAGAAAAACATTTTGTGGATCGAGCTCAACCGCTTGCGCGTAAAGAGCACGGCTTTGTTCCCACTCTCCCTGCCGGCGAGCAATACCTCCCAAAAATTCCGAAGCTACGGCATTGTTCGGATATTGCCGACGAATCGATTCGAGTTGGGCCTTGGCGCCTTCATAGTCTCGCTCACAGTAATATTTGTAGAAGGCCTTCGCCAGTTGCGTCTCGACCAACTCCGGCCCGAACTTTATGGCCATGTCCAAGGCCTTGCGCGCCGCTTCACGTCGCTCTGGTGCCTGACCGATATTATTAATGAATGCCAGGCCGTTCTGGCGGCACAGGTGCGCCCAAGCGATGGCGAATTCAGGGTCAAGCCGCACTGCGGTCTCGAATGCGTCTATCGATTTTAGCAGGCTCGCTCGAAAATCTTGGACGCCGCCCTCGAAAGCGAGGCCACGCAGGTAAGCATCGTAGGCGTCCGGATTTTTAGTGGGTCGGGCGCCCAATTCTCGCTTCTCCTGTCCACTCAGCTTTGCGTTTAACTGATCAGCGATAGCCCCCGCCACTTCGCCTTCCACTCCGAAGATATTTTGTAATTCGCGATCGTAGCTCTCCGCCCACACATGCTCATCCGTCGCAGCTTTGATCAACTGCACATTGATGTGCACCGCATTGCCGGCTTTTTGCACGCTGCCTTCGAGTAAATTAGCCACACCGAGTTGCTGGCCTACTTCGTGCAAGTTATCCGGCGCGCTTTTGTATTTTTGCGTAGAAGTCCGGGAAATAACTTTTAGCGAGGCGATTTTTGCGAGCCGTGTGAGGATTTCGTCCTGAATACCTTCAGCGAAATAGGCATTAGATTTGTCATCGCTCAGATTCTCGAATGGGAGAACGGCTATGGATTTTTCCAGAATGTTGTGAGTCTGCGCGGTCGCGATCGTGGTCGATGCCGTTTCGCGATTTTTTCGTGGGCCACTTGTCCACCACCAGCCGATACCGATGATCAACAGCAAGACGAGCCCGCCGATCAGCGCGAATCTTCTGCCTTTAGGAATAACGGAGCTCTTTCTGATCTCTGACTTCTGACCTCTGACTTCGGACTCTTGTTCCCATGGCAGGACGATGCGAAACAAATCCATCGCCACAGAAATGTTCTTCAACTCGGTCGGTGCCAGCTTCTCGAAGCGCGCTTCGAGCGCGTTGCGAATTTGCCGCTCCACGTCCATCGACACGCAAATCCCGCCCGCGCCCGCTAGGGGCTCGATCCGCGAAGCGATGTTCACTCCGTCGCCATACACATCGCCCTCGCGATGCACCACATCGCCAATGTGAATGCCGATCTTTAGTTCGATGCGTCGCTCGGACGTAACGTCGTGATTGCGCTTAGCAAGGGTGCGTTGGATTTCGATAGCGCATTGGGCCGCTTCCAGCGCGCTATGAAACTCGATCAGGAAAGCGTCCCCGATCGTTTTGATCTCGGTCCCGTTGAAGCGTGGAAAAATTTCACGGAGCAGCCGGCGATGTTCCTCCAATAGCTCCAGCGCCAGCTTGTCGTCACGCTGACTCAGCGCGCTGTAGCCCACCATGTCGGTGAACATGATCGCGGCCAGTTTGCGTTGTTCGCCGGCGCTCATCTTTGAGTCACGGCTTGTCCAAATTCGCGTGCCGGAACAATCTTCTCCGCTAACGCTTCGAAGCGCGGATCGCCGTGCAGCGGAGTTAGCAGCGGATCGACGCGGATAGGTCCGATATTAAAGCCGTCGTGCTCGCGATAACCTTGTTCGAGCCAGTTGAGCGCCTCATTGTGATCAGCCAGGCCCACATAAATGAGGGCCAGACCGTAAGCGGCTGTATAATGTTGCTCTCTACTTTGGCGCAATTTTTGAAGGATTTTTAGCGCTTCGTCTTTTTGACCATGCAAACCGTAAAGACGGCCCAACATTCCCAACGGAACCGGATCTTCGGTCATGCTCATTGTTTTCTGATACTCTGCCGTGGCTTCGGGAATAAGGCCCTTCAACTCCAGCGCTTGCGCGAGATTGTAGCGGGAATAGTAGAACGTGCCGTCGAGTTCTACTGTTTTGCGCAATTGGGCGATCGCATCGTCCAGGCGGCCGGCATGGATGTAGGCGACGCCAAGATTGCTATTGATGACGAGTGATAGCGGATCGAGTTCCACCGCGTGTTTCAATTCCGCGATCTCGCGTTCAGTCTGGCCGACGTTTGCCAGAGCGTCATTGGCGAACCATTGACGCGCCGTCGCATCGTTTGGATTTAATTGCAGCGTCCGTTCGTATTCAGCAATTGCTCCGGGATAATCGAACCCGTTGAGTCCTTTGAGTGACGCGAGAGCAGCATGAGCAGTGGATGAAGTGTCATCCAGCGCAAGCGCTTTTTTGGCCGCGGCCTCGGCTTGTGGAAAACAATCGGTCGGCGCGCCTCCATTGAAGGCCGGGAGCAGTTTCCACGCTTGGGCCGAAGCCGCATAGGCTTGCGCATAGCCAGGATCTTTTGCGATAGCCTCGTCGAAGTATTCGATCGATTTCCGCAGATCAGCCGCGGTGCGTTTGTTCCAAAAGAACCGGCCCTTCAGGTAAAGCTCATAAGCTTCCGGATTTTCGGTTGGCTTTTTTGCCATAGCAGTTTTCTCTGAGCCGGTCAGTTTTGCCTGTAGCGTCTCGGCGATCGTTTTGGCGATGTCGCTTTCGACCGCAAAGATGTCGGTCAATTTCCGATCATAGGTGTCGGCCCAAAGATGCGCGTCGGTCAGCGCATTAATCAGCTGCACGTTGACGCGCACCTGGTCGTTCGCTTTTTGCACGCTGCCTTCGAGAATGTTCGTCACGCCAAGCTGCTTCGCGATCTGGGGGAGATTGTCCGGCGCGCTTTTGAAATGCTGAGTCGATGTGCGTGAAATCACTTTCAGGTCCGCGACCTTGGCCAGGCGAGTGAGGATTTCATCCTGCACGCCTTCGGCGAAGTAAGCGTTGCTCTTGTCTTCACTCAGACTTTCAAACGGTAGTACCGCGATCGACTTAGCGGGCAATTCGGTGCCAGCCACACTGGTGGTCGTCCGACCGGTGTAACGTCCGGTGAAAAACAAACCAACTGAGAGCGCGGCTCCAACGATCACGACAAATATCCAAGTATATTTTCGTGGCTGTCGCGCAGACGCTGCAAGATCGACATCTTCGGTGCGCTTGATTCCTTCCGGCGTAAGTTCGAATGCCCATGCGATGACAAGCGCGACCGGGAATCCAATCGCGACCAGCACCACGAGCGTTTGCAGAACCCATTCGGGCGCGTGAAATGTCGGCAGGACCGTCGAGCTGATCTGGATGACGAGCCAGCCCACGACGGCGTAGGCGGCCGCGACCTTGTAAACATTGCGCCGCTTCAGCTCGGAAAAAAAGGAACGCAGGTCGGTCATTGTTTGAAGTGACACTTCTCCATCAGGTCGACGAAGCGCGGGTCGGCCCGGAGCGGATCAAAGATGCGGTCCACCTTGAGATACATCATCCATTGCGAATCGGCAGCCTGCGCTTGCTCCAGATAATCAAGTGCTCGCGCATGATCGCCCAAGCCGAGGTAGACGAGCGCGAGATTAAGTGGCGGCACGAAGTTGCCTACGCCCTTTTTCTTTATTTCCTCGATCGTGGCCAGCGCTTTCGCCTTATCACCGGCCGCACCGTAGGCATAACCGAGATAAGCGGTGACAAATGGCGGCGCCTCCATGGCGGCGGCTTTCTCCAGCTTTGGAACGGCGGCGCGCGCGTTGCCCTGCTGGAGGTCGAACCAGCCAAACTGCATTTGGGGAAAGAAGAACGTCGGATCGAGCTCCGCTCCTCTGCGGGCTTCCTCCTGCGCCTTTTGAAACTGGCCCTGTCCCACCAGAGCCATGGTATTATCAATGGCGATAGCTGGATCAAGCGGATCAAGTTCCACGGCGCGTCGGCCTTCGACGATCGATTCGTCGAACCGGCCCTGGCACGCCAGAGTCAGTCCGAACTGATCGTGGGCGAAAGCGAGATTGGGGTTGAGCTCGATGGCTCGGCGAAATTCCTTTTCTGCGCCAGCCCAGTCGTGTTCGTACCAACTTTTATAATTCGCCAGGGATGTATGCGCTTCCGCTGAGGCTGGATTAAGCGCGAGAGCCTTCTCCGCCGCCGCCTTCGCTTTCGATTTCCCTTCGGTGGCGGTGATCACTCCTTCGTTAAAAGCGGCCCAAAGATAAGCATCGGAAAGGCCCGAGTAGGCCGGTGCAAAGCTGGAATCCAGTCTGACTGCTTCTTCAAATTGCTTGATCGCCTTGCTCAGGTTTTCGTCGCTGGGCCGGTTAAAAAAGTAGCGGCCCTTGAGATAGGCGTCGTGAGCCTCGGGGTTCACGCTTTGGGCGCTCGCTAGGCGGGCCTGCTCGCCCGGAGTCAACTGGACATTGATCTCGCTGGCGATAGCGGAAGCCAGTTCGGACTGCAGGGCGAGGACATCGCGCGAATCGCGCTCGAAGCTTTTCGCCCAAAGATGCCGGTCGGCCCGGGCGTCGATCAATTGCGCGGTGATCCGGACCTTGTCGCCGGAGCGGCGGACGGAACCTTCAACCACCGCATCCACGTTGAGCATTTTCGCAATCTCCGGAGTGGGCGGCCGTTGCGCGCCGGTAAACTGGGTGGTGGAACTGCGCGAGATCACCCGCAACTGACTGATCGTGGCCAGGTCGGTCGTTAACTCGTCGGTCATTCCCTCTGCGAAGTAATCCTGGTTCTTATCGCCCGAGTAATTATCCAGCGGTAGAACCGCGAGCGAGCGAATGACATGCAGTCCGGTGTCCGTTGCCAGCTGGGAAGAGGACGCCTCGCGTTTTTTGGCTAACGAGTAAAAAAGTGCGCCGAGGAGCAGAGCGACTGCGAGCGCCACGGCGATGACCATTCCGTAGGCGCGACCTTTTTTCTTTGCTGGTATTGCCCTTAATTTTTTTGGAAGCTCGGGATTGCCGGCTTGTTCGTTGCACAGATTAAAGATATGCAGCCGAACCGCATGCTTCACTTCGCATTCGCCGAGAGAGCGAAGGTGCTGCGACCATTGGCGGTAAGTCGCGAGATCCTCCGCCGCGCGCTGCGAGACGAGAATGTGGCCTGCATCGCCGCAATCCATCACGCGCTGCGCGAGGTTAATTCCAGCTCCGGTGATATTGGCTTGTTCGTTTAGATCCGTGACTTCATTGACTGGCCCGCTGTGAATTCCCATGCGAACACGAAGCTGGGGATGCTTCTTTAGTTCCCTGCTTATTTCGAGCGCACATAAGGCCGGTGCCTCCGGCGTCGTTCGAAAGACGAGAGCAGCGCCATCGCCCGTCGGCAAACGAAGCAGTTTCCCTTCAGCTTCAGCGAGGCGGACCTGTTCCGTTCCGCGTACAATCTCTTTTAGTTTTTGAATCTGCTCACTCTGTTCATTGATCAGCAATTTCGAGTAGCCGACAATGTCGATGAACAAGACGTGACCGATCTCGAACTTCACGTCTGACGATTGAGATGGCGCAGGATTCACGGGAGCTTCGCGTACTCCGTCTTTGCTTCTTTCAGGATCGGAACGTCGGGGTCAGCATCTTTCCAGAGAGCGAAGAAATCCTGATAAACGCTCTTAGCTTTTGCGAGATCACCGGACAGTGCGTAAGCACGGCCTAGCCCCAGATGCGCCAGCGCGCCAATCGGCTCATTTCCCACAATGCTGGCATGGTCGAGAATCTTCTGAAATTCGGCTGCGGCGGCGGCGCCGTTCTTCGCGGCCAAATACGCCTGGCCCCGAAGATAGATGGGATAAAGCGCAAACGTGAAGTCATCGTTGGTGTGTCCCAACTCATAAGGCGCAGCCACAGACAGAGCAGCCAACGCGGCCCCCGCATTTCCAGTGTTGAGGGCGAGAGCTGACCGAGCCATGGGCAGATACTGAGTTTGGACAACCGTGTCTTGCGGAAAACGCTTTGCTAGGTCGTCAATTGAGCGATCGGCGTTTGCGACGTCGCCCGCGAGCGCAAAAGCGATAGCGGAAAATCCTTCACCATGCTTTCCTTTTATCTCTGCCAGAGCAGACTGTGCGTCTTCCTTTGCCAGCGCCGTTTTTTCCACTAACGCTTCGCGGAGCGAATTGTGTCCCTGATACTCTGCCGCGGTTTCCTTTTCCTGCGCGCGTCGCGCCGAATCGGCCGCCCGATGCGTAAGGTCGCGTGCCTTGCCAAACTGGCCCGCATGCGCCGCCGTTTCGGATTCGAGAAAAAACATTTGATCCTCCACACCCGGAGTTCCCATGGCCGCGGCTGCTTGTTGCTCCATCGCGGCGGGATCGTTCTGAAGAAAATCGACCACGTAAAGAAGGAGCGAGTACCAGGGGGAATTGAGTTTTTTAGCCCGCGATTGCTCTACTAAGGCCTTTGCCTGATCAAGCCGGCCCAGGTACTGGTCGCAATAGATCAAACTGACGTAATTGTTCGAACTGTCGGGATTGATCTCAAAGGCTCGTCGCGCCGCCACGTCAGACCTGGCGTAATCTCCGAGCGTGAGGTGGATGAACCAGAGTAATACTTGGGCAGCCTCATCACGCGGATAGGTTTGCGCCACTAATTCGTAGGACCGGCGGGCGGCCTCCAGGTTGCCGGTAACGACGATGTCATAGAATGCCACGATGTTGAGTTTTTCGTGGTCGCTCGTTCGCTCTCGCAACTCATAGGCCTTGCGCGTATTTTCAGCGGCGAGCGTCAGCTCTCCTTGAGGTTGATAGGATTCGGCTAACATCAAATAGGCCATGGCGAAATTCGGATCCAGGGTCACGGCGTGCTGAAAAAATGGGATGGCGGCAAGATAATCGTTGTCGATATCGGTCGCTTTACTGCCCAGGGCATAGGCCTGCAGCGCCTCCAGTGATGAAGTCGTGGTGTCTTCCGGCAACGCGTCGTACTTTTGAACGGAGGCCAGCGATTCACCCAACCGTTTTCGCAACTTCGTTGCCGCCTGGCCGAGCGCGTTGAGCACGTTTTCCTTCCCGGTTGCGGTCTCCTGTTCTTGCGCGAGTAAATTTCCATCCCGGCAGTTCACTGCCTTTAGCGACACGACATACTGCGTTCCGAGAGCGGAAATAGAGCCTTCGATTGTGGCGGCAGCGCCATGCCGTTGGCCAACTTCGCGCGCCAGCTCTGGGGTGAGCCGGGCGTCCCTCGGCTTGGACATTTGTGTCAGGGTCTGGGCGATGATCGAATCCGAAACCAGAGTGAGAAACGGTGTCTGCTCGAGCTGCGAGGCGAGTCCTTGTCTCAGGGTGCCGTCAAAAACGGGATCGCCAGTCGTGTTTGTGAAATCCGCGAGGACAATGCGGTCCTTGTCCGTGAGAGATTTGCTTTGATGTGACCGATAGTAGAGAAGGGCGCCGGTGGCGGCGAAAATGGCCAGCACCAGCGGGATGGCCACCGTCCAAAGCCTCGTTGCCTGAGTCCTTTTACGCTCCCGGAATTTCTGCGGAGTCTGAGGGTTGCCTAACGCGTCCGTGCAAAGATTGACCACACGAAGCCGCACGCCGTGCTTTACGTCGCATTCGCCCAGGTCATGTAATCGAGTCGACCATTGCCGGTACTGCATCAGGTCATCAGCGACTCGCTGGGAGAGGAGAATATGACCGGCGTCACCACAATCCATTACTCGTTGCGCCATGTTAATTCCGGCGCCGGCGATGTTGGTGCGATCGTTCACGTCGATGACTTCGCTAACCGGACCGCTGTGAATTCCCATGCGGACCAGAACCTCTGGATGATGGACTTTGAGCGCCTGCGCAATTTCCAAGGCGCATCGCGCCGGCTCCTCTGAACTCCCGCGGAAGACCAGGGCTATCCCGTCACCGGTCGGCAATCTGACCAGCTGTTCGTTAGTCGATTCGCTAACCTGGGGAGTAGCCAGCACGATATCGGTCAGCTGGCGTAACCGCTCCTTCTGCTCATCGAGTAAGAGCTTCGAGTAACCGACTATGTCGACGAACAGGACGTGGCCGATCTCGAACTTCAGTTCTGAAGGAGAGTCGGATGCCATGGCTACTCGTTAGGTCCAATCAGTTCTTTGCCGGCTAACAGTTGTTGAAAACCGGGATCGTTGCGGATGGGGTCCCAGACTGGATCGATCCTCAGGCGCTGAATCGAAACGAAAAGGCCCGCCGGAATCGAGAGCAACTGGCGCAGGTTCCCGATCGCTTCGTTTGTCTCGCCTGTCTGTGCCTCGATCTCGGCCAGTCCGGACAGGAAATACGGGCCGCCGATGGCATCTTTTCCGATCGGCAGCGCTTCACTCGCCTGATGGGCGAGATGAAGTGCTTCCACCTTGTGCCCGAGTGCGAGGTTCACCCAGGCCAATTGCATCATAGCGGAGCCATCCTGCGGTCGTTCGTGCAATCTGGCCTCGAGTAAGGCGCGCGCCTTCTCAATCTCCGGTTGAGCACCGGCAGCGTCGACCGCCAGAACATGAATCGCTGCGCGCGCGGCCGGACGCATGCGGCTTTCATCAGGATCGGCTGTCTCATTTTCCCAATCCTTCAGCGCGCCAGAAAAGTCATGTTCGAGGACATGAAGGTAAGTCCCTTCCCCGATAACGGCGGATGCGTTCCCGATCACCACTTTGTTGACTAACCGCAGATCCGGGGGAAACGTTCCCAGCGCCCGTTTTGCATCGGCGATGTCGCCTGTTCCATTGACGTCACTAGTAACCACCTGCCGCATTCCCAAGATATTGTGTGGATCCAGCGCCAGTGCTCGCAAACCAAGGCGTTTCCCCTCCGACCACATTCGCAAGCTCGTGTAGACCGCGCCCGTGTTGGCCACGAGCGAAGCATCACGCGGATCGCGTTCTAGGCATTTGGTCAATGCCGATAAGGCGCGCGGCCAATCACCCTGGCGACGATGCACGTAGGCGGAAAACTCCAGCGCTCTCAAGTTGTTCGGCTGTAGATCGAGGGCGCGCTGAAATTCCCGTAGAGCCTGATCGTATTGACGATAACCAAGGTAGTAGAAATTCCCGAGGGCCATATGAGCGTCCGCCAGATTCGGTCCAAGAACCAGAGCGTGCTCAGCCAGGCTTTTCACCTTCGCTAAGTCTGTTTCGTTTAACTTGGTCACGAACCAATGACGATTCATCCTGCTTTCGACGAGGCGGGCGGCGGCGAGGGCAAAGTTCGGGTCGTGGTCCAGCGCCTGTTGGTAAAAGACAGCCGCACGATCGAACGACTCGGCCCTAAGCGAGCCTTCAGCTTCTCGCTCCTCGTATTCGCCTTTCAAAAAAAGATCGTAAGCCTCCGCATCCTTTGTCGGGGCTGCAGCGAGAGCGTTGGCCTCATCGGGCGAGAGTTTCGCCTGCAACGCGTCCGCGACTTCCTGTGAAACCTCACTCTCTACGGCAAAGACGTCCTTGATATCGCGGTCGTAGCTCTTGGCCCAAAGGTGTGAATCGGCGCGAGCGTCGATGAGTTGCACGTTGACCCGCACTTTCTCACCGGCTCTCTGCACCGTTCCTTCCAAGATCTTGGCCACGCCGAGTTGTTGCGCGACGGTCTTCAAATCTTCCGGCTTGCTCTTGTACTTCGCGGTCGAAGTTCGCGAGATCACTTTCAGGTCGGCGATGCTGGCAAGCTTGGTCAGAATCTCGTCCTGAATGCCGTCGGCAAAGTAGGCGTTCGATTTGTCGTCGCTCAGATTTTCGAATGGCAAGACGGCAATGCTTTTTGCGGGAATGTTTTGAGGCTTGTCGCCGTCTGCGGCAGGCGAGGCCAGGTTCTTGTTCTGGCGAGTCGTCCACCACCAGCCGGTGGCGATAGCAATCACTATAAATATGCCAATCAGAGCGAGTATGCTTGGAGACCAGCGGCGCAGCTCCCCGATTTCGGATTGCGGACTGCGGATTGCGGATTTGGCGGCGGTCTGCCTTTCCCATGGAAGGACGATGCGAAAGAGATCCATGGAAACGGAAATGTTTTTCAATTCCGTTGGACCAAGTTTCTCAAAGCGGGTCTCAACCGCATTGCGAATCTGGCGCTCCACGTCCATTGAGACGCAAATCCCACCCGCGCCGGCTAATGGTTCGATGCGCGATGCGATGTTTACGCCATCGCCATAAACATCGCCGTCGCGATGCACGACGTCTCCGATATGAATGCCGATCTTCAGCTCGATCTGCCGTTCCGCCGGAGCATCGGCATTGCGTTTGGCAAGAGTTCGCTGAATCTCGATTGCACATTGTGCCGCTTCCAGCGCGCTGTTGAACTCCACCAGGAAGGCGTCGCCGATCGTCTTGATCTCGGCGCCATGGAAGCGTGGAAAGATTTCGCGCAGCAACCGTCGATGTTCCTCAAGCAATTCGAGCGCAAGCTTGTCATCGCGCTGGGAAAGCGCGCTGTAGCCGACCATGTCGGTGAACATGATGGCAGCAAGCCTGCGTACGTCATCGCCGCTCATTTGTTCGGTGCCTGGCAGAGTTTTTCGAAGCGGGGATCGCCGCGGAGATTGTCCCAATCGGGATCCAGTCGGAGTAAGGCGGGAGTGAGCGGTGGGCCGAACAAGCCGCCTTCGTAGGATATTTCCAGCAGGTGCGACAAGATGGCGAGAGCGCCGTCCTTGTCGCCGAAGTGCGCCAATATTCGCGCCTTTGTTTCTTGATGGTAAGGCTGAGTGCGCGCGTCGTTGGCCTGTATGGAGATCGCCTTATCGATCGCTTGCAGAGCTGCGTCGCGCTCTCGTAATCCAGCCAGAGCAGAAGAAAGGAGGCTTAGGGACCGCACACTATCAGGCTGTTCCCGCAAAGTGGCTTCTGTGGCATCGCGAACCGTGGTGAATGTCGCCCGCGCCGCCGCCGTGTCGCCGGATAACTGTTGAAGATCTCCTAAGATTTGTGCATCACGCACCCATTCTTTGAGCGAGTCGGTGGGGCGCGCGAGAGGCTCAAATAGCTTGAGCGCTGTTGCCGGCTTGCGCCGCAGCTTCGCCTGATACCAGACGGCGCCGACGGCATCGTAATCGAGTCGGTCCGGCTTTAACTTATCTACAATTAACTGCGCTTGATCGAGCTGACCGTTAGCCTGGAAGATCTGAGCTTTGGTAGCTAACAAGTTCAGATCGGCCGGCCAAATCTGAAGCGCTTCGTCCAGAATCCGCTGAGCGCCGGGCCAATCGCGCACATCGCAGCGAGTGTAGGCGGCGAACTTTCGCACCTGAAGATAACGGGGGTTTAAGACAATAACTTGATGAAAGGCATCGATAGCCTTCTGCCATTCCCCGAGGCGTTGATAAGTGAACGCGAGTAGCTGAATGACGTCGGCGTTATTAGGCCAAATGAGATGTAGCTGTTGTAAGACGTCGCGCACATGTTTGTTGTCGCCAAGGACAAAGTAACCAAAGTTAGCGCGAGCTAGGTGAATCTCGGGCAGTTCAGGTTGCAGCGCCTCTGCTTTGGCCAGGCTTTGCTCCGCGGCTGCGCGTGCTGCCGGCGTCGAGTCCATGTAGTAGAACCCGACGGAGCGAGCGCTGGAAAGACCGGCCCAGGCCAGAGCAAACTGCGGATCGAGGCGAACCGCTTCTTCATAAGATTGGATTGCGGCGCGAACGGCATCTTCGTTTCCTTCCCACAGAAGGGCTTTACCGCGCAGGTAGGCTTCGTAGGCGGCAGGGTTGTCGGTAGGTCTCTGCGCGAGCACCTGTTCCTCGGCGCTGGTCAGCTTTGCCTTTAGCGCTGCGGCGATGTTTTGTGCGACTTCCTTCTCGACGCCAAAGATGTCGTCGAGTTTGCGATCGTAGCTCTCAGCCCAGAGGTGATCGTCCGTCGCAGCTTTGATCAACTGCACATTGATGTGCACCGCATTGCCGGCTTTTTGCACGCTGCCTTCCAGTAAATTCGCCACGCCTAGCTGCTGACCGATTTCGCGCAGGTTATCGGGCGCGCTTGTATATTTCTGAGTAGAAGTACGGGAGATGACCTTTAGATCGGCGATCTTGGAAAGGCGGGTGAGGATTTCGTCCTGTATGCCTCCGACGAAATAGGCGTTGGATTTGTCGTCGCTCAGGTTCTCGAATGGCAGAACCGCGATGCTTTTCTCTGGGATCGCCGAACCGGTAGGAGCTGGCTCGATCGCCGTTTTCGTCTTGGCGGATAGTGCGTCTTGCAGGGCATCGGTGACCTTCTTGGCGAGTTCGCTCTTAATAGTATCAGCGATAGACGGCGGTGATGGGATGGCCGGCACCTGAGGTGGTGATGTCACCTGGCCTTTTCCGAGCGACCGCATGATCGCCGGTGCGAAAATCACCGACACGGTGGCCAGCAAAATGATTAACACCGCGACAACGAAGATCGCTCGGGCGAGGGGAGAGAGTCCTTTGCGCGTCCCAACCCTGGATCCGCGGATGCTGCCGCGCACTTTCCCCATTCGCGTTGGCGGTGTGGGATTGCCGATTGTCTTGGCATAAAGATTAACTAACGAGACAACGACTCCGTGTTTCACCTCCACGTCCCCCAGTTCATGAAGGTAGGGCTGCCAGCGACGCTGTTGTGCGAGATCGCCGGCAACCCGTTTACTCACGAGAATGTGGCCGGCATCTCCGCAGTCCATCACTCGCTGCGCCATGTTGATGCCTACGCCGGCGATGTTTTCGCGATCGTTTGCGTCCTTCACCTTATGGACCGGGCCGCTGTGGATTCCCATTCTTACCGGCAGACTCGGTTGCGCGTGCAAAGCATGGCTGATCTCCAGGGCGCATTCGGCCGGCTCTTCCACGGACCCGGTAAAAACCAGCGCCATGCCATCGCCGGTCGGCAAAATGGTAAGCTGTCCTGCAGCCTCCGCCTCCCGCGCCGCTGCGGTGCCGCGCACAATCTGGTTCAACTCCTGAAGCGCTTCTGATTGTTCGTCGGTCAGTAGCTTGGAATAGCCGACGATGTCCATGAAGAGCACGTGTGCGATCTCCAGGCGCAACTTGGTTTTGGATTCATCCGCCATACCGGGTCACGCAATGTTGCGTCGCTTAAGTTCGGAGAAGAAATTGCCTTTCACTTTGATTTCTCTTCGCAGAGTTTTTGGAAGCGCGGATCATTCCGAAGCGGATCGAAAATCGGGATCGAGCCAGAGGAGCGTGGAGTGAGCGGGACGTTTCCAGCCGGTGCGCCAGCGTACGGGATTTACAATCTCCCGCAACTTTTGAATGTGCTCGCTTTTTTCTGTATTCAGCAACTTCGAGTCGCCGACGATGTCGATGAATAAGACGTGTCCGATTTCGAATTTGAGGTCTGAAGACTGCGCCGGCGGCATGAAGCTCGTTAGTATATTGAGACTCGCGATTTAACGAGCCGATTCCAATGTCAGGCATTCACCGTCACCAACATTCCTAAACCTTGCGCCGCTTTAGCTTGGCAAGAACGAAGGCGTCTCGCTCACGACGTTGCCGGAAAATTCATTTTCGCTACGAGCGCTTTGTAACGAGGATCGTCACGTAAGCCGTGCAGCAACGGATCGACCAGAATAGCAAGTGTGCCGGTGTCGTGATTGTCGTAGGAGATGCGCAACCACTCGAACGCTTTGTCGGTTTCACCGCGCACTGCATAAACTTCTGCGATTTGATAGGCCAGCTGGTCGCGCCCGTATTGAATGAGCTCGCTCAAAGCTGCGTCCGCGGCATTGCGGTCGCCGCGCACATAATGCGCGAGCGCGAGTAAGAAACGGCGATAACCTTCGTCCGGCTCTGATTGCGCTTCGCGCAATGCCGTCTCTCCATCGCCCTTTTGGACTGCGACGAGGACTTGCCATCGGTGACTGGACGCAGCGGTCGGCTGTAATTCGGCGACCCTGCGCGCGACCTTGTCCGCTTCATCATTTTTGCCCTTAAACCAAAGAATGCGGGCGAGATTGTTCTGCGTAAATCCAAGCGGATCCAGTTCCACAGCCTGTCGCGCCTGCGCTTCCGCCTGATCAAGTTTGCCGAGATAAGGAAGAACGCGTCCAAGCAAATCATTTGCAGTCGGATTTGCGGGCGACAATTCTTTCGCTCGCCGTAATTCCTCCAGACCTTCCGCGAATTTCCATTCTACAAAAAAACGAACCCAGCCAAGTGCGCCGTGGGCTTCGGCCAAGTTGGGAGCGATCGCGACTGCGTGCTCGGCGTCGCTCCGCGCTTTTGGCCAGGCAGTCTTGCTCTCTCCGCTAAGGTCGCCGATCAAAGTCCATGCTTCCGAACGTTCCGCGTAAGCCAGGGCATATTGAGGATCGAGGCGGATCGCTTCGTTGAAATGACCCACCGCTTTGCGATAATCTTCGATGTTCCGGCGTTCAAAATGATAATGGCCCAACAAATAAGCGTTGTGCGCTTCGATATTCTGCGTGGCGGAATCGGCTAATGCCTGCTGATTCGCTCCAAGCAGCGTCATCTTCAGCGACGAAGCCACTGCCGCAGCGATTTCCTGCTGGACGGCGAAAATATCCTTTAGTTCACGATCGAACGTTCGCGTCCAGAGCTCGATCCCATCGGCAGCATTGATTAACTCGGTGACGATCCGCACTCGCTCACCCTGCTTGCGCACTGTGCCTTCCAAAAGCGTGCTCACACCCAGTTTCTCGCCGATGGTTTTTGGTTCCTCTTTTCGGTCTTTGAAACGGAATGACGAGCTGCGGCCGATGACCTTGAGTTCTCTGATTTGAGCCAGCGCTGCGATTAGTTCTTCTGACAATCCATCGGAGAAATATTCGTCATTCGCATTACTGCTTTCATTAAGGAATGGGAGCACCGCGATCGATTTTTGTCCCGGGGACGCCGCGACTAGGGGAGGATGTTCGCGTTCCGTCCACGACGTACGCGAGGCGGTATAACGCCCGATAAAAAACAATCCAACGGAAAGCGTGGCTCCAATCACAGCGACATAGATCCAGGTGCGATTTCTCGAACCGCTTCCGGCGGGAAGAACTTGCCCTGAGCGCGAGTCGAGTGGGTCGATATCTTCCGCGCGTTTGATTCCTTGCGGAGTGAGCTCAAAGGCCCAGGCGATGATGAGTGCGATTGGGAATCCGATCGCGACCAGCGCGATAACCAGGCGCACGACCCAATTTGGAATCTCCAGGAACGGGAAAACCTGCGTGGCAATTTGAATTAAGAGCCAGCCGACGATTGCGTAAGCCACGGCAACTTTGTAAACGTTGCGCCGCTTCAGCTCGGCGAAGAAGTTGTGCGGATTCATTGGGTGGGGCTGCGCCTTAGAGGCCAAAGAATGCGTGAAATCTTCGAAGATTACACCCTAAGTCTTCGTGGTGATTAATCTTTCCGAGACGCGTCCTAACGAATAAGTTGCCCGCCATGGAATCGCTTTATCTGGTCGGCTTCGCCGTCGTCGCCGTCCTCGCCTTTATTTTGGTCATTGTTTTTCTCAAATTTTTTACCACCTGGTTGCGGGCGCGCGTTGCCAGTGCGCCGGTTAGCATCGGCAAAATGGTCGGAATGAGTCTGCGCAAAGTCCCAGTGGGCTTAATCGTGGACAACCGCATCACTGCAGTGAAAGCGGGAATCGATATCGCAAGCGATCCCCTGGAGGCACATTATCTCGCCGGCGGCGATGTGGGCCAGGTGATCCTGGCGTTGATCGCAGCGGACAAAGCTGGAATCGGCCTCGATTTCAATCGCGCCTGCGCGATCGACCTCGCGACCAAGGGCACAGGCAAAACTGTGCTCGAAGCGGTGCGCACCAGCATCAATCCCAAAGTGATCGATGTGCCCAACCCGTCGATGGGCCGCACCACGATCGATGGCGTAGCCAAGGACGGTATTGGGGCCAAAGTTAAAGCGCGCGTGACGGTGCGCTCGCATCTCGACCGCTTTGTCGGTGGCGCGACGGAGGAAACGATCATCGCGAGAGTCGGGGAAGGGATCGTCAGCGCCATCGGGTCCGCTGATTCTTATAAGGACGTTTTGGAAAATCCAGATCGCATTTCCAAAGCGGTGCTGGCAAAGGGACTCGACAGCAATACTGCGTTTGAAATTTTATCGATCGATATCGCCGATGTCGATGTGGGCGACAATATCGGCGCGAAATTGCAGAGCGAGCAGGCGGACGCGGACAAGCGCATCGCCCAGGCGAAAGCGGAAGTGCGACGTGCCGCCGCGGTCGCGGTAGAGCAGGAGATGCGGGCGAAGACGCAGGAAATGCGCGCGAAGGTTGTCGAGGCGGAGTCGCTCGTTCCCCAGGC
>Ga0210406_10003405_pt1 | contig 17438 bp, 14 predicted proteins | sample IncBWC30MmetaG_FD_155454 | JGI IMG/M metagenome (GOLD analysis project Ga0210406, IMG submission 155454) | Forest soil microbial communities from Barre Woods Harvard Forest LTER site, Petersham, Massachusetts, United States - Inc-BW-C-30-M | ecosystem: Environmental > Terrestrial > Soil >... | reverse complement strand
GCGCGCCATCGTTTGCAGCAACTGTGCGTGATCGGGAAGCGCGGCGATAGCTGTCGGCGCGGCGGCTTGCGGTGCGGTCCGAGCCACGGGCGTTGCTTGCGGTGGTGCTGCCTGCGCCGCGGCCGCTTGAACGATGGATGGAGCGGGCTGCGCGGGAAGCGGCGCATTTTGCGGCGGCGATGATGGAGTTGAAACGAGCTGCGGCGCCCAACGGGCGACAGCCGGCTTGGCCCCGCCGCCATAGGACGACTGCAAGACCAGGGCAGCGACAACGATGCACGCCGCCAGCGGTAAGCCGACGAGGGCCAGGAGCGCCGGCCTTCTAGGCGGCAATTTCGGGCCAGGTCCGGCCGACGGTGGGCGCGCGGCATCGCGCTCCAATTGGCCGACGACGGCCCGGAGCGCCGGCATTCTGGGCGGTAATTGCGGACTAGGTCCGGCCGAAGGTGGGCGCGCGGCATCGCGCTCGATTTTTGCAAGCTGTTCACTCAAACGCGCGAGATCTCCATCCGCGCGCGCGATCTGTTCGTAGGCGTGCGCGAGTTGTTCATCGGCGCGCGCGATTAGGGCATTTTGGGGCTCAATTGCTTTTGGAGTGGGTGTGGAGTTCATTGGCGTCTCCTTTTCCATCCAATGTCATCCGATGGTGATGGTCCACGATCCGTCGGGTCGACCAGCCGCCGACACCCCCTGCAGTCTTGTCCAAAGAATGGCCGTATGATGGAAGAATATGGGATCGCATGGCGATAGCGTCCCGGAATCCGGCTGGCCACGCCGGCAGCGCAGCCGAACAGCGCAGCGCCCTCCACTTCGGTTCCATTTGGTCGGCAGGAGGCGCACACGATTCGCGGCCCAAGTCAGGTCGCGTAAAGATTAGTTGGCCGAAGTCAACTGTGGCCCAAGAGCCGGCATTCAGGCGGAAGACCGGGAGGTCCAAGTCGGGTCGATGCTGTCGAAAAAGGTCTTTTTGCATCGCTGAACACAAATTCTCCGAGCCATGGGGCGCTTTTCTGCCAGCTCGGGTCGCGCCCTACGCCGCGCGGATGTTGGCCATGAAGCGGTCGAGCTCGGCACGCAGCCGCGCGCTTTCGCTCGACAGCGTCGAGGCGGAATTCAAAACCTCTTCGGAAGCCGATCCGGTTTCGGTGGCGCCGCGATTGACCTGCATGATGCTGGCCGCCGTTTGCTGGGTTCCCTCGGCGACGTTCTGGACGCTCTTCGCGATCTCCTGGGTCGCCGTGCTCTGCTGCTCGACCGCGCCCGCGATCGACGAGGCGATATTCGAGATCTGCGCAATCGTGGCGCCGATTTCCTTGATCGCCGCCACCGATTCCTGGGTCGCGCCCTGCATGCCCGAGATGTGGTTGGAGATTTCGTCGGTGGCTTTCGCTGTCTGGCTGGCGAGCGATTTGACTTCGGTGGCGACGACGGCAAATCCGCGGCCGGCGTCGCCGGCGCGGGCGGCCTCGATGGTGGCATTCAGCGCCAGAAGATTGGTTTGTTCGGCGATCGCGGTGATCAGCTTGACCACGTCGCCGATCTCTTGCGCGGCACGCGACAATTTGCCGATGCGCTCGTCGGTCTGTTGCGCCTGCGCGACCGCCGCCACAGCGATCCGGTTCGATTCATGCACGCGCTTGCCTATCTCCTCGACGGAAGCAGACAATTCTTCGGTGGAGGCGGCGACCGATTGCATGTTGCTGGAGGCCTCTTCGGAAGCGCCTGCGACCGCGCTCGACAGCCCCTGCGTGGTTTCCGCCGTCCGCGTCAGCGTACCGGCTGCCTGTTCAAGCTGAACCGCCGACGCCGATACGTTCGAGACGATGGCGCCGACCGCGGTTTCGAAATCGTCGGCGAAGCGATTGAGTTCGGCGCGGCGCGCAGCACTTGCCGCCTTGTTTTGCGCATCCTGCGCCGCGGCGTCGCGCTCGGCCTTGGCGATCGCCTGGAGCTTGAACGCTTCGACGGCGCCGGCCATTTCGCCGAGCTCATCCTTGCGCCCGAGGCCCGGCAGCACGATTTCGAAATTGCCGCCGGCGAGCTCCCGCATCGCCTTGCACATCAGGGTCATCGGCCGCGAAATGCCTCCGCCGAGCAGCAGCGCCCAGATGCCGCCGAGCACGAAACCGCCGGCCGCGAGCAAAATAATCAAATGCTCGGTCGCGCTGATGCTCGAATCCGACTCCTGTTCAAGCCGTTGTTGATCGGAAAGCAGGTCGGCCTTCATTGCGCTCGCGCCCTTCATGATCGCCGCCGCGGAATCCGCCATCCTGGCGACCAGCCCATCGATTTCCTTGGAATTTTCGATCAGCTTGGTCAGCGCCTGCCGGTATTCTTCGAGCAATGCAGCGGCCTCCTTGAGGCCCTGCACGATCTTTTCGTCCCTCGACGATATCGCGTGCAGCGCGTTCTCGACGAACTTGAGGCGCGCCATGGCGCTTGTCGCGACCGTCTTGTCGGAATTGATGACAAAGGTATTGGCAAGCGCGGTGGCCGCCTGAAGCTGGTCGGTCACCTTCTTCGTGCCGAACTGGATCGCCTGAAGCTCGGCATCGTCGGCGTTGCTGGGGAGATCGTCGAGCTTGTAACGCAGCATATTGGCGCCGCGGGTGAGCGCATTTTGCGTCACCAGCGCGCTGTCGCGCTTGACCTTGAGGATGCCGGCAAAAATCTCGGTGAAGGCTTTGAATTCCAGGGCCAGGCGCGTGATCTGATCGAGGCGCGCCGGGTTGCTGGTTTTTTTCATCGATTGATCGATGGCCTCTTTCAGGCTGGCTTCGGCCGCCAGCGCCGCCGTGGCATCGTCTTCCCTTCCGGTCACCACATAGTGGCGCGCCAATGCCTGATACGAGATCAGCTCGCGATCGATATTGCGGGCGAGATCGGCCTCCGACACGCTGATGCGGTAGGACGCGACCCCCGCCGAAACGCGCTCAAATCCGAGATAGGCAATGCCCATGCTGGCCGCCGAGATGGCGAGCACGACCGCAAAGCCGGCCAGGATTTTGGCCCGGATGCGTAAGCTCGGGAATTTCAGCGATTGCGGCCAGACACGCCCGGACATTCCCACTCTTGCCCCCGTATTCTTCCATACCCAACAGGAATCAGGCGCCGGTGTGGGTCACTGGCTCCGATTCCGCTGCGCAAAAACTAGGGCGGAATGGATAAAGGCGAGTAAATTCGGGGGGTGCCTTGGTCTGCCACGGGCTGTCGCGGCGAGAACGATTTGGCCTTTCTCCACCCTCCCTGGAAGGACAGGGTCACGGACATTCACGCGCAGCCCGCCAATCGCAAGGCCCTTCGCGACAAAAATCCTAGTTGCAAAGTTCCGCACCCCTGCTTCTAATCAGAAAAATTCCAAAAACATCGGGAGGTATCTCGCGTGTCTACAGTCAAATTGACGGTGAACGGCAAGGCGGTCTCGGTCGATGTCGAGGACCGCACGCTTTTGGTCCAGCTTTTGCGCGAAAATCTGAACCTGACCGGCACCCATGTCGGCTGCGACACCAGCCAATGCGGCGCCTGCGTGGTGCATATCGATGGCAGGGCGGTCAAATCCTGCACCGTGCTCGCCGGACAGGCCGCGGGCTCGAACGTCACCACCATCGAGGGCATCGCCAAGGGCGACGAACTGCACCCGATGCAGGCGGCATTCCGCGACAACCACGGCCTGCAGTGCGGGTACTGCACGCCCGGAATGATCATGTCGGCGATCGACATCGTCCATCGCCACGGCAGCAACCTCGATGAGGCCACCGTCCGGCACGAGCTGGAAGGCAATATCTGCCGCTGCACCGGCTATCACAATATCGTCAAATCGGTGCTCGACGCGGCCTCCCGCATGAAAGTGGCGCAGGCGGCCGAATAGAAGCGGCCTTTCGACCATCGCATTCAAGACCGCCGGACTTCGATGGAAACGGCGGGAAACCAACATCTCCGGCAGGGAGGACAAGACATGGGCGTTGAAGGCATTGGCGCAAGCGTGGTGCGCAAGGAAGATAAGCGTTTCATCACCGGCAAAGGCCGCTACGTCGACGACATCAAGCTACAGGGCATGACTTATGCCCATTTCATCCGCAGCCCGCACGCCCACGCCAAGGTGAAGCGCATCGATTCGGCGGCAGCGATGAAAATGCCGGGTGTGGTTGGCATATTGACCGGACAACAGATCGTCGACGACAAGGTCGGCAATCTGATCTGCGGCTGGGCCATCACCTCGAAAGACGGCACGCCGATGAAGATGGGCGCATGGCCGGCGATGGCGCCGGATACCGTCCGCTTCGTCGGCCAGGCGGTCGCGGTCGTGGTCGCGGAGACCAAGAACCAGGCCAAGGACGCGGCCGAAGCCGTGGTCGTCGATTACGAGGAACTGCCGGCCGTTCCCGACATCCGCGCGGCGATCAAGCCGGGCGCGCCGCAACTTCATCCCGAGGCGCCGGGCAACGTCATCTACGACTGGGCGCTCGGCGACGAAGCCGCGGTGAAAGACGCCTTTGCGAAGGCCGCCAATGTGGTGACGCTGGAGCTCACCAATAATCGGCTGGTGCCGAACGCGATGGAGCCGCGCGCGGCGATCGCCGAATATAACGAAGCCGAAGAGCATTTCACGCTGTACACGACCTCGCAGAATCCGCATGTCGCCCGCCTCGTCCTGTCGGCGTTCTACAACATCGCCCCGGAGCACAAGCTGCGGGTGATCGCGCCCGATGTCGGCGGCGGATTCGGCTCGAAGATCTACATCTATCCGGAAGAGATGGTGGCGCTGTGGGCGTCCAAGAAGGTGCGGCGCCCGGTGAAATGGACCGGCGATCGTTCCGAGGCCTTCCTCACCGACGCGCATGGCCGCGACCATATCTCGAAGGCCGAGATGGCGTTCGACAAGGACAACAAGATCATCGCCTTGCACGTCAAAACCCATGCCAATCTCGGCGCCTATATGTCGCTGTTCTCCTCGTCGGTGCCGACCTATCTCTACGCGACGCTGCTGTCCGGCCAGTATGTCATCCCGGCGATCCACGCCGAGGTAATCACCGTCTACACCAACACCACGCCGGTCGACGCCTATCGCGGCGCCGGCCGCCCCGAAGCGAGCTTCCTGCTCGAACGGCTGATGGAAACCGCGGCGCGGCAGTTGAAGGTCGACCCGGCGGAACTGCGCCGCAAGAACTTCATCACGCAATTCCCGCATCAAACGCCCGTGATCATGGCCTACGACATCGGCGATTTCGGCGCCTCGCTCGACGCCGCGATGAAGGCGATCGACTATGCCGGTTTCCCTGCGCGGAAGGAAAAGGCCAAGAACGAAGGCAAGCTCCGCGGCATCGGCTTGTCCTGCTACATCGAAGCCTGCGGCATCGCGCCCTCGAAAGCGGTCGGCAGCCTGGGCGCCGGCGTCGGCTTGTGGGAATCCGCGGAAGTCCGCGTCAATCCGGTCGGCACCATCGAGATCCTCACCGGATCGCACAGCCACGGCCAGGGTCATGAGACGACGTTTGCGCAACTGGTCGCCGAACGCCTTGGCGTTCCGATCAGCCAGGTGCAGATCGTCCACGGCGACACCGACAAGGTGCAGTTCGGCATGGGCACTTACGGATCGCGCTCGATCGCGGTCGGTGGCACCGCCATCGTCAAGGCGATGGAGAAGGTCGAAGCCAAGGCCAAGAAGATCGCTTCGCATCTGCTCGAGGCGTCCGAGGGCGACATCGTCATCGAGAACGGCGAGTTCAAGGTCACCGGCACCGACAAGTCGATCGCGCTGCCGATGGTCGCACTCGCGGCCTATACCGCGCACAATCTGCCCGACGGCATGGAGCCCGGCCTGAAGGAGACGGCGTTCTACGATCCGACCAACTTTACCTTCCCGGCCGGCGCCTATATCTGCGAACTCGAGGTCGATTCCGGCACCGGCAAGACCAGCTTTGTCAATTTCGTCGCGGCCGACGATTTCGGCCGGCTGATCAACCCGATGATCGTCGAAGGCCAGGTCCATGGCGGCCTCGCGCAAGGCATCGGCCAGGCGCTGCTCGAGGGCGCGGTCTACGACAGCTCTGGCCAACTGGTGACGGCATCGTTCATGGACTACACCATGCCGCGCGCCGACGACCTGCCGTCGTTCAAATTGAACCACACCCCGACGCTGTGCCCGGGCAATCCGCTCGGCGTGAAGGGTTGCGGTGAAGCCGGCGCGATCGGCGCATCCGCCGCCGTCATCAACGCGATCACGAACGCGATCGGCAATGACAAGCTTGAAATGCCGGCGACACCCGACCGCGTCTGGCACGCCATTCACGGCTAGCTGTTTTCCCTCCCCCTGCAAGGGGGAGGGTCAGGGAGGGGGTCAGAGGTGAATCAAGACTGACCCCCACCCGATTTGTTTCACAAATCGACCTCCCCCTTGCAGGGGGAGGTGAAAAGAGAAAGTGCAACGGCTGCGATGTGCGCAGCGCCCAGGGAGCACCGTCATGTACGAGACCACCTATCATCGCCCCTCCACTGTCGACGAAGCCGCGGCACTCTTTTCCAAAGGCAAGGAGGCAAAGTATCTCGCCGGCGGCCACACGCTGATCCCGGTGATGAAGCAGCGGCTCGCCGCGCCGTCCGATGTGATCGATCTCGGCAAGATCAAGGAATTGATCGGCGTCGAAGTTTCCGGCGACACGCTGACCATCAAGGCGGCGACAGCGCATCATGACGTCGCCACCAGCGGCGCAGCGCAAAAAGCGATCCCTGCGTTGGCCCACCTCGCCTCGCTGATCGGCGATCCCGCGGTGCGCCATCGCGGCACCATCGGCGGCTCGATCGCCAACAACGATCCGGCCGCGGATTATCCAGCGGCGCTGCTGGCGCTCGGCGCGACGATCAAGACCAACAAGCGGTCGGTATCGGCGGATGATTTCTTCAAGGGTCTGTTCACGACCGCACTTGCCGACGGTGAAATCATCACCGCCGTGTCGTTTCCGATTCCGGCCAAGGCGGGCTATGCCAAATTCGCCCATCCGGCGTCGCGCTTTGCGCTGACCGGCGTCTTCGTCGCCAAGACCAAATCCGGCGACGTCCGCGCCGCCGCCACCGGCGCCTCGCAGAGCGGCGTCATGCGCCTGCCGGCAATCGAGGCGGCCCTGAAAGCGAACTGGTCGCCAAGCGCGCTCGACAGCGTCGCGATTTCAGCGAATGGCTTGTTGAGCGACATCCATGGCCCGGCGGATTACCGCGCCAATTTGATCAAGGTGATGGCGCAGCGCGCGGTGATGGCCGCGGGGTGATAGCGCCTGAACACGCGACAAACGGAAAACAACGTGCTCGACAAATCGGCCCCGCAATCCCAACTTCGCAGCTCCGGTCCGCTGGCGGGCTTCCGCATCGTGGAATTCGCCGGCATCGGTCCCGGCCCGTTCGCCTGCATGATGCTTGCGGATATGGGCGCGGAGGTGATCACGCTCGACCGCGTCGGCGCCAGGAAGAATTTGAAATCGGTGGCGGGGCGCGGGCGCAGGGTCGTCGAGCTCGATCTGAAGGACAAGGCAGCGGTCGCGCAGGTGCTGGACTTGCTTGGCCATGCCGACGCGCTGATCGAGGGTTTTCGACCTGGCGTGATGGAGCGATTGGGCCTCGGCCCTGACGTGGTCTTGACGCGCAACCCGAAACTGGTTTATGGCCGCATGACCGGCTGGGGCCAGGAAGGCCCGCTGGCGCAGGCCGCCGGCCATGACATCAACTATATCTCGGTGACCGGCGCGCTGGCCGCGATCGGACCTAAAGAGAAACCGGTGCCGCCGCTCAATCTGGTCGGCGATTTCGGCGGCGGCGCACTTTATCTCGTGGTCGGCGTGCTCGCAGCGCTGCTCGAGGCCTCGAAGTCCGGCAACGGACAAGTCGTCGACGCTGCGATGTGCGACGGCGCGGCATCGCTGATGTCGATGTTCTTCGACATGGCCGCCGCGGGCCGCTGGGTCGAGGGACGCGAAAGCAATTTTATCGACGGCGGCGCACATTTCTACGGCGTCTACGAATGTTCCTGCGGCAATTTTATCTCGATCGGCTCGATCGAGCCGCAATTCTACGCGCTGCTGCGCGAACATGCCGGTCTTGCGGAAAACTGCTTTGACGCGCAGATGGATCGCAAGGCCTGGCCGGAGCTGAAGCAGAAGCTGGTCGACATCTTCAAGAGCAAGAGCCGCGACGACTGGTGCAAGATCATGGAAGGCACCGACATCTGCTTCGCGCCTGTCCTGACCATGGTGGAAGCGCCAAAACATCCGCACAACGCGGCGCGCGGGATTTTCGTCACCCGCCACGGCGTCACCCAGCCGGCGCCGGCGCCGCGATTTTCGCGCACGCCATCGGCTATTCGTGAAGCGGCGACCGCGGATATTGCCAGTGTTATGAGTGAGTGGAAGGGCGGGAGGTAAGACTTGGCACCGTGCCCCGGACGCAGCGCAGCGCGCAGCGATGCACTGCGGAGCCGGGGCCCATGGTGCACATAGGTCCCGGCTCTGCGTCGCAGCGTGAAGAACGCTGCAACGCGTCCGGGACAAGAGAATTGCTTGGCTTAAATCGAGGGAAATTCGTCATTCGAATCGGACGTCCGATTTGCGATGATCGGCCGCACCCGAAGTTCAAGAGACGACCATGGCGCTGCAACTTCGACCGAACTGCGAATATTGCGACAAGGATCTGCCGCCGAATTCGACGGAGGCGCGCATCTGCTCCTATGAGTGCACATACTGCGCGAACTGCGTCGAGACCAAGCTCCACAATGTCTGCCCGAACTGCGGCGGCGGCTTTGCGCCGCGGCCGATCCGCCCCGCAAAGGAATGGCGGCCGGGCGTGTCGGCCGAGAAGCAGCCGCCGTCGGACAAACGCGTGCATCTGAAATGCAGTCTTGACGACATCGCCACGCGCTCGGCGCGGATCAAGGATATTCCGCCGGAAGGGCGCTGAGCTATCAATCCCGTCATTGCGAGGAGCGTAGCGACGAAGCAATCCAGCTTGCTTTCCTCACGATGGATTGCTTCGTCGCTACGCTCCTCGCAATGACGACTATTCCGCAGGCACAATCGTGCCCTCGACCTCGCCAAAACCGACGCGAAAACCGTCGCCCTGGCACCAGCCGCGCATCACAAGTGAATCGCCGTCTTCGAGGAACGAGCGTGTGACGCCGCCGGCGAGTTCGACCGGTTCGGTGCCGTTCCAGCTGATCTCAAGGAGGCTGCCGCGCTGGCGCTTTTCCGGACCGGAGATGGTGCCGCTGCCCAAGAGATCGCCGACATTCATGGCGCAGCCGCTTGAAGCATGATGCACCAATTGCTGCACCGACGACCAATACATGTACTTGAAATTGGTGCGGCAGATGGTTTGCGGCGCGTTCATCTGCGCCGCGCGCAAGGCGACATCGAGCTCCATGTCGTAATTGTTCGGCTGCGCCTGGCGCAGATACGGCAGCGGAGGCGGATCTTGTTCGGGGCCGTGCAGCCGAAACGGCGCCAGCGCCTCGCGCGTCACGATCCAGGGGCTGATCGAGGTCGCAAAGGCCTTGGCCTGGAACGGCCCGAGCGGCACATATTCCCATTGCTGGATGTCGCGCGCGCTCCAGTCGTTCAGGATCACGAAGCCGAAGATCATCGCTTCCGCTTGGCTTTCGGTGAGCATCTCGCCCATCGCCGACGGCTGCCCGATCACGACACCGATCTCGAGTTCGAAATCGAGCCGCTTGCACGGGCCAAAGCTTGGCAAGTCGACGCTTGGCGGCTTTAGCTGGCCGCGCGGCCGGCGCACTTTTGTGCCGGAGACCACGACCGTGGAAGCGCGCCCGTTATAGCCGATCGGCATGTGCAGCCAGTTCGGCTGCAGCGCGTTGTCCTTGCCACGGAACATGACGCCAACATTGGTGGCGTGCTCCTTCGACGAATAGAAATCGGTGTAGCCGGAGACAGCGATCGGAATATGGAGTTTGACATCCGCCATCGGCACCAGCGCGCGCTGACGCAGTTTTGGATTATCGCGCAGCTCCGGATGGTCGGCGCGCAGGAGTTCGCTGATGCGCGCGCGGGTTCGCGACCAGACCGTTGGCCCCAGCGCCATGAACGGATTGAGCGTCGCCGCGGCAAGGACGCCGGGCTCGACCACATCGATGCGGCAATCCTGCGCCAGCTGCCAGAGATCGAGCACGTAGTCGCCGATTGCGATCCCGACGCGCGGGGCGAGACCGTCCTTTGCAGAAAATACGCCGTAGGGCAGATTCTGAATCGGGAAATCCGAGGTGGCGTCGACCGGGATGAAGGAGCGGAGTTTGGGCTCGGTGGGATGAGGCAAAGCATTCTCCAATTTATCCGTCGTCATGGCCGGGCTTGACCCGGCCATCCACGACTTACTTTGCTGTCTCAAGACGTGGATGCCCGGGACGAGCCCGGGCATGACGGACAGCGCGAGACGTCACGGCCGGTTCGGATCGAACCGCTTTTCCAGTCCCTTCCAGCAATCGGCGTAGTCGTCTTGCAAGGTCGCGGACTTCGCGGCGTGCGCGGTGACGCGCTGCGGGAAGCGCGTCTCGAACATGAAGGCCATGGTGCCCGTCAGCTTGACCGGCTTCAATTCGGAATTGGACGCATGATCGAAGGCCTGGCGATCCGGGCCGTGCGGCAGCATCATGTTGTGCAGGCTGATGCCGCCGGGGACAAAACCTTCCGGCTTGGCGTCATAGACGCCGTAGATCAGTCCCATGAACTCCGACATGATGTTCATGTGATACCAGGGTGGGCGGAAGGTGTTTTCCGCCACCGCCCAGCGTTCCGGAAAAATCACGAAATCGATGTTGGCGGTGCCTGCTGTCTCCGACGGCGAGGTCAGCACCGTGAAAATCGAGGGATCGGGGTGATCGAACGAGATCGCGCCGACCGGCGAGAAGGCGCGCAGATCGTATTTGTACGGCGCGTAATTGCCGTGCCATGCCACCACGTCGATCGGCGAATGCGGCAGCTCGGTCGCAAACAGCGAGCCACCCCATTTCACAAAAAGTTCGGTCGGCGTATCCTTGTCCTCATAGGCCGCGACCGGGGTGAGGAAGTCGCGCGCATTGGCAAGGCAATTGGCGCCGATCGGGCCGCGCTCCGGCAGCGTAAACGCGCCGCCGTAATTCTCGCAGACATAGCCGCGCGCCGGGCCAGAGGGAATCTCGACGCGGAATTTCACGCCGCGCGGGATAATCGCAATCTCGCCGGGCTCGATGTCGATGCGGCCGAACTCGGTGACAAACCGCAAGTTTCCCTGCTGCGCGACGAACAGCAGCTCGCCATCGGCATCGTAGAAATGCTGATCGACCATGGATTTGGTGATCAGATAGACATGCGCGGCCATGCCCGCTTGCGTGTTGGCATCGCCCGCCGTGGTCATGGTCTGCGCGCCCTGCAGGAAGCTCACCTCCGCTTTCGGGATCGGCGCCGGGTCCCAGCGCAGTTGCGCGATCGGCAGATCATATTCATGGCACGGCGCGGTGCGCCACAGCCCGGCATCGACTTTTGTGAAACGCCCAGAATGTCTCACCGACGGGCGAATGCGATAGAGCCATGAGCGTTCATTGGCGCCGCGCGGCGCGGTGAAGGGCGAACCGGAAAGCTGCTCGGCGTAAAGCCCATAGGCGCAGCGCTGCGGCGAGTTGCGCCCGATCGGCAGCGCGCCGGGCAGTGCTTCCGTTTCAAAGCTGTTGCCGAAGCCGGACATGTAGCCCGGCGTTATCTGAGCGGAGCTTCGGCTGATGCTGTCGGGCGAGGTGTTGATATTCATGATGCTCCTCCTTGCAGGGCGGCCCACATTTCCCGGTCGCGCTTGTCGGTCCAGATCACGGGATCGTCGATCCCGGACGCCTCGTCGAACGCGCGCGAGACGTTGAACGGCAGGCAGTGCTCGTAGATTGCAAAACTCGAAAACTTGGGATCCATCACCTCGCGCGCCGCCGCCATCGTGTCCTTGAGGTTGCGGCCCTTGGCAACCGCGGATTCGGCGGCGCCGTAAAGCGTGGTGACGAAATCGCGCGTCATCGCGATCGCCTCGCGCCCGGTCGCGGCACCTTTAAGCGCATCGCCGCGGCCCGGCGCGATCGCCTTCGGATTGAAGGCGCGGATTTCGTTCAACGTCGCCGGCCATTCGCGCAAATGCGCGTCGCCGCAATAACAGGCCGAATGATATTCGATGAGATCGCCGGAGAACATCACTTGCGCATCCGGCACCCAGGCCACGATGTCGCCGGAGGTATGACCCGCGCCGAGCTGCATCAGCATCACCTCGCGTTTTCCCAGATAGATCGACATGCAGCCTTCGAAGGTCAGCGTCGGCCAGGTCAGGCCGGGAATGCTTTGGGCATCCTGGAACAGGCGGGGAAAGCGACCGTATTCGGAATCCCAGTCCTGCTGGCCACGCTCTTCGACCAGCCGATATGTCTCCTGCGAAGCGATGATGCCTTCCGCCTTGTAGGCGGAAGCGCCAAGCACGCGCACCGCGTGGTAATGCGAAAGCACCACATATTTGATCGGCTTGTCGGTGACGGTGCGCACCCGCTCGATCACTTTGTTGGCCATCGCGGGAGTAGCCTGCGCGTCGAACACGACGCAGCCGTCGTCACCGACGATGACAGCCGAATTGGGATCGCCCTCGGCGGTGAAGGCATAGAGATCGGTGCCGATCTCGGAGAACGTGACCTTCTTCTCCGCGAGATCAGTCGTCGATGCGAAACCTTTTGTCATTGATTCAATTCCCTTTATCCCTCCGTCATTGCGAGGAGCGTAGCGACGAAGCAATCCAGTCTTGTTCTGGCTCGATGGATTGCTTCGCTCCGCTCGCAATGACGACTCTACGCTTATTCATATTTATTGCTGCTGTTGCTGTTGTTGCTGTTGGCTCGCGTCGATCATGCGCCGCTTCGCAAGCTCAATCGCTTCGCGCAGCACGTCGAGGTCGCCGATATGGTTGGCGAGAATGAGAACCAGCGCGGTATCGAAGTCCGCGCTCTGCTCGTCGCTCAGGCTGCGATGCGCCTCGACGAGGGCGCGAAATGCATCATCGGGTTTGGCGAAATTCGAGCTGGTGGATAGTGCCATGACGAAACCTCAGTTCAGGCCGGATGCGCGCGCCAGCGCCGCATCCACGGCCGCTCGGGAGGGGTTGCGAAAGCGCGCCGCCACATAGCCGTCCGGCCGCAGCAGATAGCCGGTTCCGGGTTCGGCGTCATAACGCGCCGCGGCAAGTCCTTCGCTATCGACAAACCCATCGGCGCCGCCGATGCGGATCACACTCACGCCTTCCGGCACCTCAGTCGCGGCTCCATTGCCAAACTCAAGCCACGTGAACCGCATTCCGGCCTTGATGAAGGTTTCGGTCAAAAAGGTGGCATCGCCCGACCGCGCCGATAGCGGCGCATCCGGCATCGACGCACCGGGCCGCGGGCCGCCGCACCAGTTATCGCCATCGTCGGTCGACAGCGGCAAGGCGTAGACCGAAGGCACCGAAAGCCTTCCGGCATTGACCATGCGCTTGCCGAATTCGGTTTCCTTGGCGAGCGACAGCACAGCCTTGCGCAGCCGCGCCTCCTGGTGGGAGTTGGGCGCCATGAAATCGGTCGAGCGGGTGGATTCGCGAATGTTCTCATCCGCCGCAGCGCTGCGCTCGGCGTGGTAGCTCTCGAGCAAGCTTTCCGGCGAAGTCTTGCGCAGCACGCGATCGAGTTTCCACGAAAGATTCTCGGCGTCCTCCAGACCCGAATTGGCGCCGCGCGCACCGAACGGCGAAACCTGATGCGCGGCGTCGCCGGCGAAGATGACGCGGCCGTGGATGAACCTGTCCATGCGGCGGCACTGGAATTTGTAGAGCGAGATCCATTCGAAATCGAACTTGTCGTGCCCGAGCATGCGCGCAATGCGCGGACGCACATTCTCCGGCAGTTTCTCGGCCGCCGGGTCCGCGTAGCGGTTGAGCTGCAGGTCGATGCGCCAGATATCATCGGGTTGCTTGTGCAATAGTGCCGATCGCCCGGCATGAAACGGCGGATCGAACCAGAACCAGCGCTCGGTCGGAAATTCGGCCGACATCCTGACGTCGGCGATCAGGAACTGATCCTCGAATGCCTGGCCTGCGAACTCGGCGCCCACCATCTGCCGCAGCGAGGAGCGAGCGCCGTCGCAGGCGACGACAAAGTTCGCATGCAAACAGTAGGGCCCGTCCGGCGTCGCGATGGTCAGCGCGACACGGTCGTTGCGCTGCTCGAGCCCGGCCACCTTGTTGCACCAGCGTAAGGAGATCGCAGAAAGCTCCTCGACCCGATCGACCAGATAGGCCTCGGCATAGAATTGCTGCAGGTTGATGAAGGCCGGCCGCTTGTGGCCCTGCTCCGGCAACAGATTGAACTGATAAAGCTGCGAATTGCCGTGAAAAATCTTGCCGACGCTCCACACCACGCCCTTGTCGACCATGCGTTGGCCGATGCCGAGCCGATCCCAGAATTCCAGCGATCGCTTTGAAAAACAGATCGCGCGCGACCCCTCGCCGATCCGGTCGGCGTCGTCGAGCAGCACCACGGATTGGCCGCGCTGGGCCAGATCGATCGCAAGCGACAGTCCCACGGGTCCGGCGCCGACCACCACGACCGGATATTCGGCCACATTCGCCCCGGCCCGATCCTGATCGGGATGACGGCGATAGCCGAACTGGGTCTTGGCCTCGTTCTTGGCCTGCGCCATGCGCTTGAACCTGGCTCTGGTCAGGGGGCAACGGCTTTGCTAAATTAGTCGCATCTGCAACTATCCTTATCCCCTCGCGGGGCTCCGCGCAACTCAAATTGGAAATACCTTGGCGAGACTTGACCTTTTCCGCTTTACGCCGTTCCGCCTGAACCGGTTGGCGGCCGAGGTCAGCATGGCGCTGTCGAGCGAGTATCAGGAGCGCTATGGGCTCGACATTCCGGAATGGCGGGTGCTGGCGACGCTCGGCTTCCGCAACGGCGCCTGCAGCGCGCAATATATCTCGGACTGCACCCGCACGCATAAATCGACCATCAGCCGCGCCGTGACCGCGCTGATGCAGCGGCAGATCGTCGAGCGCGTCGAGAATGCGGACGACCGCCGCGAATTCGCCCTTCGCCTGACGCGCAGCGGCAAGACGCTCTACCAGAAGCTGATCCCGCGCCTCTTGCGCAAGGAGCAGGAGATTCTTGCTTGCCTCTCCGCGCGGGAGCGCAAGGAGCTTGCGTCCCTGCTCGGCAAGATCGAAGAAAGTCTCGATCTGGTGCAGACCAGCCGGGAGGCGGATGCGAAAGAGGCGTATTAGAATTCTCCGTCATGCCCGGCCTTGTGCCGGGCATCCACGTCCTTCCTTGCGAATCGTTGCAAAGAACGTGGATGGCCGGGACAAGCCCGGCCATGACGATGTTGGAGATCAAGCGTCCTACGCCCTGTCGATATGCCTCGCGATCACGGGGAAATACGCGTCGCCCGACCCCGCGTCGATTGCTTCCTGCAAGATCCTGGCCGTCAGCTCGGCGCCACGGATCTGGATGCCGGCATCGCCGGCGAGTTCAAGCGCGTAGGTGAGATCCTTCAGCGCATATTCGGTCGAGAAGGCGCGTTCGGGAAACACACCCGGCACGATCGCCTTGATGCCGTGGTTGCGCAGCGCAAAACTGTCGGCCGAGCCCTTCGACAACGTGTCGAGCAACAGTTTCGGATCGACGCCGTTGCGCCTGGCGACCGCGACCGCCTCGGCCAGCGCGTTGACGGTCGCAAACAGCACCATGTTGTTGAGGATCTTTGTCACTTGGCCGGCGCCGACATCGCCGCAATGGGTGACGTCGGTGGCAAAGCAGCGGATCAACGGCTCGATCGAGGCGCAAAGCGCGGGCGCAGCCCCGACCATGACGCTGAGCGTTCCATCCTGCGCGGCCTGACGGGTGCGCGCGATCGGGGCATCGGCCCAAGATGCGCCCTTGGCCTGTAATTGCCTTGCGAAATCGCGGGTCTGGCTGACCGACGACGTTCCGAGATCGACGACGACCTGCCCGCTTCGGATATTTTTCAGAACGCCGTCGCCTTCGAAAACGCTGCGCACATGCTTGGCGCTGGGAAGGCACAGGAACACGATCTCACTCACCTTTACGAGGGTGGCGACAGAACCCGCGACATCTGCACCCTCCTCGTGCAACCGCGCCAGCGGCTCCGGTGAAAGGTCGAACGCGATCACGCGTGCGCCGCTCTTCTTTACAACGTTGCGGCAGATCGGCTCGCCCATCACGCCGAGCCCGATGAAGCCGATGGTCTTGTACGACGCCATCGCGCGAACCTATTTGACGAAGGAACGCGACGGCGCCAGATGCAGCGAATAGGCATCGACCTTGTCGCTGGCGCGCGGATAGATCTCGGTCACGATCGGATCGTGGCCCGGGATGAAGCGATCCGGATGGCCGGCGAGACGCTCGACGATTTCCCAGCCCTGCGCCATGTCGCCGACATTATAGACGATCGGAAACGGGCTCCTCCGATGCAGATTGGCGTAATAATGCGCGGCGTCCGACGCCAGCACGACCGGACCGCGGGCGGTCTCGACCCGCACCACCTGCAATCCATCGGAGTGGCCGCCGACCCGATGCAAGGTCACCCCGGGCGCGACCTCGCCATCGCCGGAATGAAAGGTGACGCGCTCGCCATAGACATGGCGCACCATCAGCGTGACGTGCTCGACCGAGAACGGATGCCGCAGCAGGCCGGTGCACATGCAGCGTCCGGTCGCATAGCTCATCTCGCGATCCTGCAGATGGAATCGCGCGTTGGGAAAGCGATCGAGATTGCCGGCGTGGTCATAATGCAAATGCGTGACCACGATATCCCTGATGCTGTCTGCGGCAACACCGAAGCGATCGAGCGCATCGACCGGATTGAGCGTCAGCTTGCGGGCGCGCAATTTCGCCTCTTCGGCGTTGAAGCCGGTGTCGACCAGGATGTCGCGACCCGGCCCGCGGATCAGCCAGACGAAATAATCGAGGTCTTGCGCAGTGGTCTCATGCGGGTCCGGAATGAGAAAATTCAGGTGAAGCGTGCGCGGCGACATCGTCGCATAGCGGATGGCGTAGATTTCGTAGGCGTTTCCCATCGTTTCACTTCTTGTCGGTTGAGGATTTGGCGATGCTGGCACCAAGCCATCGTCGTCCGCGAAGGTCAAACGCGCGTTATGCACGGCCGGCCGCCTGACGTGACGACGACTCTAATGTGAGGCTAGTCACATTACCCATTCCAGGTGCGCAAGGGAACCCGCGCGGGCGGGCCCGCGGGGACCATCGCTGCCCAACACGTTTTGCGCGATTTTTTCCTTGCCGATGGGAACGCCGTGTCGCGGTGATTTGCCGCGATTACCGCGACTTCGCAAGCGGTTGACGGTGCGCGACCGTGGTTTGATAATGCGCCATC
>Ga0210406_10003404_pt1 | contig 17443 bp, 16 predicted proteins | sample IncBWC30MmetaG_FD_155454 | JGI IMG/M metagenome (GOLD analysis project Ga0210406, IMG submission 155454) | Forest soil microbial communities from Barre Woods Harvard Forest LTER site, Petersham, Massachusetts, United States - Inc-BW-C-30-M | ecosystem: Environmental > Terrestrial > Soil >... | reverse complement strand
CGCAATGCCCGGCATCGATTGCTCGGTCGCATTGGCGCGAACAAATTCCGCGCCTTCCTTGGACAGCGACCAGAGTTCGCGGGCGTCCTCGAAACCGATGCGTTCGATCAGCTGCCCAAGTGGAAGCCCGTAGCCGGGCATGACCGTGCCGAGCTGATGGCCGGATGCATTCCAGCCAACCTGTCGGCCCTCCAGAACGGCGACGCTGGCGCCAAGCCGCGATGCCTCGAGCGCCACGGTGAGGCCGGCAAGCCCGGCACCGACCACGCAGATATCGACGTCCAGGTCGAATGACAGCCGCGAGCGCTCGTGCAACGCGGCGGAATCCGCACCGCCGGTCTTGCCTGTGGAGGTCTTGCTCATGACGTTTTCTTACGGACCCTTCAGGTACTTGTCACCTTGTCCTAAGCATGTGCTTGTAGATTAATTCGGACCGAAACGAATCGAGATTGCGTTATGCGCCGTTTGATGCTGCTGCGTCACGCCAAGACCGAAAGCGACGCTCCGAGCGGCCGCGATCGGGACCGCCGGCTCGACGAGCGCGGCCGCAGGGATGCCGCCGAAATTGGCGGCTGGATGGGCCGGAATCCGCCGTTTCCGGATTCCGTGCTGGTTTCGCCGGCGGTCCGCGCGCATCAGACCTGGGACATCGCCTGGGAGGCCATGACGGGCTTGGCGCCCGAGCCGCATGTCGAGCTTGTTCCCCAGCTTTATGGCGCGGAACCGGTGCAGCTGCTGCGGACGGTCCGCATGGCTTCGGTCTCCGACCCGAAGCGGCTGATGCTGGTCGGCCACAATCCCGGGATGCACGAATTGGCGCTCGCGCTCGCCGGCAGCGGCGACGCCGCCTCCCGCAAGGCGCTTACCGACAACCTGCCGACGTCGGGGCTTGCAGTGCTCGACTTCGCCATCGACGACTGGAACGACGTGGCCTTCCGCCGCGGACGGCTGGTGCAGTTTGTCAGCCCAAAGCTTCTGAAGCAAACTTGAGGCGCCGCCAAGCCCTTGATCTCGAGTCCTTGATCTCGAGCCCTCGATCTCAATCCCTCGATCTCAATCCCTTGATCTCAAGTCGTCGATCTGTGGTAGGTTGATCAGGGACAGGGAGGGCGCAAGATGTTCAAATCCATTCTGGTGCCGATCGATCTTTCCGATACCGATCTGGCGAAACCCGCGATTGCAACGGCCGCGACCCTGTCGCAAACTTGGCACGGCGCGGTGCGGCTTCTCAACGTGCTGCCGATGACGCCGGTGATGCTGGCGGAATATGTGCCGGCGGATTTCGACACCCAGCAGCGCGAGACGTCGGAGGAAGCGCTTTCGATCGTGGCGCGGGAATCCGGCATCGAGCCGTCGCGGATTTCCAGCGTGGTGCGACAGGGCGGCATCTATCACGAGATCCTCGAAGAGGCCGCCGCGATCAAGGCCGACCTGATCGTGATGACCTCGCACCGGCCGGCGATGCGGACCTATTTTCTCGGCTCCAACGCCGGCCACGTGGTGCGCTACGCCAAATGCTCGGTGCTGGTGGTGCGGCATTAACACTAGCCTGCCAGCGGTGTCGTATACCCCGCAACAAGCTTGACGAGATCAGCCTGGCGCGTAACGCCGGTCTTTTCAAACAGACGATTGACATGCGACCTGACTGTCGTGTCCGCGACACCGAACGCGGTGGCAACTTCTGGAATACCGCCAATTTCGACGATGGCCAGCAACACGCGAAGCTCGGTCGGCGTCAACTTGAATGTCTCGCCAATCACTTGAGACGTAGAAGAGGCCACCAAGGCAGCCCTGCGAACGAACAAAGCTGCGGCGGCCACGTGAACTATGCCGGCGCGCCGGCGCGCTCCTGAAGTCAAAGGCAGCGCATGGGCGACATAGCGCTCACCGTTCTTTCCGATCAGCGGCACGGCGATCCCCTTGATGCCCAGTGCTGCGTCGCCCTGACCCGCAGCGGCGAAGATGTCTCGCAACGTCCGCTGGATCTGTGTGTCACGGGCCACCAGCCGCCCACCAACGGAACCTAAAATATCGCTTGCGGCAAGAATGGCGCTGCCAGCGGCATTGGCGTGAATGAGGCGCCCTTCCGCGTCGACGAGATACATGCCCGTGCTGAGCCCGTTGAGTGTATCTACAAATGTCGCGACTTCCGCAGCCTTGAACTCAAACATCCTGCCAATCAGGACGGCACGCCTGATGTGCGGAGCGATCAACCGCATTTGCCGGCGCGCCCGGTCATCGACAATGCCGTTTCGCTCGTGGCGGAACACTCCGAATATGGCCGCGCTGATTGTAGTCCTGTCGAGAACGGCGCTTATGAAATCGACGAAGCCCTGAGGCTGCGCCCATTGACGATATATTTCGGTCTGGGTGAGTTCTTCAAAAGGTATCAGATCGGTGATCGCAATCGGCTGCTCGATGTCTCCGAGAAAGAGCGGCTCTGCGGTTGGATAAATCGGTTCAAACAGAGCGACCGGCGGCCCCTGAAATCCGAAATTATGTGGCATAGCGGCGTGGCGGGCGCCAACATCCTTGCAAATAAGCCCGGCTGCGGTACCGCCGACGAAATAGGCCGACCTTTCGATAGCGCCCTCCCAAAGAGAGGGATCGATGGCAGCATCGTAGATGAGGCCGATCAGATCGCTCAGCTGCTGCCGATCATCGGAGCTGCGTGCCGACGCAACAGCTGAGACCGGTCTCAGGTTTGACGCTGTATTCATTCCAGAAAAATCCTTCGAGACCACCGCAGCCAGACACCAATCAGTTCTTGATGGATCTGGTCGCGCGTCGTGTCCGCTCAAGTCATGTTGATCAGCCTGCCGACGGTGCGCGCCTGTATCGAGGCGAAATAGACAAAATTTGTTAGCGACCGTTCCCTGCGTTAAACCTGTCAGACGGCGAAAAATTCCGCGCGCGCAACCCCCGGCGCATCCGACCCGTCCTGTGAATTGTGCTCCAAGACAGTTCATCCGGTGGAGTTCGAGCCCTCACCGTACCTTGCCTGGACCAGCAGCGCATCCTGTAATCGGAGGATAGCCGGCCCGGCCCGGAGGCCCGCCCCGTCGCCACTTGATGCGCCGCAAAACGGTTCCCTCAAGCTACCGACTCCGCCGATTGACCAACACACGGATCAATATGAGTGAGGGCGCGTCGATGCCTTTTTCCGTTGCAGCAAGATCTGGCCACCGTTGTTGCGCCGTGTTGGGCAACGGCCGCGTCGAGTTCTGAGAACGCAACACGTAGGCCTCCCCTGGCGGTGAAATCTTCATCGATTGATCGCCCTTCCCAGTCGAATTGGCTCGTCGCAAGAACCCGAAGACCACCCATCCCACCCGTACAAAATCATCGCGAGCGGAGATACCAGTGCCAGCACGATCGCGAGTCCAAGCGCCGGATCGCTCGAAACGACCGCTGCGAGCAACGCGCCACATGCCGCCCCCGCCATTTGCGCGAAGCCGAACAAGGCTGCCGCTACCCCGGCTTTGTTACCGAACGGCGACAGTGCCGCCGCGCTCGACAGCGGGCTTGCGATGCCCACTCCGAACAAGAAAATTGCCGTGGTAAACAGAAACGGCAGGAATGCGTTGTTTGCGACCAGCTCGGCGAGAAGAAGCGCGACGGCTCCAATGGCCGTGGATCCCAGGCCGACCAGCATTGCGCGATAGAGGCCGAGCCTTGCCGATAATCTCGGCGCCAGCATGCTGGCCCCAAACACCAACACAACAACGCCGGCGAACAGCAGACCAAGCGTGACAGGAGAAAATCCAAAATGTTCGAGGAGCACGCGCGGCGCCGCCGTGAAAACGGCAAACAAGCCCGCCACCAGGAGGCTTGCAGTCCTGGTCGGCGCAACGAACCTGGCATCCCGGATCAGGCCAAGATAGGAACCGCCAACCGCAAGAGGATTCACGGAACCGTTGGCGGACGAATTAGTCTCGCCGATCAGCGTTGCGTACGCCAATAGCGCGCAGATAGCGAAGATGGCGACAAAAACAAATTCCGATCGCCAGCCAAAGAAATGATCAAGCGCGCTGCCGACCAAGGGTGAAAAGCCGGGGGCGGCCGCGTTTGCGATCGTTGTCAATGCCATTACTTTTGCGAGCGCCTGCCCCTCGAACAGATCCCGCGCAATCGCGCGTGAAAGTACCATAGCGGTGCAGGCGCCAACCGCTTGGATCGATCTGCCAACCAGCAGGTTTGAAAGATCGCCGGCGAACGCGCACCAAATCGTGCCGGCCACGAACATGCAAAGCCCAGCCAGAATCGGTATCCGTCGACCGAATCGGTCCGACAATGGCCCAACGATCAATTGTCCGACGGCAAAAATTGCAAGAAAAACGGAGATCGTCGAAGTGACGACCGCGCTCGATACGTGCAAATCAGCCGCCATGGTCGGCAGCGAGGGCAGAAAGATATTGGTTGCCAGCGTTCCCATCGCGGCAAACGCACAAATCACTGCGACGCAGGCCGTTATTGTTTGATCTTTGGGCTCGGGTATCCGCACTTTGCCCTGAAAGCCTGAACTTGTCTTTTCGATGTGCACCCACAATTTTGTGGTCAAGGCGCTAATCCTTTTGAGCTTGATTACCAAATTGCACTGCGTCGCTTCGTTTGCGGCGCTGCCGCGAGTCCTTCGCTGCTGTGTCTCCGACCCGGCGCGTCGGCCACCTGGAATGGAGAGGCAACCGACGGCGGAACGATACCGGTCGCGCATGAAATCAGCGTCCTCTAAACCTAGGAGGCCGCAACTCGCTTCAATTCATTTTCTGACAGGTGGGGTATCTCAGCCTGCTGCGCCGACCGTGTGCGCGGCGGGACGGCTGACAAGGGCAATGACGCAGGCAGCGACGATTACAGCCGCGTCAGTGCCCCACTCGCGGAGCTTTGCAAGCGACGCGATCACGGCAGCAGCGCATCACTCCGGCCACTCCGCGATGAAGCCCCTCGCCTTGTAGGGCTCGATTTTGTCCCATTCGCGGAGCATGCGGCGGCTGAACTCGGGGTCGGTGTGCCAGAGCGCGCGCGGCGTCGCGAAGCTGTCGACCGTGACCAGCATCTTCGTAACTTCGGGCCAGTGGCGATGCAACGTCATTGGATAGCGGCGCGCGGTCCAGGTGTTGCCGAGGCAGATCACGCTGCGGATATTTTTCAGTCCCAGCGCGGCATCGATGACCGGCAGCGAGAAGATGACGTTTTCGCCGGTATTCATGGCGCGATGCTCTTCGAGGATAAAGTCCGCCGGGATGCCGCGCGCAACCATCTCAGCCTTGATGATCGCGCATTCCGACCGGTGCGAACCCGGCGTCATGCCGCCGCTCACGATTGCCCAGCGAAAGAAGCCTTCGCGCCACAGCCTGCATGCCTCGTCGACGCGCCGCGCGGCGTCTTTGCGCGAGCCGAACAAGAACAAGAGATCGGCGGGCTGCAACGGCGTATCGACCAAATGCCTTCGATTGATCTCGGCGATTTCGGCTGCGCTTGGCAATCGGCTCTCGCGCTTATCCACGGGGCGCGCCAGCTCCTGATGGGGAACGATGTTGGCCACGATGCCGCGTGAGCGCGCCGCCAGGAAGTCACATTTGATTGCGCTTGATTGCGCACGAAGCGATTACGGCAGCAGCGCTTCGGGCAGATGATCGAAGCTGTAGAGGAGCGGCCGGTTGCGCCTGACAAAACCGCCGATCTGCCAACCGAACAGGGCCGTGAAGCCGACGATGAACAATGCGCCGGCGAATTCGTCGGTCGCGACGGCGCGAACCAAAAGCCCGGCCATCGCTATCCCCAGCAGCGCCAGCAAGACAAGCGCCGCGGCGTAAGTGTTCGCGCCGAGGCCGCCGCTCAAATTGGCCTTGCTGCCGGCCTCAGCCATCCGCTGGTGCAACTGCACGATGAAGGCGCGATAGTCGCGATCCTGCGGGGTCATCAGCGCCGCAGTCTGCCATGTCGTCGAAAAGATGACGATGCGTGCGCCGTTTGCATGATGAAGGTCGGCGCGGAAGCGGCGCCACTGCATCGACATCGGCCGGTACGACAGCCGGATCGCGGCGATCTCTGCATAGCGCCACAGCCCGGACCGGCCGGCAACGCGGAACGACAATCCCTCCCCCGTCAGCTCGAATTGATGCGCTGCGCCAATCAGCGACGCCTTGTAGGCGTAGCGGGTCGCGGGCGCGGCAGCCTCAATCGGCGAACTGGCGATCATGGTGGAGGGGTTTAGCGCGACATACACGCCCACAACAACGCCAATGATGCAATCGCGCCCAACGCGGTTCGCACGGCGTGGAGCCCACCCCATCTGATTATCAGTGCGCGCGACTGCGGCCCTGCCCGTTCGGGATCGGTCGCCAGCAGCGCATCGTTGGTCGGCTTGATGCCAAGCAGCGTCCATGGCCACGGCGCAATCATGGCGATGGCGCCGATCAGGAAGCCGGGATGCGAGCTTTGCCACCACGCGATCATGCCCAACACGAAGCCCAACAGCGCGAGCGGCGCCTGCATCGCGGCGCCGCGCTTGTAGGATGGCTTCCACTCGGTGAGCAGCGCCCGATCCTCCAGCGTCAGCCGCGCCGGCTGTTCGGCGACGTTCACGTAGATGGCCGCACCAAAGAAGATCGCGGCCGCCATCAGCGCCAGAAGACCGATCGCCATGAGCTACATCCTCCGATGGGAATACCGGCTGAAAGAATGCCTGATGCGCCGCGTCGGCTTGCGCGTCAGACCGGCTTTACTCTACAAGCGGCGCATGGCCGAGACGACTTATTTTCCGCACCGCCTGATTCTGGCGGGCGCGATGGTTTCGGGAGTGCTGCTGGCGCTCGCCGTTCATATGCTTGGGGCGCGCTACGGGCTCGATCTCGGCGGCCTGTGGCGATCGGATACCCGTGAATTCATGCCGGCGGGCGCGGCGATCGCGTGGTGGCTGATCGCGACCGTCGGCTTCTCCGGCGGCTATCTCACCGCCAACCTGATGCAGAGCGCGGTGTCAGGGCAAATCCCGCAGCGGATGCGGCAATTCCTGATCGCGGTCGGCGTGCTGATCCTGGCAGGCGCGGGCCAGGCGGCCTCGGCGCCGAGCCCGATCCCGACCATCTCCGGCGTGCTCGCCGGTCTGGCGGCGCTCTGTCTCGGTGCCGTGATGGCATTCTGTGGCGCGCATTTTGCCCTGCGCAAGGCTTAAGGCTTACGCGACGACGGTTTCACGATGGCGCCCGACCAGATTGCGGTTGCGGCCGCAAACAGCAGCAGCGCCGAAATGACAAGCGATTGGTGCGCCCCCGACATGAAGGCGCCGGAGCCGCCGACCAGCGCGCCGAACAACGCAACCCCGAGCACACTGCCGGTTTGACGGGTCGCGTTGAGCACGCCGGCGGCGATGCCGGAGCGCGATTTCTCGACGCTTCCGAGCAGCGTCGAAGTCAGCGGCGGCACCAATAGACCAAGCCCGCCGCCGATGGTCACGAGCTGGGCCCCGATCTCGAGGTAGCTCGTGCCTGGCGCAATCCGGAGCAGTGCGAGGCAGCCGATCGCCGCCAGCGCAGCACCGAGCGCGATCGTCTGCGGTGCGCCGATGCGTTCGGCCACGCCAGCGGCAACGAGATTGACCGGCAGCACCACGCCCATCATCGGGAGGAAGGCAAGTCCGGTCTGAAACGGCGACCATCCGTTGACGCGCTGAAAATACAGGCTGAAGACGAAAATCAGCCCGTAAAATGCGACATTAACGAGAAGCCCGACCAGCGCGGTCAGCGCGAACATCCGATGTCGAAACAGCTTCAGCGGCAGCATCGGCTGCGCGGCGCGCCGCTCCTGCAGAACGAACACGAACGCGAACAGCGCCGATGCGACAAATCCTGCGACCACGAACGGATCGGTCCAGCCGGCCGCGCCGGCTTCGATGATCGCACCGGCAAGACAGCCGAGCGCCGCGATCGCAGCGATCTGACCGGCCAGGTCGACCTCGCGCTGCGGCGATCGCGTGGTCTCGCCGGCATAACGCCACGTCAGCCACAGCCCGGCAAGGCCGATCGGCAGGTTGACGAAAAAGATCGACCGCCAGCCGATCGACGCGATCAGGCCGCCGCCGACCAGCGGCCCTGCCGTCAACGCGAGACTTGCGCCGGCCGCCCAAACCCCGACCGCGCGGGCGCGCACTTTTTCGTCGGTATAGGCATGGCTGAGCAGCGCGAGCGAATTCGGTACCAGGATCGCCGCTCCCAGCCCCTGCACCCCGCGCGCTGCGATCAGGATCGCGGCGCTGGGGGCCAGTGCACAGCCGGCCGACGCAGCGGTGAAGATCGCAAAGCCCGCCATGAAGAACCGCTTGGCGCCGATGCGATCCCCGAGCGCGCCGGCGGTGAGAATGAAGGCGGCGAACGCGATGGTGTAGGCGCTCACCACCCATTGCAACTCGGACACGCCGCCGCCGAGCGAGTTGCCGACGCTGTTGAGCGCCGTGTTGACGATGGTGACGTCGAGCTGAACCACGCCATAGCCGAGGCTCATCGCCGCAAGCGTCAGCGACGTCGCAAGGCGCGAACGGTTTGATTTCGCTGCACGAGGCGGCTTCGCGGCAAAATGGTCGGTCGACTGGAACTTGAGAGAGGCACTTCGCATGGTTCACCTCGATTTTTGCAAACCAATGCGGTAACTAGTGTTCGGTTTCCATCCTACGTTTCGATCAAGATCGAAATGTCGCGTGCCGGCACAAGATGTCGTGCGGGGGACGTTTTCCCCCGCGCGACGTTTTGTCTCAACCAGCTTTTGCAGGGATCTGCTCGCGGCGCGAAGACGGTTGTTCCGTGCTCTGGCGAAACCTGCGATGGAACATTCGGAACAGCACGCGATTTGCTGTGAGGGGGTTGCAATGCGGGGCGGCCCGACTCGAATTCCTGGCGCAAGGACATATGTAAGGCATGTGACAACCGCACGGCCCGAAAGCAGAACCTGTCGTTGTCAAGGACTGCACAACGCGGTGTTTTTGCCCTAAGGAACTTCCCAACCCGAAGCGCTAGCCTGCTTGGACGGGCTTTGGGACTTATTGCCGCCCCGCCGGGAGGACGAATGTATCGACTGCTGACCACGCTGCAGCGTGGCTTCAAGGAACGGATCGGCTGGAAGCGGCTGGGGATCGCCGTAAGCCTCCTCATTATCGCCTTCGCGATATCGACCTTGGTCCATACGCTGCGCGGCGTCGATACCGGCGTCGTGCTGACTGCGCTAACGGAAATCCCGCATGGCCGCATCGGGCTCGCCGCGCTTTGCGTGGTCTGCGCGTTCTGTACGCTGACCTTCTATGATTTCTTCGCGCTGCGTACGATCGGCAAGAAGCACGTGCCCTATCGCATTGCCGCGCTGTCGGGCTTCACCAGCTATTCGATCGGTCACAATATCGGCGCCACCGTGTTCACCGGCGGCGCGATCCGCTTCCGGATTTATTCGGATTACGGGCTGAACGCCATCGACGTCGCCAAGATCTGCTTTCTCTCCGGACTGACTTTCTGGCTCGGCAATTTGTTCGTGCTCGGGTTCGGCATGGCCCTCCACCCCTGGGCGGCAACCGGGATGGACTTGCTGCCGCCCGCCATGAACAGGCTGATCGCGCTCGGCTGCCTCGCCGGCATCGGGACCTATTTCGTCTGGCTCATGACCGGCAAGCAACGGCGCGAGCTTGGCCAGAATGGCTGGAAGGTGGTGTTGCCGTCGGCTCGGCTGACGCTGCTGCAAATCCTGATCGGCGTGGTCGATCTCGGATTTTGCGCGATGGCGATGTTCCTGTTGATGCCGCTGCAGCCCGGCATCGATTTCGTTTCGCTGGCGGTGGTGTTCATTCTGGCGACGCTGCTCGGATTTGCCAGCCATGCGCCGGGCAGCCTCGGCGTGTTCGACGCGGCGATGCTGGTGGCGCTGCCTGAATTCAGCAAGGAACAGTTGCTCGCGACACTGCTGGTGTTCCGGGTACTCTACTTCGTGATCCCGTTTGGGATCGCAATTTCGATCATGGGAACGCGCGAGCTTTGGCTCAATGTGGTAGTCCCCTGGCAGCAGCGCCGCCGGCTGAACGAAGGATTTCCTGCCTCCGCCGCCGTACCGCGGCCGGTGGAGCGGCTGGAGCCAGTGAAGCGGCTGAAGTCGCGGGGCTGAACGGCAAACTACCGTTTTGGCCGATTCTCTTATTTCCGCCCCAACTGTAACGTCAAACGCGTCATGGTCCGAAGTCACCTTCGTTGCATAATCGCGTCCGCGCTGCTCGCGAATGCGCTGGCGGCGTTGCCGGCGCGATGGGCGGAGGCACAGACGGCTCTCGATGCCCCCCTGCAGATCTCATGGGAAGTCCGCAACCGTTTTCGCCTGTTCCGTGAGGAACGCGATTTCCTGCTGCATGTCGAGAGCGCGAAAGACCGCAGCATTCTCGCCTCCGAGCAGGCGCTGGAACTGCAGAGCGACGGCCGCGGCTGGGCGCGCAACATGGTCAACCGGCTCTGCATCGACCTTTCCGGCCGCGTCAACGAGCCCTGCACACGCGATAACGTCAAGGAGAGCTATCTCACGCCGATCGATCATCCGGTCACCGTGCGGCTGACCGGCGCGGTCCCGGTCGGCGCGATCTGCGCCTGGTCGTTCGACGACGGCGACGGCCCGCAGCAATCCACCTTCGATTGCGCCGAACCGGTCAATCTGCGCGCGCGTTACGGCCGCCAGACGGTTGCCACCGTCGATATCTCGAGCAGCGCCGAGGCGCCGCAGCGGGTCTCGACCGGGATCAGGGTGCGCGATATCTTCATCGCCGGTCTCGGCGACAGCATCGCTTCCGGCGAAGGCAATCCGGACCGGCCGATCGCGCTGTCGGACGATGGCTTCTGCTTCCGCTATTATCTGGGCTCGGCGGCTGCGCAATATTACCGCCCGAGCCGCGCCGGCTACAAAGGCGGACGCGCCTGCGAGGCTCCGGACTCACTGCAAGTCTGGCAGCGCCAGAGCGCGCTGTGGCTCAACTCCGCCTGCCATCGCTCGCTCTACAGCTATCAGATCCGCACCGCACTCGCGCTCGCCGTGCAATATCCGCACATCGCGGTCACCTATCTGCCGCTTGCCTGCACCGGAGCCACTATCGCCGATGGATTGTTCGGCAGTCAGCGCGCGCGCGAATGTCCGCCTTTGAAATCATCGAGCCCCTGCCAGGGCACCGTCAGCGGCCAGCTCGCGGAATTGCGCGAAGCCGTCGCGGCTGCGAAGCGCCGCCAGCCCGACCGCAAACTGGATCTGGTTCTGCTCTCGATCGGCGCCAACGACATCTATTTCTCCGGGCTGGTCGCCGACGTGATCGTGGACACGGCGACCGAGCGCGTGCTGTTCCGCCGCTCAGGCGTAATGGCATCGGTGGATGATTCACGCGCGGCGCAGGCGCGCGTTCTGCCGCAAAGCTTTGCCAAGCTGCGGGAGGCGCTGAAGCCGCTGGTCGGCGACCTCCAGCACGTGGTGTATGTGTCCTACGCCAACCCGACGCTCGCCGGCGGCGGCGCGCCCTGCCCCGGCGGCCGCGCCGGTTTCGACATTCACCCTTCCTTCAACGCCGATCCGCAGCGGCTCGCCAATGTCTCGGCCTACGTGCAGAACGAATTCCTGCCGCAACTGAAGGCGCTCGCGCTGTGCCAGTCCGGCATCCTGTGTGGCGATCCGCGCGGCGACCGCATCACGTTCGTCGATGCCCATCAGACCGCGTTCGCCGATCACGGCTTCTGCGCGCGCGCCGCGAGCGATCCGGAGTTCGACCGCGAGTGCTTCTCGCCCAAAGGCGAAAGCTTCGACCCTGACATCGTCACCGCGGCCAACCAGCCGATGCTGTGCGGCCGCAGCGCCGGCGAATACCGTGCCTATCTTCCCCGCGCCCGCTGGATCCGCGACGCCAACGACAGCTACTTCGCGGCGATGACCTACCCGCAGGGCTTGCAAGCCTCGATGCAACCCTCCGATATCCATGACGCCACGTGGGGCGTGCTGTCGGCGGTGTACGGCGGCGCGGTTCACCCCAGCGCCGAAGGTCACGCCGCGATGGCGGATGCGGTGCTGCCGGCCGCGGCCGCGGTGCTGCAACTCGATGCGGCGGTGCCGGAAGTGATGTCAGAGCCCGCTACGCCTGTCGCGCCCGAGCAGCGCTGACGACGTTTGACCCGTGGACCGGATTTGACATTCGCAAACATGCCCGCCCGAACCTGATGCGAATGTTAGAATCGGACCACTAGAGCATGATCCGGAAAAGTGGACACCGGTTTTCCCTCGCGACAAACGCGGGACGCGTTTGCGCGGAGATCATGCTCAAACAAAAAGATAGAGCGCGATGACGATTCGAAGAAGAGTCATCTCGCTCTAGCGCCCAGGCGCGGCCGCAGGCGCCGCGTTCTTTTTCGCGGCCGCAGCCGGCTTCATCGCAGCCGCCTGCGCCGGCAGATATTTGGCGACGATGCCGGGATCGATCTGGGCCAGCGCCGTATCCGGCAATCGAGCCCAGGTCTCATCCTTGCCGAACAGCGAAATGCCGAGATAGCCGCGCATGGTGAGCGACTGACCGTCGGGACTGAGGGTCATCTTGGCGTTGTAGATCTTGCCGTCGCGCGGATCGAGCACGTTGCCGTCCTCGTACTTCAACCCGTCGCGCTTCATGTCGCGGATGAACGACAATCCAAGCAGCGGCGCGTTCTTGCGATCGTCGGTGCATTTCGCGCAAATCGGATTGGGCTCTTCGCCAGGCCGCGGATACGTCTTGGCAATGACGCCTTCGAAGATGCCGCCGTGGTCGACCACGAGAAACCACGCCACGGGCTTGCCTTGCTCGATCTTCTGCCAGAGCCCGGCAGCCGACGGCTCCGCCGCCTGCGCCGAAAACACAAGCACAGCGCAGAGCGCAAATCCTGTCACGGCCACCAACGTCAGTCGCAATCTGGATAGCGCATTCCACATCGGCATCACCTCGCCAACCCGCAACAGGAATGGCCGTAGACTACGGCCATTTCGAGGATGGTTCCAGTGCCCGGATTTCGTGCAAATGCAGCCGTGGTGCCGCTCGGGTCACATTTCGGTTGGGATCAATTGACCCCGAGCTTTTTCTGCAGGCTCGACGACGAGGTCGTGTACTGGAACACCAGCCGCTTGTCGGGAAACACGTAACGGTACGCCTTCTGCGCCATCAGCGCGCCTTCGTGGAAGCCGCACAAGATAAGTTTCAGCTTGCCGGGATAGGTGTTGATATCGCCGATCGCAAAGATTCCAGGCACGCTGGTCTCGAATGCCGATGTCTCGACCGGCACCAGATTGTTTTCGAGCGCAATGCCCCAGTTCGCGACCGGCCCGAGCTTCATGGTGAGGCCGAAGAACGGCAGCAGGGTGTTGCACGCGACTTTCGAAACCGCGTTGTCGTTGCCCTTCACGGTGGCGCCGGTGAGCATGCCGCCGTCGCCTTCCAGCGCCGTGACCTGACCGATCTTCAGATCCATCTTTCCGCTGGCCACCAGCGCGCGCATCTGCTCGACGCTGTGGGGCGCGGCGCGAAAATCGTCGCGCCGGTGCAGAAGCGTCACGCGCCTGGCGATCGGGTGCAAATTGAGCGTCCAGTCAAGCGCGGAATCGCCGCCGCCGACGATCAAGAGATCCTTGTCGCGGAACTGGTCCATCTTGCGCACCGAATAAAACACCGAGGTGCCCTCATAGGCCTCGATGCCCGGCACCGGCGGACGCTTCGGCTGGAACGAGCCGCCGCCGGCGGAGATCACCACCGCCTTGCATTCGAACGTCTTGCCGGCATCGGTGGTGACGCGAAATGCGGGATCGCCGATCTTCTCGATCTTCTCCACCATCTCGTTGAGGTGGAAGGTCGGGTGGAACGGCTTGATCTGCTGCATCAACGCCTCGGTGATGCCGTGGCCGGTAACATAGGGAATTCCGGGGATGTCGTAGATCGGCTTCTCCGGATAGAGCTCGGCGCACTGCCCGCCGACCTTGTCGAGGATGTCGACGAGATGCGTCTTCATGTCGAGCAGGCCCAGTTCGAAAACGGCGAACAGTCCGCAGGGGCCCGCGCCAATAATCAGCACATCGGTTTTGATCGCTTCGCTCATTTCGCTTCTTTATCGGTTGGACCACGCCCGGGTGGAGAGGCGTTTGCCTGTCTAGCCAACGACGGTGAATGAGGAAAGCCCATAAATAGCCGGCTGCTCCGCGCAGCAAGCCCTTGCCGGGGTTCATCAACTGGGTTGTAAGGACGTAAGACCTTCGGAGATCGCCCCTGTGAATGCACCCTTGACTTCCGACGCCTCGCCGCGGCTGGAAGATTTTCCCTACCGGATTTCGGACAATGTGCGCTTTGCCGATCTCGACCCCAATCAGCACGTCAACAACGCGGTCTATGCGACCTATTTCGAGACCGGCCGGGTCACGCTGGTGAAGGACCGCAGCTTGGGCCTGATGCCGCAGGGGCTCGGCTGGATGCTGGTGCGGCTCGACATCCATTTTCGCGCCGAGCTGCGCTGGCCCGGCCTGATCGAAATGGGGCTAGGCCTGACAAAATTCGGCCGCACGTCGGTGACGCTCGATCAGGTGGTGTTTTCGGAAGGCAACTGCGTGGCGTCGGCGCAAGCGGTGACGGTGCTGATCGACGAGGCGACGCGCAAGTCGACGCGGTTGACAGCCGAAATCGTTGCGGCCTTTCAACCCTGGCTTCGCCGCGGCGTCAAAATCGTGCAGCCGAAATTCTAGGCCTGCCGCTCCGGCGTCGCGACCACCAGCCCGTCGAGTTCATCGCTGACCTTGATCTGGCACGACAGGCGCGAATTCGGCCGCACATCGAAGCCGAAATCCAGCATGTCCTCTTCCATCGGCGAGGGGCTGCCGACCTTTTCGCGCCAGGCTTCATCGACATAAACATGGCAGGTCGCGCAGGCGCAGGCGCCGCCGCATTCGGCTTCGATGCCCGGAACGGCGTTGCGGATGGCGGCTTCCATCACGGTCGCGCCGTTCTCGACGTCGATGATGCGGGTTTCGCCGTTGTGGTCGACAAAGTGAATTTTGGCCATGATCGCTCGGGCTGCCGGATCGGTGAGAAAAGGGTCCGGGCAGTCCTATAACGGGTCGATCCGAGCTGCGCTAGCGGCTGGGACGAAAACCTTTGGTGCTGTTTTTGATGGCGTTTCTTAGGACCGGCGCAGCTGCGCGTCGATCGCCGTGCGGGCCTGCGTCACTGCATCTGCAAGCTCGGCGAGCGCTTCCGTCGGATCCTCGCCGTGCGCCAGCACGCTCTCCAAAGCGTCGGCCGCATCGGCAACCGCAAAGGCGCCGACGGCGCGCGCCGAACCTTTCAGCGTATGCGCAAGCTCTCCGGCCTCGGCCGGCAACGCCGCGAGCGTGCCGATCAGGCGCGCCGACTGGGCCGAAAACATCGCCAGCACTTCGCGCTCGAGGCTCTCATCGCCAAGCGTCATGCGCTTGAGATGGCCCAGATCGATCGGGCCATCATCGGGAACGAGCGGCGGCGATGGCATCCATTCAATCCGTTGCAAATGAAGCGGCATGGCGATGGTCCAAATCTCCCCGCTCTCGATCCGCGCGGGGGAGTTTTCGGCAGCCAAGCACGGAACTGGTTAACGGAGGTTTTGCTCACCGGCCGCAAATTCGCCTTGCTTTCGACGAAAAGTAGCCTCAATGCAGCCGGGTCGCGCAAAAAATCTGTGCACGATTAAGACCTTACGCCACTCTCCTGTTAACGATGATTAAGATTGTGTTAATCGCGGCCATTTCATTCGCGTCGCTCAACCAATAGGATGTTTGCGGACGGTGGCGGACCAGCCGACGGATGCCGCGCTTCGGCGCCGCGCGCGGCGTGATGCTGTTTTCAGTCTTGCAAGGGGCTAACGGGCAAGGCGCGTGGGGATGCGTACTAGTAGCGAGGGCTCAGACTAAACATGGCGAACAACCCCAAGAAGGTCAAAGACCCTACAGAAGTTGCGCTTTCTGCCATTCAGGAAGCCTTGAACATCAGCGACGCGGCCGCCGAGTCCAGCCGCAGCTCGGTGCGCGACGAGGCGGCGCCGCAGATTTCGCCGGCAACGCCAGCCTACAGCGAAACGCCGTTCGACACGCGCGCAAGCAGCGACCGGCAGATGTTCGACACCATCGAGCAGCCGCGGCCGGCGCGCCGCGCCGCCAACGACGACCGCGAAGCCATCGGCCTGGCTCTGCAGGCCATTCAGAGGGGCCGACCCGCGCGCAACGTCTACACGCTTGCGACCCTGTTTGCCGGCGTCTGGGTGATCGGCTGCGGCCTTCTCACCGTCAGCTTCCTGCCGGCATTGCAGGCCGCCATCGGCCAGGGCAGCGGCGCCGTCCTGGTGGTCGCCGGCCTTGCCGCGTTGTTCTTTGCGCCGGTGCTGTTGTTCTATTTCCTCGCGAACCTGGCCTGGCGCGGCCAGGAATTGCGCATGATCGCGCAGTCGATGGCGCAGGTCGCGATCCGCTTCTCCGAACCCGAGGGCACCGCCAGCGACTCGATGGTGACGGTCGGTCAGGCGATCCGCCGCGAGGTCGCGGCGATGGGCGACGGCATCGAACGTGCCATTGCGCGCGCCGGCGAACTTGAGACCCTGGTCGCCAACGAAGTCTCGGCGCTTGAACGCGCCTACACCGACAACGAGGTGCGGATCCGCGCGCTGTTGCAGGATATCGCCCATCAGCGCGATAACCTGGTCGGACAGGCCGAACAGGTGCGCAGCGCCATCTCCGGCGTGCAGATCGACCTGCGCCATGACATCGCGCTGATCTCGGACGCGATCGCCTCGCGCGTCGACGAGGTCGCCAAGAGCATCACCGGCGCACTGGAAGAACGCGGCGCCCACATCACCAGCGCGCTCAGCCATGCCGGCGACAACATGATCCTCGCGCTCGGCGAGCGCGGCGGCGACCTGCTCGATCGTCTCGAGGAAGCCAGCGCCGAAACCACGCGCGCCGTGCTCGACGCCTCCGAACGTCTCACCACCAGCCTCAATTTCAAGACCGGCCATGTGCATGACGAATTCGTCGACCTCGCCGACCGCGTCCACGAGATGCTGAACGAGCGGATCGACCGCATCACCGGCGAATTCGAGCAGCGCTCCTCCACCATCGTCGACGGCATTTCCGACCGCACCGAACAGGTTCACGACTCGCTGAAGAATTCCTCCGACTCGCTGCTACTGGAACTCGAGCTGCGCAGCGGCGATCTCGTCAACAAGATCGACGAAGCCGGCAACCGCCTCGCCACCCGCATCCTCACCTCCGGCGACAAGGCCAGCGATGCGCTAGACGTGACCGTGAACACACTGGTCGCGAAGGTCGTCGGCCAGACCGAGACCGCGCACGATGCGCTTTCGATGCAGATGAGCGCCTTCGACGAGCTGGTGAAGAACCAGGGAGCCGAGCTGGC
>Ga0210406_10003402_pt1 | contig 17451 bp, 10 predicted proteins | sample IncBWC30MmetaG_FD_155454 | JGI IMG/M metagenome (GOLD analysis project Ga0210406, IMG submission 155454) | Forest soil microbial communities from Barre Woods Harvard Forest LTER site, Petersham, Massachusetts, United States - Inc-BW-C-30-M | ecosystem: Environmental > Terrestrial > Soil >... | reverse complement strand
CAATATGCGGCTGCAGATTTAGCGCCGGGCGTTTATTCCGTTTCTGTCGTTGCCAAGGGAGCAAAAGTCTTTGCCGCAAATGTTCTTTTGAGTCCCGGGCAGGTTGTGACGCTGGGTGTGAAGGGACCGTTGGTTGCGCAATCGGAAACCCCGACGCCGCTGGCTGGACCCGCAGTTGCCTCTGCGACCGCTCCTGCTCCAGCACCCGCCTTGGCAGACAGTGGCTCTGCGGTTCTGGCTGGATTCTTGGCAGGAGAGGCTGTTGTGCCAACCCCCCCCGGTAGCGCTCTCGCCGTTGCTCCCGCCCAGGCTTCCGGCCCCGCGCAAGTCACTGGCCCCGCCGGTGCTGCCGGCGGAACCGTCAGCGGTTCAGTTAGTGACCAAACTGGAGCAGTAGTGGTCGGAGCTACGGTGAAACTCTCCGGTTCTGGAGTTGAACCCCTCGTTGCCGTAACCGATAGCAAAGGAGCGTATCGCATCAAGGGAGTGCCGGCGGGAACCTATTCGCTATCCGTTACGGCCCCGAATTTCAAACCGTTCCAGACCGAGAGTATCCAGGTCGCGGCCGGAGCGGATATCCCTCTCGACGCTCCCCTGGAGCCGGCTGCTGCTAAGACTGAGGAAGTCAACGTCGAGGCCAGCAACGCTGCCCAAGTCGAGACTCTGGATGCATCACTTTCCGGCACCATCACTCAGAAAGAAGTCTCCACGCTCGGACTAAATGGTCGCAATTTCACGCAACTTATCACTCTCACACCCGGTGTTAGTAATCAGACCGGACAAGACGAAGCCAAGGTTGGTGTGAACGGCAGCGTGAAATACAGCGTCAATGGCGGCCGCGTGGAGTACAACTCCTTCGAAGTGGATGGCAGCGACGTGTTGAATGCCGGACTCAGTGGCGCCGAAAGTACTCTAGTTGTTTACCCGAGTCTCGATGCGATTCAGGAAGTAAAGGTCCTCACCTCAAACTACGGCGCACAGTACGGACGAACCGCATCAGGAACGGTGGAGGTGACCACGAAATCGGGCGGCGCCCAATGGCACGGCAATGCCTACGAATTTATTCGTAACGAAGCGTTCAATGCCCGAAATTACTTCGATCAACCGGGCCGAACCCCATTCTACCGGCGCAATGATTTTGGAGTCACAATCGGTGGACCACTAACGATACCGGGTCACTACAACGTCAATAAAGACAAGACGTTCGTATTTTTCTCCGAAGAAGTTCGCATTGAGAAGTCGCCTAGCGAACTAGAACCCAACTTCAATCACGCCGTTCCCACACTCGGCGAGCGCCAAGGCAACTTTAGCGATGTTTGTCCTAGTCCCAACGATCCCCAAGATCTTCGAAAGCTGATCAGCCTCGGCCAGCCCGGTGCTTACTTATTCCCGATCGCCACTTTTCCCGACTGTCCCGGTCGGCCGAATGGCAGCAGTGTCCAGGGCTACCGAAGGCTGTTTGCCAGCGTGGACCCTATAAGCAACACGATTGTCTATAACAATCTTGCCCACGATCCCAACGCCTTAACCACGGGACTCGATCCAAACGCGGTAGCAATCCTCAATCAGAATCTGGTCCCCCTGCCCAATTCGGCGACTGGCTGTAGTTCCAGCCTGGTCGGGCAAGTCGATCACACCACCGGGCAGGTCATCGCTCCTTGCTACGTGGCAACTGTTTCTCTGCCCACTCACTGGCACGAAGAGCTTTTCCGGATTGATCATAATTTTAATCCGAAGTTCCTGGCCACCTTCCGCTTCATTCACGATTCCTGGGACACGGTGACTCCCACTCCGAACTGGGGCGCGGTCCGCAACAGTTTTCCGACGGTGCAGAATGACTTCGTCGGACCGGGCATCGACATGCTATTTCGCCTTACGCAGAGGATCAATCCAACGCTTATAAACGAGACCGTATTCAGCTTCACCAATGCGCATATCACGTTGAAGGACAAAAACGGTACAGGGGGAGCGAACTTCCAGAGGCCAGACGGGCTCGGCGATCCCACCAAGGTCGGGCAATGCACGACGTCGCTTACGAGTGTGGCCCAGTGCCCCATGGGGTATTTCTTCAACAACGGGTTTGGCGGCAAGGTTCCAGGCGTCATTCTGACCGGTAATAACCAGGCCTATGGCGGTTCTGGATTCGCCGCCGATCCTTCCTATATGCCGTGGGAACACACGAACCCAACTTACAATGTCCGGGACGATATGACTAAGTCGTGGGGCAAACATACTTTTCAGTTTGGAGCTCAGTGGGTCATCGCTCAGAAGAACGAAGTAAACGGAGCCCTGGGTGCGGCTACCGGCGATCTGCAGGGACTCCTGACATTCAGCAATGTCAACGGCGGTTCAGGTAACACAGGCAACGCATTCGCCAATTTTCTATATAACAACGGTGCGACGGGGACGGGCGGTGGGAGTGCCATACAGAGTTATACTCAGGACAGTGCCCAAACCCGTTATTACAATCGTTACCAGACGATAGAGCCTTACATCCAGGATGATTGGAAGGTTAGCAAACGCCTCACCGTTAACTTAGGGGTGCGCTTTAGTCTTTTTGAAAACTACCAGGAGAAGTACCGGAATGCCTATAACTGGGATCCGGCCGCCTTCAATTTGTCTCTAGCCACCAAAGCGATCGTGGATCCTTCCACCGGACAACTGATCAATCACCCTGGTTTCCGTCCCGTCCCTCTTGATACGGCCAACGTGGATCCGCGGATTATCAATGGGATCGTTCGCTGCGGTGAGAATAATGTTCCATTCACCTGCGCACAGGGGCACGTATTTAATCCCGCGCCGAGAGTGGGTTTCGCCTGGGATCCATTCGGCGACGGGAAGACCTCGATTCGCGCCGGCTACGGAATGTTCTTCGAACACGGGACCGGGGACGAAGCCAACACTGGATCTCTGGAAGGGAGCGCACCGCTCGTCTTGAGCCTCACCCAGGATTTCCCGACTAGCTACGCCTGCATTGGACTCTACGGTCCGAATTGCAGTCCGACCGGAGCGCCCACTCTACCAGGCGCCTTTCCCATTAATGTCACTGGAATACCGACCAAGACCAAGTATTCCAATTCTCAGCAATGGAGCCTGAGCATACAAAGGGAGTTACCGCACTACCTAGTGGCGACAGCTTCGTACGTCGGAAGTAAAGGCACGCACCTCACGGTGGAACGTCAGCTTAACCAGTTGAATCCGCTGGCCACCAACCTGAATCCTTTCGGACCACATGAGCCTTTTCTATTGAGTGTCCCAGGAGCCAGCAACGGCGACTGCGACAGCTTCTCTAGTTCCATTACCAATCCGATCTTCAGACTACAGAATGGCACCACTATCAGTGCAGGTAGCCCTGCTTGGATCAACATGCAGATAGCTTGCCAAGGGCAAGGAGCTAACGGCATTCCGATTGCTGTCGAGAATACGTTTCGCCCCTACTACACTCTGGGTAAGGTGTTCTCGCTGCAAAATGTTGCGAACTCGTCCTACCACGGTTTCCAGTTCACACTTAGGCGGACTAAAGGTCCTCTGACCGCGGGCGTCGCCTACTCGTTCAGCCACTCGATTGACGAAGCATCCGATCGCACAGACCCGACCTTCGTCAATTCCCTTGACTTACGTTCGAATCGCGCCAGTTCTAACTTCGATCAGCGCCATTTGTTGAATATCAGCTACGTCTACAGCGTCCCCAAGTTCAGCACTGTCCTTCAGCGCTGGTTAGAAGCCGATCAGGACACCGAAACCTCCTCCCCTGGCTCCCCGAGCCGCCTTGCGAGGGTTCTCGCCGACGGGTGGCAGCTGTCTGGAATTACCTCGTTTCAAACCGGAACGCCGTTCAGCGTGATCAATAACGCAGGCAGTGCAGGTATCGGAGTTTTGGATAACGCCGGCGTCGCCAATGGAGTCGGTGCCGGTTCGTATCCTGATCTTGCGTCAGATCCTGCCATCGCCGGCCTCAAGACGAATGCGAGCAGCTTCGGCCCTCTTTTGTTGAACCCCAGTGATTTCGTCGCCCCGAGAGGTCTTACTTTCGGAAACGCCGGACGGAACTCACTCAATAACCCGAGCCGCTTGAACTTTGATGTATCGCTGCTCAAACACTTTGCGATTCACGAAGGCAGCGAAGTGGAGTTTCGCATGGAGGCGTTCAACGTCTTCAATCACACTCAGTTCCGCATCTACAATCCGGATCGGGGAAACACCGGCAGCAACACTGTGAGCTGCTACGGCGGCCCCAATTATTCTGCTGGAGCCTATTTCCCTGGGGGTTCCGACTGTCTCACGGGAAGTTCTTTCCTCCACCCAGTGGATGCACATCGTCCGCGCACTTTGCAATTTGGCGTGAAATATAGCTTCTAGAACGATCCCTTCAAATCGAGGCTACCTTCATTCGTTCGTCTTTTAGAGGCTCATTAGCAGGGAAATCCAGCCCCGTCAGCGCCGGAGTGAAGGGCTTCGCGCTTTCGTACAGTGCAGGCGTGAGCCTAGAGCTGGGGTGCTCCGAGTGCCATGAACGCAGCGAATGGGCCTGAATACAGAGCTGGCAGTGTGCCCGGGCAGCAACCCCTACTGAAAATCTAATTCAATCGCGGCTTGATCATAGGGGAGTGACGAGCCATTTAGCAATATCGGCGGGCATGGCCCAAAAACTACGCCGCCGCTGTTAGCGCCCAAAGAGAGTCCGCTGCCCGAGTTGCTTCCAATAAGATGGAGACCCGTAGAGTCTGAAGTTACTGTAGCGGGGTTAGAAGGGAGCCCTATAGTGCCGATAAGACTAGCGTTAAAGTTGTAGACTGATAGGAGCACGTTTTGACCAGTAATCGTCCCAGTTACTGATACCGTGCGGAAGCAAGGGTAGCCTTGGGCACTGATTGTTCCAGTCAGCGTGGACGAGCTGGCAGTTCCATCGTTAGGACCTTGGGTGAGATTTCCCGATACCATAACCGGCGCTACCTGTTCCGCAGTTGTCCCGGCTAGGGCCGCCATATAAACAGAACTGGTAAGCATTCCCGTGAACGAGCCGGTCAGCGTCGGAATCTGGACGGCAGACCATGTTCCCGTGGTCGGCGCGTTGAAGCAGCCGCCACCTGATCCCGCATAAGTACCGGTCATTGTCGTGCCATCGGAAGATAAGCTGCCGGTCAGCGCAATGCTCGTTCCGCCCTCGTTGATTTGGAGGGCCAGGTTTTGCGCATTAATCGTGCCCGTCAAGAGTCCAACGCCAGCGCATCTTCCGGTCTGAGAACTCGGTGGAACAGTCACGCTGCCCGACAAGGTTCCTTTGGCTTGCGTCAGGAAGCCCGACGCAAGAAAATTGGCGGGCGGGCGCGGCTGCTGCTGGACGAGCGTGAACTGCCAGTTATTCGCAACGGCCTTCGGATCAGATGAACTACTCCCCCCGCAACCTGCGAGAACCAAGGCTAAGAAAAATGCTAGCGACGTACTAACAAAAGTCCTCACAGCGCCCCCAAATAAAACGGCGATCAATCGCGGCATTCGGCCGACCCAAAGTGAACCCAAAGCTCCTACGTGAAGCTGAGTCGGGATGCTTCGGGTCCCGACCGTATCGCAAGCTGACGTCGAATCGAGGTACGCAGATGGAGAATCCCCACTACACCGTTAAGTAATAGAGGTAGGCCTGCCGGCATGGAACTGATCGGAAAAACCGCCCAATGACGGTAAATCTGAATTGTTACGACAAAATTACGTGAAGGTTAATTTTTGATGAACAGCACACACCGGAAGACCGAAATCGTGCCGCCTTGCAAGCTATTGTTGCACCGAAGGCTTCAGCGCTCTGTGTTCTGCCAAGCCGGAACAAGATTGCGGACGCAAGCTCGATTGCCGAGTGCTGTCGATGAAAGGAAAGTCGCCCCCGCTGCCTCATGTTAAAATTCAAAAGCAAGTATCTGCTCGGGTTTGCCGAAGTGCCCTGGTCGCACGCAGATCGAAGCCCTTGTTTCCTAAGCGCCACTCGCAAAGCCCACATTTCTCGACGAGCGTAGTCCCAGATATTGCCTATGTCAGACCTGACCATCCAAAACGCCGGGCACGAAAACCTGAAGCTACGGAGTATTGCCGAAAAGCTCCATCAGAAAGGCATTTTTACTGGCGGGCCGCCCAACCTTTTCGAGAGTGCCGGGCGATTGCAGCTGTCCACGTTAGTACGCGAAGGACTCTATCCTTTTTCTAGGGTGCTCGATATCGGTTGCGGCTGTTTGCGGGCGGGTTACTGGCTCGTCAGGCTGTTGGACCGACGTTGTTATTTTGGAATTGAACCGAACGTTGTAATGCTCAATGCAGGTATTGAGCATCTGCTGACCCCTGAGATCGTTGAGTCAAAAAAACCGTCATTCGATAACAACGACCAGTATGACTTCTCCGTATTCGGTACTGAGTTCGATGTTGTTCTCGCTCGTTCGATTTGGACGCACACTTCGAAAGCCCAGATCCAGACCATGCTTGACAACTTCGTACGGCTGTCGAGTCGAGATGCTTTTTTCTTGACCTCCTACCTCCCGGCCTCATGGTTCGGCAAAGGAGCCGCTGACTACAACGGAACTCGCTGGATTGGCAAAAGCAATACCTCCACGAAGGCTGGGCTTGTTCATCACAAGCTCTCTTGGATCGAGCAGGAATGCCAGGATCGTGGCTTGCTGGCCACCCAACTGGAGGACCCGCCCTTCAATGGACAATACTGGCTCAAGATCGTCCGCGCCGCTTCCCGTTAACGCTTCACACCTTTCCAGATTGTCCTCGAAAATACCTAGTTTGGGGGACGACAGCCCCTGTCCTGAAGTCCGATATTGGGCCTGACGCATGCGTCGAATCGCGTGCTCAGGAGGGCGCCATGTCAAGGATAGAACTGATGAGGAAGGTTGGGGTCAGCCCGTTCACTTGCCCAAAGTGCCACGGTAAAGAGGGTTTCTGTGGTTCACGCGAGGGTTTGCTCGAACAATTCCTGCTGCCCGTGCTGATGGTTCAGCCCATCCGTTGTACGGCATGCGATTACAGGTCGTATCGCTTTCCATTCAGCCTCAGAGACGCCCTGAACGACGCTTTGCTAACTGACGCAACCCGCCAACCGGCAACGGCGCTCCTACGACGTTAAGGCTGCCGAACTACACCCGCGCCGTCGTCAAACACCTTCTCTCGGCGCGGGTGACCGGATCCGTGTGCGTTCCTCCCGCAAGCCGCTCGAGCAGGGAAGGCCTCCAGCTCTTGCTTTGACAGCGAAGCTCTTTCGCCAGTTGGAGCCAGTATTCTTGTCTCGGCTGCTGAATGCATCATTGGCATTGGGCGTCTCAACAATCTCGCTTTATTCACTTCCCAGAGTTCCGGATCTGCAGAACCGCGCCTAAAACCTGAGAAACCCGGCATGTAGCGAGTTCCGGGCGAGGGTGTAAATCGTTCCCGCTGAATACCTTGCCCTAGGAGCTTTTTTCCTAATGTGTTTAGCCTAGGACTTGCAATCGCCCGAGGCGGAGGTGATTTACTAGTCTAGCCCCTTGCTCACTGAACAGAACGAAACAGGAGTCTGCGACGAATGTTGAAGGCCGCGCCAAATCAGTCTTAGGCTACGGCAGAGCGTGTATCTATGCTGCTTTGCACCCTCACCCCGGATGCCCGCTGGCTGCTGCATAGAGGTCCTCCGTACACAATCCACTAGGGTTTAGCCCTGTGGAAAGCTGGGTTTATTTGTCACAGCAATTGAAGGCGGAAATTGGCATTGTGAGTGCTACGGTTTTCGGTAGAAAGTATAGAAATCATCAAGAGAGTGTTCGTTCTGTGGGAATCCGTTGGACTGGCGGGTTCTCTGAGGACGGATCTGGTCACCTCGCAAAACATGGAAAGAGGGGGGAAGTATGAGCGAGACACCTGTCCGCCTAGGGCAGCGAGAACAGCAGATTGTTGAACTGCTCCTTCAGGGCTGCGATAACGACGAAATCGCCCGCCAACTCAAAATGGCTCGCCGTACGGTAAAAGCCCACTTCAATCGCCTGTTTCTGAGGTTTGGAATTACCGGAGGCATAAAGCGAGTGAAGCTCGCCACTCTTTTATATCGGAGGCAGTTATGGATGCAAGCGGCCGTTACGGAAAACGAATCCCCAGCGAACGGGAACATCGAGTCATTGAACTCGTTGCCCAAGGACTTAAAAACAAAGAGGTTGCAGACCAGATCGGAACCACTGAACACGTCGTCAAGAACTACCTTCGCGTCATATATGACAAGCTTGGCCTCTGGAACCGCGTTGAACTTGCCCTCTGGTATGAAGCCCGGCGATTCGAGCAGGCTGCTCGAGCCTGAGGTTCGGGAAGCTTGGGAAGAGCGCGTGTTGGGACTCGGCGAAAACTAAGTTTGGTTGCCATTTCGGAGTGCGATCTTTCTCTCGTTCGCGCAACGGAATGGCGCTAAACGTTTGTCGGGCAATAACTTGCGATCGTGTCAGGGATTTCCAAACGTCTGTGATATGCTCTCCTTTTCGTACTGGGGGGTACTTCAGTGGCACAGAAAAAAGGCTTGATGGATTCGATTCCCGTCTTGTTGCTCATTGGCATTTTGGCTGGAGCGGTAGGAGGCTTGGGCGTGGGCGTAGTCACGCTCCTCAAGTCCCAGCCTTCGTCTAATTCATCCGCCACTAGCAAGTAGGTAGGTCCGTACTCCAGTCAGCCACCCGGAGTTTGCCGGCTCTGTCTCAGATGCTTCTAAGGTTCACGTTCAAGAGCGTTCAGCGCCTCCGCCTGACTCGGATCAATTTCGATTGCGCGCTGAAATGCTTCGCGTGCTTCTCCTCGTCGCCCTGCATCTCGCAGCAGAAGGCCTAACTTAACGCAGTCCTTCGCTGATGGGCGACCTGAAACAAATTGTGAAAGACTTTCGATAATTGCATCTACCTGCGTGGGATCGGACTCGCGGGCTAAGCGCAGATTTTGTTGTGCCTGACCGTAGTACCCCAAAGAACTGAAAGCGAAACCGAGATCGGCATAGATTATACCCCGCATCTGCTTGTCGGTGGTCCACTCCAGGGCTGCCAGATATTCCGGTATTGCGGCCTTTTGGTTGCCGCTCTGCCCGTACAAAGCTCCCAGGTTCAATCGGCTGGTGGAATCCGTCGGGTCAATTCGGGCCGCATTCTGAAAGTGGTCGAGCGCTTCGTGCTGTCGCCCGAGCACTAGCAGGGCCATCCCCAGCTGGTCTTCTGCGACCGCGTTATCCTTTGTTACCATCAGTGTGTGCGTCCATAGCTCTTCGTTTGATTGCCAGTACCCAATCTGGACCCAAGTCCGCCAGCACAGGGTGACGAGAGCTGTCAAAACAATCGCGACTCGGGGGATCAGTCCCATGTGTCCCCACTGCGCCAGATCCGCAGCGCTCCAGACCAGCATAAGGACCACGCCTACCATCGGGAGATACAGATAGCGATCGGCCATACCTTGCCGACCCACCTGGACGAGGCCAATCACGGGGACAAGAGTTCCCAGAAACCATAGCCATCCAGTCAGTAGGTAAGGCTGCTTTTCACGCCCATGCCAAGCCAACGCGCTCACGAACAGGAGCAATAGCATTGATAGGGCGACGCGCCCCATCGTTAACGTATTGCCAGGATGTGGATAGGGAAGCGCCAGCCCGACTGGCCAAAACAGATTCTTTAGATACACCACATAAGAGTAGATTGCATTCTGGAGCCGCACATCGAAGGAAAACCGTTGGAGACTGCGCAGGGCCCCACCGGCCGATTGCGCGTAGATTGTGACGACCGCGCTTGCGAGAGCCAATACCACCAAAGGTACTTTCTCTAAGATCAACTGCCGCCAGGGCATCGTCTTCGGACGGTTCAGAGGCCAAAAATCAAGCACCAGTAACAAACAGGGAAACGAGATCACCATGGGTTTTGCAGCCAGCCCGCACGCAAAGAAAAGTCCTGTCGACAAGTACCGCATTACGCCAGGCAAACGGGTGTAGCGGTAATACGCGGCTAAAGCCAAAAGGAAGAAGAATGTGCTCAGCAAACTCTTCCGCTCAGCAATCCATGCGACGGTCTCGACGTTCGCTGGGTGCACGGCAAACAAGATGGACGCGAGCAAGCTACGCCAGTGCGCTCCGGTTAGCTTTCGTAATACTAGGAATAGGAGTGAGGAGTTCACTGCATGCCAGATAATGTTGCTGCCATGGTGCGCTCCGCTATCCAACCCGAAAAATTCACAATCCAGCGCATGCGAGAGCCAGGTGAGTGGATGCCAGTTAGCCTGCTCGGTCGACATCACAGCCCATCTCAAAGTTTGCCACTTGACGCCCTTCTGCACGTTTGCATTGCGAGCGACGTAATCTTCATCGTCGTAGTTGATGAATCCGTAGTGAAGAACGGGGCTGTACAACGAAATCGTTAATACAGCAATGACGAAGCACGCGCTGAGCGGGGATTTCAGAAGCCCATGGACCCGTGTCGACTCAATTGAAGAACCAGTGCCTGTAGACGGGGGCATCTGCTTTGACCCAATGGAGCGGAGCGGTTTTCCCTTACTGTGTGGCTTCCCCTTTTTCATCGCAACTATTCTAACGGCTCAGATTGGGTTACACCGGAGGCGTTCTGATTAGCGAGTTTTGTGGTTCGCGATTGGTGGAACACAGATGCTACGTAGGATGCTATGACTTGCAGAGGACCGAAAATGCAGCCGTACCGGCGGCAGTTGCCGCGGGCGAAACGCTCTCGTGCATGGTATGATTTTTTCGGGGAAACACTTTCCGTAGCTGCGCGCCCGGAACCCGTTCTCGCCGGCGCGTAGCCTGGGTTTGAGCTCAGACAAATGTTTCAGAAGCTGATCCGTGGCACACGACGAGTTGTCGGCCTTCATTATCCAGGCAGAGATTTCCAGGTTTTTCCCGACGACATCTTCATCTTGTCCTTTCCAAAATCGGGGAATACTTGGACACGCTTCTTGATTGCGAACTTCGTTTATCCGGACACCCCGGCCGATTTTTCCAACATCAACCGCCTGACCCCTAATCCGGACGGAACTACCAAGCGCGAGCTGGCAAGAATGCCTCGCCCCAGAATCATTAAGAGTCATCAGTATTTTCATCCGGAGTATCAGCGCGTGATTTATATCGTGCGCGACCCACGCGACGTCGCGGTTTCGCAGTTCCATTTTCAGCGGAAGCGAAAGGTCATTGACGACCAATATCCAATCCAAACATTTGTCACTCGCTTTGTGGCTGGAGAGACGTGCCCTTATGGGTCGTGGGGCGAGAACGTAGCATCTTGGCTGGCTACTCGGTACAACCGCCCCGGCTTTCTGCTCTTGCGCTACGAAGATATGTTGGCGGATACGGCTCGGGAACTTCGCAAGGTCGCGGCTTTCCTTGCAATTCCGCCAGATCCTTCACGAATCGAGAATGCTGTGAAGCGAAGCTCGGCCGAGGAAATGCGGAAGCTGGAAAAAGCTCAGGCGATGCTCTGGTCCTCTACAAAGGAGACTCGTCAGGATGTGCCCTTCGTACGTGCGGCACGCGCCGGCGGTTGGCGTGAAAGTCTTCCTGACTCAGCGATTGCGGAGGTTGAAAACGCCTGGGGCCATCTAATGCTTTACCTGGGCTACGACTTGCACTTCGCAGATCGCTCGACGAACTTCGATTCCCGGTTTGTCGAACCCCTCCTGAACGGTCCCGCACGGTAAACGTCAGCGAACTACGACCACGTTGAATCTTTCTTACGAGCCAACTTTCGGGGAGGCACTATTTGGATGTGCTCGAAACGCCGATCTCCTGCGCATAGTACGTCACCGGACTGGTCTCCAGTTTCTGACCGTTCTCGCTAAAAATCTTGGAATGAGCGATCCCGATTCTCTCAAAAAAGAACTGGAGCGTGGTGCCCAGCACTCCCAAGCCATAGGTGACGCTTCGCCGGAAGTTGATGGAAGAAGCTTCTTCGAAGTATTTGGTCGGACAGGACACTTCGCCGATGCGAAAGCCGAAGTGTACGGCTTGGGCGAGCATCTGATTATCGAAAACAAAATCGTCAGAATTCTCACGCAGTGGTAGACGGATTAAGACTTCGCGGGAAAAGGCGCGATACCCCGTGTGGTATTCCGAGAGCTTGACGCCCAAGAACAGATTCTCGAAGGCAGTGAGAGCGCGATTGAAGACGTATTTGTAGAACGGCATTCCGCCGCGCAAGGCTGTGCCTCCGATGATGCGCGATCCCAGCACGACGTCATAGACTTCATAAGCCACCATGCTGGCCATCGCGGTAACCAGCAGTGGCGTATATTGGTAATCCGGGTGCACCATGATGACCACGTCGGCACCGGCGGCCAGCGCCTCCCGGTAGCAAGTCTGCTGATTGCGGCCATAGCCATAGTTTCGGTCGTGGACAAAAACGCGTAGACCTAGTTCCTTTGCTAGTCCCACCGTGCCGTCTTTGGAATGATCATCGACCAGAATTACGTAGTCGACGAGGTCCGGGATCTCGTGAACTGTGGCTTGAAGCGTCTTTTCGGCGTTGTAGGCAGGCAGAACTACTGCGATACGTTTCCCGTTAATCAACTCGGTGTGCCTTTTTTTAAGATTCGGTCTTCCAGGAGGGCGTCTGACTTGCCCTGAGCCACTGCTTCACTATCTTAACCTAGTCAGCTGGGCTTGGCAGCCAAGCGCTCGAAGGGGGCATCGCCCACCGCTGAGCTGCAGAAAGTGACCGAGGGCTAGCTCTCAGAACAGGCGCAAAACAAACTCCTAAGGGCAGGAGCGCTGCAAGTTGCGGAATTTCGTGTCTGCTGTGGCCACGTTCCGCTGGAGTGCCGCGTCGAGTAGCAGGTGAGCCTGCTCGCAGCTCTTCGAAACACCATCCCCAGCGGCATATAGGTCCGACAACATTAAGAGGGCTTCGCCGTTTTGTTTGCCGACCGCACGCCAGAGGAGCTTCACTGCAGTCGCGCCGTCCGGGGCCCCTTTCTTGCCTGACAAGTAATCCTTCGCGGCGGCCACTTCGACCGCGCCATTTTGACTCGGATCTGAGGGCGTGGAAGCCGCTAACTTGGGGGCCGTTTTTTGCCGCTGTACTTCCGGTTCCGCCGGGAAAGTGCTTTCCCGGGCGCCAGGGAGTCCTTCTTCACTTTGACTTCGCAATTGGCCTTCGGTTGTTTGGCTACGCGGCAGGGCGTCGTAAGTCGCTGGGCTCGCGGATTGCGTTGTCGGCGCCGCCGGGCGCGTCTGACTCGCTGCCGGGGCCCGCAGAGCGGAAGGGTTTCCACGGGCATTCATTCGCCCGAAGTGGAGATAAAGCACGATCGAGCCGAAAACCAGAACTGCGACCATCAGACTATAAGTCGCTATTCGCAAGTTCCCGCTCGTCGCGGGGGCCGGCGTATTCCTCTGTCGGAGCCAGTCAATGTCGACGGGTCCAGGCTGTGGGCCTTGTTCTGCGCTCAATGCTCGCGACGGTTCCTGCTGAAACAGCAGCGATGTCGCAGTGAAAGCCCCATGTTGGTCAATCGGCTCTTCTCGTTCCAGCGGCACTGGGGAGAAGTCCGTTACAGCAGCGCGACGCGATCCCTCGGACGCTACAGGATCTGGGGAGTGAGCAAAGAGGGCTTCCCCGAAAGTGCCTCCTGTCGCTGCCGCTGCAGCCTGTGCTCGGATCGGCATCAGCGATCCGCACATTCCACAAAACCTTTGAGACCGAACATTGCTCCGCTGGCAGTGGGGGCACACGACGGCGTAAGCACCTTCGCCCAATTCGCTATCGCTGCCTTTTGGAGCGGTTGCGACGCCGGCGCTGGCTTCTTCCTCTTTCAACTCTTCGAGCAGCTCGTACAGCGCGTCTTCCCGCTTTTCCGGAGCGGTCGTGAAATACACGTGCGCCCACTGCCCCAGGTGCCTGCTCAGAACGGGGTTCAGCAAGGGGTTCAGTTCGGGATTCGGAAGGTCGGCGATCGGGTCGCTCAACTTGTCCGGCAGCTGAGACACGGGTACTCTCCCACGGAGGAATGGACTCTAATAATTCCATCGCATGGCCGAGAGCTTGTCAAATCCGGAAGGACAGTAATTTCTTGAAGAATCTTCTGGATGCCGCAACCAGCACCGTTATTCGCAAACCTTTCCCGAGGCTGGTTCGAAGCGGTCCCCTTGAGCCTGACGCTGGGTCGCGAATCGGCCATTCGGGGTCTTACCGTACAGGTCCGTCCCCGGGCAGTAATAGAGCGCGGTGTGCAGGTCAACCCACACGCTGACTTCGGGGTTCCCGGTCGGCTGAGGACGGGGCGGGACGACGGGCGTGTCAGCCAGGCCGAGCGCAATCAGTGTCCGATCCCAAAAGGAAATCTGTGGTTGCGGCTCGGTCTCGCTCTCCTCACCTCTGGAAGAGGCTGGGGTGGACGAGGAGTTCGCGCTGGTTGTGATCGTCGGGTTGGTTGGCACGGAAGCGTGATCGGTGCGGCTCCAGAAAATCGCCACCAGCACCAGCAGAATCGCGCCAACCAACGATACGTCTCCGCGGTGGAGACGCAGAAAATCCAGCAATCCTGGGGCCGCCTTTGGATCCGACATAGAGTTGAGCCAGGCTCGCGCGTGGGCGGCCGATGTCCAAGGGTAGCTAGTCGCGGGCGTTACGGCCTTTGGCGCAGCATGCCCCTCCCAGTCTTCCGGTGGCAACAGTTTTAACAACTCATCGGCGATATCTGGAGCAGGCTCTGGTGTCGTTTCCTGGTTAACCAGTGCCAGTACCTCTGGGGGGAGTTCGATTTGCTGGTGCGCGATCCGCTGGGCGGCATCCAGATGAGGAGCCTCGGACTCAGGCTCTGGACCTTCGGGGACGGGGTATTCGATTTCTGCGCCTTGACGACCATTCGCCGGTCGCTCGGAACGCAGTGACCCGCAGGACCCGCAGTAGACCTCCTGCTCGCCTAGAGGATTCCCGCACTTATGGCACTCGGCCTCACCAACTGAGCTCCTCTGATTCTGACGCGCCGGACTGCTGCGGACTGCTGGTCGTTTTGTGAAAACCGGACTCGGGGGGACGGATGCTGGTCCGCTGCGAATCACATTAGGAACGGCGCTGGCTGACAGCATTTCCGCGTCCTTGGCTAGGCGGTCGAGCTGTGGCTTGAGTTTCTCCAAGGCCTGCAGCATGGAGTCGCGCTCGGCAGCCAGGCTCCGTTTCCACTTCTCATCATCCGTGCGCGCCAACGCTTCCGTTACCAGTCCCGCCATCATCTGGCATGTATGCACGTCATAGTCCGTAAAGCCGTTTCTCCGGTCAAACAAGAGCTCAAGAACGCCGGCAACCTGATCGTCATGAAAAATCGGAACGGCCACGAAGGACCCGATGGCACGACGGTTGACAAGTTCCTGGTCAACCTGCGATTCGAGGCGCGCGTTCGGGCAACGCAACACCATGCCCTCGGTGAGTACTGCAGACGAGAGCGCACGCTGCTTCGGCAAAGCTGATCCGATCTCACTCGCCGAGAGGCCGCTGACTGCGCGGTACACCAGATGATCGTGATCGAGCAATCCGACCGCAGCTCCGGCGGACGAAGTGATTCGCTGGACCTGCTGGACGACATAGTCGCTGGCGCCCTCGAGATCGAGGTGGCGCATGAGGATCTGCTGCTGGGTTTCGACAATCTCCGCGAGCGTATGCGCGTAGTGCGGATCCGAGTCTGCAGGGGTGCGGGTGGCCTGTTCCGCAGCTTGCACTCGCTCCCGATGCTCTTGCAACACGTAAGCCGCGGCCAGCAACTTCTGGAAAGTACCTTCATCCAGGACCGGCTTGCCATCGCGAGTGGTAGGCAGTTTCATTACAGCGAACTGAACTGAGTCTCTCCGCCGACTTCAGCCCGGCTCGGCTATTTTAGTGCAATTCCTTATCCAAGATACGATTTCATCTAAGCTGGACTTCATCCCCCACGCCCCAGATCCTGTTCCGTTTCGAACTCGGTATCACCCGATCCTGGAGGCGCCTAACTTCTTGAAGTAGAGGAAGTTCTGCTGGGTAGTTGGGGTCTGTGCCGGGCCCCAGGGAGGTTCAGAGTACCCTCGCGAGCGATTGGGTAACCAGCTGGTAACACGGCTGCCAGCCCCGGTCGAACCGCAACAAAGTGGCACTCAAGCTGGAGAGAATTGAACCGTCTTTGACTCCGTACTTGATCAGGAACGACCCCAAAAAACCTAGGCCACCGCGACTGGCTCGGTCTTTTTAGCAGCTTCCCCGCTCAAGTAGAAGTGGACTGCCGGTGTGATGATCAGGGATAGCACCATCGAAATCAGAATGCCGCCAATCACTGCGATGGCAAGCGGCTGCAGCATTTGTGATCCCGCCCCAATTGCAAACGCGAGCGGCAACATCCCGGCCACGGTGGCCAGTGCCGTCATCACGATCGGGCGGAGCCTGCGCCGGCTGGCCTGCAACATCGCGTCTTCCGCCGACATACCAAGCTTGCGGAATTTCTGATCGGCATCGAGCAACAAGATTCCGTTCTTGGCCACGATGCCCACCACCATGATCATTCCCATGAACGAAGAGATATTGAACGTGGTGCGAGTGACAAGCAGCGCGAGGAATACGCCAGATGTGGAGAGCAACGCTGCCGCCACAATTGCCAGCGGCGCGGCGAAGGTTCCGAACTCGAAGAGCAGCACGATGAACACCAGCAGAATCGCGAGCACGAATACGAGCAGGAGGTCGCGGAAGGATCGCTGCTGCTCTTTATACGTCCCGCCATAGTCGACTCGAATGCTTGAGGGAAGGTGCAAGGCGCCCACTGCTTGCCGCACGGCGTCCATTGCGCTGCCTAGATCTCGTCCCTCGAGTCGCGCCGTTACTGAGATCTGTCTCTGCAGATTCTGTCGTCGAATCTCGTTCTGACCCGGCAACTCAGTCACAGTCGCCAAGGCTCCGAGCGTGGCCGTCCTGCCCGTGCTGCTCGTGAGTAGCGTGTCCCGCATGGCCTCAAGCGACGCCCGATTCGCCTGCGGGAAACGCACTCGCAAGGTATAGGCGCGATCGTTTGCCACGATCGGAGTCGGTGCCGGTTCCCCTTCCAGGATCGCCGATGCATCGAGCGCGACTTCTTCGGCCGTAAATCCAGCCCGCGCCGCAACCATCGGATTGACTTGGAACACGACTGCCGGACCGCTGATCGTGTTGTCGATTCCGTTCAGGATGTCCACAACTCCTTCGATCTTGTGCAGCGAGTCCGCGACCTTGGGTGCCCAATCCGCAAGCACTTTGGCATCCGGAGAGAAGAGTTGCACCACGATGGGCTCCGGCGCGCCCGTCAGATCGTTGATCATATCCTGCAGCACCTGCGTGAATTCGACATCGACTGCTGGTTCTTGCTGCGCGATCTTGGCTCGAACCTCGGCGATAATTTCGTCGATTGCGCGGTCACGTTTCGACCTCAGCTTCACCGAAATGTCGCCAGTGTTCGCCTCGGTCACTGCGGCCAGGCCTAATT
>Ga0210406_10003400_pt1 | contig 17455 bp, 10 predicted proteins | sample IncBWC30MmetaG_FD_155454 | JGI IMG/M metagenome (GOLD analysis project Ga0210406, IMG submission 155454) | Forest soil microbial communities from Barre Woods Harvard Forest LTER site, Petersham, Massachusetts, United States - Inc-BW-C-30-M | ecosystem: Environmental > Terrestrial > Soil >... | reverse complement strand
AGTGTTGCGCAACGGGAGAGAGGCGCAGCGCGTGTTGGAGCGGCTGCTCGAACACGCTTGCCATGACAACCACGCAGGGCAAAAAGCGATTCCAGCTGATTATTGGTCGGTGTGGGAAGCGCCGACGGAAGGTGGGGAAGAGCGGGTGTTCTTCCGTGGAGCGGTGCTGGTGCACGTGTCGGGGCGGCGCGAGCAGGCGTCAGGAGGGCCGGCGCCGGTGGCACTTTCTGCGGATATTTCCGCGGCACTTTCGGAGAAGTCGGCGCGGCCGGGAGCGGAACTGCTGCGCATGCTGCGCAAGGATGGCTGGCTTGCTCCTGCGGCGTTGCTGGGCGCGCTCGGCTTGGCGGCCCTTGGCGTAATGATTCAAGCGGTGCTCCTGCGCAGTCTGCTGGTGATGCCTGCGGAATTTGGCCTCTCCAGGCAGAGGCTGGTGGTCATGGCGGCGTTGCTGCTTTTTGCGCTGGCGGTGACGGTCGTGGAATTGCCGACAAGCACCGGATTGCTGCGCATGGGCAGACACCTGGAAGCGCGCTTTCGCGTGGCGTTTCTCGAAAAAATACCCAAGCTCGGCGATCGCTATTTTCACAGCCGACTGACGTCGGACATGGCGGAGCGCAGCCATAACACGCACCGTATTCGGCAGCTGCCGGCGCTTGGCGGGCAATTGGCGCGTTCATTTTTTGAACTTGTGCTCACCGTGCTGGGAATCTGTTGGTTGGACCCGGCGCTTGCCCTGCCCGCTGCGCTGGCAGGCGTTCTCGCCGTTGCGGTGCCGATGCTCATGCAACCGGCACTCACCGAAGGCGACCTGCGAGTCGCCAACCACACGGGAGCGCTCAGCCGCTTCTACCTGGATGCTCTCCTCGGACTGATCCCGGTGCGCACGCACGGCGCCGAACGGGCTTTGCGCCGCGAGCATGAGAGTTTGCTGGTGCAGTGGGCGCGCGCTTCTTTTGGTTTGCAGAAATTGGTGGCACGCGTGGAAAGCTTGCAGTCGTTAACGGGTTTCGCGTTGGCCGCCTGGCTGATGTTGGAATATGTTTTGAGGGCCGGTGAGGTCAGCGGAGCCCTGCTGCTGGTGTATTGGTCGTTGAATATCCCGGCGCTCGGAGAAGAGATCGCGCAAGCGGCGCGCCAGTATCCGTGGCAGCGCAACGCAACGCTGCGTTTGCTGGAGCCGCTCGGTGCGCCCGACGAACAGTCTGCGGTGCATGGTCCGATCTTACCCGCCAGCACCACAGACTCCAAGTTGGGCCGCGTCTCCTCGATCCAAATGAACTCCATTGAACTGCGGGCGGTAACGGTTCGTGCTGCGGGACGCACCATTCTTGAAGAGATCGATCTTAAGATTGCGTCGGGAGAGCACGTCGCGATTGTGGGCGCGTCGGGCGCCGGCAAATCCAGCCTGTTGGGGCTGCTTCTGGGCTGGCATCGCGCAGCGCTGGGCGAAGTGCGAGTAGGCGGGGAACTCCTCGAGAGCGAGCTAATAAATAGGTTGCGCGCAGCGACGGCATGGGTTGATCCCGCGGTGCAATTGTGGAATCGCTCGGTGCTGGAAAACCTGTGCTACGGCAACGGAGAAGTAGTTCCCAATGCGCGGCTCCTGGAGGATGCGGCGCTCCGACAGTTGCTCGAGAATTTGCAGGACGGTCTGCAGACCGAACTGGGAGAAAGCGGCGCACTGGTCTCTGGCGGTGAGGGACAGCGCGTGCGCTTTGGCCGTGCGTTGCTGCGGCCTGGGGTCCAACTGGCACTGCTGGATGAACCATTTCGCGGCCTCGACCGGAGTACCCGCCGCCGTTTGCTGGCCCGGGCGCGAGCCCACTGGCAGGACGCGACGCTTCTCTGCGTGACCCACGATCTTAGTGAAACGCTGACGTTTCCGCGCGTGCTGGTGATCGAAGGGGGGCGGATTGTCCAGGACGGTGGTCCGCAAGATCTGGCACTACAAACCGATTCGCGCTACCGCACGCTGGTCGAAGCAGAGGAGGAGCTTCATGAGGGTCTGTGGTCCAGCCGTGCCTGGCGGCAACTTCGTCTCGAGCATGGACAATTGATTGAATTCCCGGAAAGGCCGCGACTATGACCGAAACGCTGCACGAGTGCTGCTGGTCAGTGTCGCAACTCGGCGCCGGTTTGGAAGCATTGGCACGCCGTAGCGGGCTGAGCTCGGCATCGGTGCCGGTGCCCGCGCCGCCAGCTTCGCTGGTCAAGGAGACGAGGCGAGAAAACCTTGGCTATTGGATCGACTCCGTGGCCGACTGGCTGGGCGTCGAAGCGGAGCCGTGCGCGCTCTCCTATGAGAGGCTGGACGGCATGCTGGGAGGCGCAGGGCCCGCCGTGGTGCAGCTCCCCGGCGCGGCGATTTCTCGTTTCCTGATTCTGCTGCCGGGCCATGGCCGGGGCCGAATTTCGTTGCTCGCGCCGGATCTGCAAACCCTGCAGTTTTCCCCAGCAGCGGTGCGGCACGCACTGTGTGCGGAAGTGGAGCAGCCGATCGCGATGGAAGCCGAGCGGTTGCTCGAAGAAGCGGGAATTACCGGTTCGCGGCGCGAATCCGCGCGAGCGGCGATGGTGCGCGATCGACTGCGCGGGCAGGAAGTCGGCGGATGCTGGCTGCTGCGAGCTTCGCCGGGAGCAGACTTCTGGCGTCAGATCAAACGTCGGCGTATGCAGGGCGGTTTAGCGCTGCTGCTCGCAGCCCATGGCATCAACTATGTTCTGCTGATCCTTTCCTGGTGGCTGATTGGGCGCGGCGCCCTGGCAGGTCACTTGGACCGCGGTTGGTTGTTAGCCTGGGCCCTTATTTTGCTCACCCTGGTGCCTTTCCGTTGGCTGAACACCTGGCTGCAGGGATGGCTGGCCATTCACGGCGGCATACTTTTCAAACAGCGGCTGCTGCTCGGTGCGCTGCGTTTGCATCCCGAAGAGATCCGGCACAAAGGTGTGGGGCAGTTTCTCGGCCAGGTCATGGAATCGGGAGCGGTGGAATCGCTCGCGCTCAGCGTGGGTTTTCAAGGGTTGACGGCCGGTATCGAACTGCTGGCCGCAGAGTTCGTGCTGTCGCGCGGCGTCGGCGCTGCAATTGAAATGCTGCTCCTGCCCGCGTGGGTGGCGCTAACACTCCTGGCGTCGCGGCACTATTTGCAACAGCGCCGTCAGTGGACGAAAGACAGGCTCGCGATTACCAGCAACCTGACCGAACGCATGGTTGGGCACCGCACTCGCCTGGCGCAGGAAGCGCCGGAACATTGGCATGAAGGCGAAGACGAAGCACTGGAGCGCTACTTCGATTTTTCCGGCAGGATGGACGGTACCGCGGCACGCTTGACGGTTCTGGCGCCCCGTGGATGGCTTTTGGCGGGGCTAGTGGGCATTGTTTCTCCATTCGCTTTCGGCAGTGTCACGGATATTCGTCTGGCGATAGCTCTCGGCGGCATCCTGTTGGCTTACCAGGCGATCCGGCGGCTTACGAATGGAGCTTTGGCGCTGGCCGACGCGATCGTTTCCTGGGATCAGGTGGCGGAACTTTTTCACGCCGCGGCGCGGCCGCAGTTGCGTGGTTCTCCCAGCATCGACTCCGCGCAAGCGGCAGTAGCAGCCGAAGACTCGACGGCGAGCGTGTTGGATGCGTACGAATTGACCTTTCGCTATCCCGGCCGCAGCGAACCTATCCTGCGTGGTTGCAGTCTGGCTCTGCGGCGGGGTGATCGGATTTTGTTGCAAGGTCCGTCTGGGGGAGGGAAGTCCACATTGGCTTCGCTTCTTGTCGGCCTGCGCGCCCCACAGTCCGGCCTCCTGCTGCTGCATGGCCTGGACCGCCAGACGCTGGGAAGCCAGGGTTGGCGCAGGCATATCGTCTCCGCGCCGCAATTCCACGAGAATCACGTGTTTACGGAGACTTTTGTTTTTAACCTCGTGATGGGTCGGCAATGGCCGCCCACCGAAGAAGATTTGCGAGAAGCCACGGACATCTGCCACGAGCTCGGCTTAGGTCCACTGCTCGAGAAGATGCCGGCGGGCATGGTGCAGGTGGTCGGAGAGACCGGGTGGCAACTTTCTCACGGCGAGCGCAGCCGCCTGTACATTGCACGGGCCCTGCTGCAGCGGGCCGACGTTTTGATGTTCGATGAAAGCTTCGCGGCGCTCGATCCCGAGAACGTCCGGCTGGCTTTGGATTGTGTGTTGCGCCGAGCGCCTACGGTTCTGGTGATCGCCCACCCCTAGAACTCGGGCTTCCTGTAGTTCGCGACGGGCGCTGCTTCCCGAATGCTACCTGCGGTTCTCCCCGGTGTCCGCTGAGTCGTTGCAAAATCGCACTGCCCGCCGGGTCATTACCGAGCGGGCAGTGCGATTAATTCTTGCCAGGCGCGAATCCAGTGCGGCGGGAGTGGATCGAGTCCCGCTTTCACTTTCGTTTTGATTTCTGGTTTCTGAAACTAATGCTCAGCGCTTTTTCGCTAGGTACTCTACGGCAGTGGGACCTGCTTTGACATGCGTTTTGATTTTCATGGTGTTTCTCCTTTTATTTGTTTTGCTTCTTACTCTCATTCTCTTCCTGTCTGCACAGTTACTGGGAGCAACGCAGAGACCAAACTGTCTGTGGGGCTACGAGTGCTGCCATTTTGTCCTAAATCATTCATAAAGCTTGGGTTAACGGGGGCGCACGAGCACTGCGTTGGCCGAGATTCGTTGCGGCAGGTATATCCTTTTCGTTCGGGGCATATCTTTTCAGATACGCCTTGTTTGTCAAACATCAAGGCGCGTTCGGATGCTGAACGGCGGGCCGGCGGCCGGCCGCAACCGGAACACCCAGACCGTCGCAATTCTCTTCAGATTTTTGGCTTAGCTTTGGCGGCCGCTTTCTGTTTTTACGTTGAGATTGCGCATCAAGCGGTGCAGATAAGTGGGTTGCAGCCCCAGCGCTTTCGCGGCATGGGTATAATTCCCGCCGTTTTCCTGGATTGCTTTGGTGATCAGCCGGCGTTTCGCGTCGGCAACCGCGTCATGATAGCCACCGATTTTGCTGGACCCGGCCTTTTCCAGCAACGGCTCTGGCAGGTCCTCGGGGACGATAAGTTCGCCGGATCCCAGCGCCACAGCCCGCTCCAGCGCATTTTCGAGTTCGCGAATATTCCCCGGCCAATCGTAGCCGTCGAGGCATGCCCGGGCCTCCTGGGAGAATCCGATGATCTGGCGGTTGGCCCTGGCCGCGAATCTTTTGAGAAAGTAATCGGCGAGCTGCGGAATATCGTCGCGGCGCTCGCGCAAGGGCGGCAGGTTGAGCGAGACGACGTTCAAGCGGTAGTACAGATCTTGCCGGAACGTTTTGTCCTGAACGGCCTCTGCGAGGTTGCGGTTGGTGGCTGCGATGATGCGAACATTTACGGGAATTGTGCGCGTGCCGCCCAGGCGATCCAGTTCGCGCTGCTGCAACACGCGGAGAAGTTTGGGTTGCAACGTCAGTGGGATATCGCCGATTTCATCCAAGAAGACTGTGCCACCTTCGGCGATCTCTAAGCGGCCTTTTTTATGCCCCACGGCGCCCGTGAACGCACCCTTCTCGTAGCCAAAAAGTTCGCTTTCCAGCAAGTTCTCGGGCAATGCCGCGCAGTTGATGGCTACGAAAGGTTTTGCGGCGCGCGGACTCTTATCGTGAATGGCGCGCGCCGCTAGTTCTTTTCCAGTGCCACTCTCCCCGTAAATCAAGGTGGTGGCATCCATAGGTCCGACTTTGGAGATGAAGCGATGGACCTCGCGCATGCGCGGGCTGTTGCCGACCATGTGGTGCTCCAGATCGATTTCCGCGTGCAGCCTTCGATTCTCAACCTCCAGCCAGCGCAAACGGCGCGCATTTTCCAAAGCCAGCGCTGCCAGGCCGCCCAACGCCGCCAGATTCCGTAGCTGTTCCACACCAAAGCGCACCGCAGGATCGCAGGTGTCTGCGTAGATCACACCGCGAACCGCGCCAAAGACTTCCAGCGGCACGGCCAGCAAGGTCAGCACATGTGATCCGCCGAATTCGTCTGGCGAAGCGCTCGCGTCTTTCTCTATTTGCCCCGCCACCTTCCCCGCAGTCTGATTACTGAGGATGGCCACGCCTTCCCGCAAAACCCGATCGATAATTTGTCGGCTATCTTTGACAGGACGTTCCGAGTCCGATCGTTTGTTCCAGCCGGTAACTGCGGCAAATTCGCCCTCGACTTGACCCTTGAGCAGGATCACGCCGCGTTCCGCGGGCACGCAGTCCGAAATCAGACTGACAAGACGGCGCTCTAGATCGTCGAGGTCCTGAATCGAGCTGACGGCTCGGCAGGCACGAAGGAACACTTCGTTTCTGGCGTTGTCCGGGGGCTCGAGGCGAGGGGCCGGAGGTGGCCCCTTTAACGGAAGGAGCTCGTCGAGGTTGAAAATTACAGCAGAGCCGGATCCGCGTTCCGATTCTGTTTTTTGCGCGGAGCTGGCATCGGCGGGGGCGTCTTCAGGAACAGCCACGAGGAACACGGACTCACCGATGGAGATTTCGTCGCCGTTGCGAAGCACCCGATCGGTCACACGTTGACGGTTGACCAACACACTCTGCTGATTTTCTGCACAGCAAAGTCTGAAGACTCCGTTTTCCTGCTTGATCAGGCACCGCAGGCCCCCGAGAGACGAATCGATCGAGGCGCGGTGGTCCGAGTTTTCTCCTAGCGATAGCTCATCGGTGAGGTAAAGCGTGGCACCTTTCATCGGGCCCGCAATAACCTCTAACTTGGATCTCATAAACCTTTCCCTAAGTGAAGCGAAAGGACTATCGGCGCGCCAGCAGTATACACTTCACAGGGCGTTCTTATTTGCAATGCACTCAGGAGCGGGAATTTAACCGGCGCCGACTTTGTTCACCAGACTTTCTTCGTACAGCACTGCTGCATTATGAGTCTCGCCGGACGGCATCAACGGCGGGATTCACGCACTCTCCTAACACGCTAACTTCGGCACACTTGCACTTCTAGGGAGTCGAGGGGACTGCCCGAATGACTCGTTAACGACCAATTGATTTTGTTGCCCGAGGCCCTGTATTCCCAGGGAAATACGGTTGCCGGGACGTAAGAACACCGGAGGTTTTTGCCCCATACCCACGCCGGGAGGGGTGCCGGTCGAAATCACATCGCCTGGTTGCAAACTCATGAACCGGCTCAGGTAGCTGACCAGATGCGCAACGCCGAAGATCATGGTGCGCGTCGACCCCTTCTGGTAGCGCAGACCGTCCACCTCTAACCAAAGATCCAGATTCTGGGGATCCGGTACTTCGTCAGCCGTTACTAACCACGGTCCCATCGGGCCGAAAGTGTCGGCGCTCTTGCCTTTGACCCATTGTCCAGAACCTTCTAGTTGAAAGGCTCGCTCCGACAGGTCATTGATAACGCAGTATCCAGCAATATGGGACAGCGCTTCAGCTTGTTCGACATACTTCGTTTGTTTGCCGATGATCACGCCCAGTTCGACCTCCCAGTCGGTCTTCTGAGAGCCACGAGGGATCACCACGTTGTCATGCGGACCGATGATGGCAGATGTCGCCTTCATAAAAACTATTGGTTCGGCCGGTATAGCCATTCCCGTTTCGGCTGCGTGGTCGGAGTAGTTCAACCCGATGCAAATGAATTTGCCAACCTGGCCGACGCAGGGGCCAATGCGAGGTTGGCCAGTCACCACTGGCAAAGCCATGATGTTGAAATTCCGCAATCGCTCGATCGATTCGGGAGTCAGAGACTGTCCGGCAATGTCCGGCACGACTCTCGATAAGTCTCTTATCTGCCCCTGAGAATCAAGAATGCCGGGTTTTTCCAGTCCGAGCGGGCCATAACGCAACAATTTCATGTTTTCTCCAAAGATCTTGAAGATCAAGCGGTCCAACCGCCGTCAATCATGTGGATGTGACCAGTTGTGAAGGCCGATTCGTCCGAAGCGAGATAGACGGCCAGGGCGGCGATCTCTTCGGGGCGGCCGAGCCTGGCCATGGGTTGTCGAGCGACAAACGCAGCGAGCGCTTTCTCGACATCGCCTTGGGCAGCGATCCGCTCGTTAAGCGAAGGTGTTTGCACCGTCCCCGGGCAGATTGCATTGCAACGAATACCATTCCGGATGAAGTCCGCTGCGATTCCTTTCGTGAGTCCGATGACAGCGGCTTTCGTGGCACCGTACACGAAGCGATTTGGTGCACCCCTTACGCTGGACGCCGCAGACGACATGTTGATGATGCTGCCTTTCTCCGCTTTAAGCATGCCAGGAAGAAAAGCGCGGCACATGCGGTACATGGATTTGACATTGAGGTCAAAGGAGAAGTCCCAATCCTCATCAGAGCATTCCAGGATGGTGCCGTGGTGAACGAAGCCTGCGCAATTGAACAACACGTCGATCGTTCCGATATCTGAGGCCACGCGCGCGATCCTTTGCGGATCCCGGACGTCCAAGGAAGCTATATGGATATTTGGCCTTTCAGCTGCGATAGCATTCAAGGCGGTTTCATGGATATCTGTGGCCCAGACGTCTGCACCCTCATCGGCGAAGGCAATTGCCGTCGCTCGCCCGATGCCCTGTCCTGCGGCAGTCACTAGAGCCGTTTTTCCTCTCAGCCTCGCACTCATTTATGAACTCGCTTCGGAAGTATACTCCGTCATGACCAAATCGGTTCCTGCCAGCAGTTATGATCGTCGCTAGTGGGACTCGCGCAGAACTTGATGTCCCGTGCAACCCGACCCCCGCCCGACACCTAGCCGTCCCGTCCCGCAACACACGGAAGTCATTAGTGCACCCACTCGGGCTCTTCACCAACAGGAATATACTCCCCGCGAACTCTTATCCGAACCCCTTGTCTTGCCCGCGAGCTTCCTTCGTCAGTTCAACTCTAAGCATTTGAGTCCGTGATCGGTACTCGTCTGGTGCCGCGTTTATCGCCTAAGGAACTGATCCTCATATGGTGAGTATCGCATTTGCATCGCTGCATGCTAGTCTGCAGGCCACTGGGTTGGAGCATGGCAGGCGCCATAGGAGATCGCTTTGGGGGATGCTTACAGTGGGAGAGATGCATGACTGAGACAGTGGTCGCTATCCATTCGCCTCTCGAATCAACCGAATCAACGGGAGCGATATTGAAAGGTCGTGCGAGGGGCGCTCTGATCTGCGCTCTAGGTGGCAGTGCGTGGATGTTTTGGGCCGCAGTGTTCGCCTCAACCGCACGGACGGCTTCGTTGGTGCTGGTCACCGTGATGATGATTTTAATTGGTGGATGGGCGGTGTCGCGGGTTCGAGCCGCTCGACGCTACGCGGATTCCGCCGCCGACCGGGAGCGCTGGGCGTCTATCGCTCCCCTGTTCTGGATCGACACCGCTGCCGAATGGGCGTTGGGTGCGGGCGCGGTGGTCACATTGGCGCACTTCGGACGCTACTCGCTAATCCCCCAATTCCTTGGAGTCATAATCGGATTACACTTTCTCCCTCTGGCAAAGCTATTCAGAGCACCTCGTTATTACATTATGGGCACGGCGATGATTTTGTGCGTGCTCGCTTCGTTTCTCGCTCCCGAAGGTAGCATTCCCGCCGTAACAGCGTGCGCGGGCATTGGTCTTCCTATGTGGGTCACCGCCGTGGTGATCTTGTCGCAAGATTAAAGCGGCCCCTGTACGCCCAAAGGAAACTTCTGAAGGGTTCTTTCAAACCTCCGTTTCGAGCGTGGAAAAAAGGCCCTAGCTCCGTCCCGCTTTTACTCGTGCCTGAGTGCTACCATCGGATCAATCCGGCTAGCTCTCCGCGCCGGAATCCAGCAGGCCAGCGTCGCGACACCCAGCAGAATCGCCGGTACACCGATGAAGACCGGAAGGTTGACCACGCCCTTCGTAATCGCGTGAACGGAAATCACGAGCGCAAGTACCCATCCAATCGCCGTGCCCCAGGTGACTACACCCAAGTTCTCGCGAATAATCTGCAGGACGATCCGCCCGCTGGTAGCCCCGAACGCCAGCCGCACGCCGATCTCTCTGGTACGCCTGGCCACGGCGTACGAAACCACGGCGTAGATTCCGATCGCCGCGAGGCCCAGAAGGAGTGGCCCGAGCACCACGAACATCCGCGCAGGAATGCGGCGAAGATAGAGGTTTCTTTCGATGTGTTGGGAGAATGTTCGCACGTCGTAAAGGGGGAGCATTGGGTCGAGATCGCGCAGAACGGCACGCGCTTCCGAGGTGAGTGCGGTTTCATTCCCGCTGCGCGTCCTCAGGTGAATCTCGCCTTGGATCGCTGGAAGATCTCGGTAGGAGAAATACATCGCTGGCTGCGCGGGCTCGCCGAATGCGTCGTAGACCGAATTGCGGGTCACGCCGATGATCGCGAAGCTTCCTGCGCGCGTCTGAATGCGCCGGCCGATCGCATCCGCGCCATTCAGGTACCGGCGGACAAACTCCTCATTGACGATGGCCTGTGCGGCCGCCGCCCTATCCCCCATCTCGGCAAAATCGTTTCCCTCAAGGAGCGGGATGGCCATCACCTTGAAGTATCCCGGCGTGACCGTGTTGGAAATGGCTCTATCCTGCCCCGGCTGCGTGCGCAGGCGGCCTTGCACCGTGAAAGGCCGCGCCGGAATTCCATGCAAGTCCAGCGGAACATTCGTTGCGATGGCGGCTGCTTCGACGTCCGGCAAAGATCGCAGCCGCTCCAGCAGGCGCGCAGCAAATTCGCGCTCGGACGGCTCGTCGGGATTCCGTCCACTTAAGTCGTAGGCGGCCAGCAAAACGCCCTCGGGCCGGAATCGCGGATCCGTTTGGCGTGCCGAGCGAAAACTCTGCAAGAAGAGCGCCGCCGCGATCAGGACGACCATCGCAAGTCCGACTTCCACCCCCATCAGAACCTTGCGCGTACGGCTGCGGGGCGGCGTGTTGGAACTGGAACGGAGCCCGTCCTGTGGATCCAGCCGCGCCAGATGGACCGCCGGCGCAGCGCTGAAAATCAAACCGCACGCCGCACCCAGCAATATCGCGAAAGCGAGGGTGAGTTCATCCACTCTTGTCTGAAACCGGATCGGAAATGCACCAATCATTGGCGCCACGCGCAATGCAGTGGTGCCCCAAACTGCGATAGCTGCTCCGAGGCTTGCTCCCAGGAAAGCCAACAGCATGTTTTCCGAGAGCACCAGGCTGACAATTCGCCAGCGTGCCGCGCCCAGCGCCACACGCACGGCTATCTCGCGCTGCCGAGTGCTTCCACGAGCCAGCATGAGGTTTGCCGTGTTCCCGCAGACCGCCAACAGCAGAAGCAGCATAACGCCTTGCAAGATGGCTAGCCCGCTGATCAGCATTCGCTGCGGACCGCGCGGCGCGCTCCAGAATGGAAGAATCTCACCGCCAATTCCGGCACTGGCCTCGGGATAGTCGCGCGCAAGCTGAGCCATCGTCGTACTGAACTCGGCCTGCGCTTCTTCGCGTGTCGCGCCAGGCCTTAACATTCCGATCAACGAAAAAGCGCGGATGCTGCGATCGTCGAGGTCCCGTGTCCCGCCGAGCAACGCAGGGGCCAGCGTGGCCGGCGCCCACAATTCGAACTTCAGGGGGAGCATGGTTCCCTGGAATTCCCTGGGCGCCACGCCGATGACGACTAGGTCGCGTTCGTTAACGCGCAGTCTTTGTCCGACAGCCCCCGGCGCGCCGCGAAACCGCGTTTGCCAGTAATCATAGGAAATCACGATGACAGGCTCAGTTCCCGGCCGCTCCGCCTCCTCCGGTCGAATAAATCGTCCGATCGCAGGCTTCAGTCCCAGCGCAGAAAAATAATTGCCCGAGACGAGTTGCCCGAACGTCCGCTCCGTCTGGCCCGTCTCTCCCACGTTGAACGGCACCATCTGAAATGCCACCACGTCCCGCAGTGCCGGCACTTGCGTCTGCAAGGCGCGATATTCCAGCCATGAAGCGCCTGGATATCCGCCCGTCTCCGTGCGAGGCTCGATCAGCAGAAAGTTCGATGCACCACTCACCCCGGGCAACGGTTGGAGCAGAATCATCTGAATCCATGAAAGGATCGTGGTATTCACGCCAATTCCGACGGCAAGCGAAACGACAATCACGGCCGCAAGCCCTGGCATGCGGCAAATCGTTCGCCCTGCGTTTCGCAAATCCCCCAGCAAATTCTCGATAAATAGCAGTCTTCGCTCGGCTCGATAGTCTTGTTTGATCGCCTCCACCCCGCCAAACTTGAGCATGGCTTGGCGCCGTGCCTCAACGGGTGACACTCCGGCGCGAAGATTTTCCGCAGTTTCGAGAGCGATATGTTCCGCAATCTCTTCCCGCAATCGCTCGTCCTGTGCCCGCCTTGCCGCCAAGTTGACCAGGCGAATGAAGAACCGCCTCAGAGATCTCATGACAAGTCCTCCGTTTTCACATCGAAGAACCGCCCAATGATCGCTGCCGTTTGTTCCCAATCTTGGGTCTCGACCTGCAACTGCTTGCGTCCTTCCCGGGTCAGTTGATAGAAGCGCGCCCTGCGATTATTCTCTGACGCACCCCACTCAGAGGCGATCGCGCCTTCTTGCTCCAGCTTCAACAGCACGGGATACAGAGTCCCTTGATTCACGGCCAGCGGATCTCCGCTGATCTGCTCGATGCGCCGTGCGATTCCGTAACCGTGCAGCGGTCCCAGGACATCGAAAGTCTTGAGAACCATCAGCGCCAACGTGCCCTGCAGGACGTCCGTTTTCTGTTTCATAGCACCGCCGTGTTGGTTTCCAACAGGAAATATGGCACAGGTCCTTTGGGAAAGCAACAGGTAAGTCGTCGAGCACTGGGGTGAATCGGTTGCCTCCACGATCGACCTCCGATTGCTCGCGAGTGTCGGTTAACTTGACGTAATGCGATTAGGTAAGGGCTGTCGACGACGCAGAAGAAAACTGTTTCTGCCTGAGGTTGGGCTTGAGCGGCGAAGGCTGGATACCCCCACGCGAAATGCTATTGGGGCAAACGGCAGGTGAAATTGGATGCGTCATCGATGCTGCCGGTCCCGTTGTAGCGAGCAACCTGCGGGTAAGGACAAAGAGGCCGAGTGCGATCGACCTTACCTGCTGTCTGATGGGCAGCTATGATCTTCTCTGGAGCTTTGCCCTGCTCGACCCACTGCTCGATGAGACTGATCTTGTCAAAGGTGTCGGGACCCTCTCCACCTGAGCAGTGCCCCATCCCGGGAACCATGAAGAGTCGGATCCAGTTGGCAGCTTGTTCGGGATTTGCGCTGAGGGTGAGGACCGATTTGTAGAATTCAATGCTGGAGCCCGGCGCTACCTGCTGGTCAGCCCACCCTTGATAGATGAGCAGCTTACCGCCGTGCTTGGCGAAGGAGGCAAGGCGGGGATCGAGATCGTCGATGTCCTTATCGATTTCGTCCGCCTTGGCAGAGTCGCGCTCAAGGTCGAAGGTCCTCCAGTCCCATTTTGGATCCTGGTAAACAACATAGCGGAACTGGTCCAGGAAAAGATCGGCGGGGCTCGGTCCCCCAGCGAGACGAGCCCAAGCGAGTTCGGTCCCAGGCTCAAGGCGCGGGAAGAGCACTTTGCCTGTTCTGGTCGTGGCGGGACTTATGATCGTCTGCGCGGTGTGGATCTGACGTGGCGTCAGGCAGTCGGTGCCATCCGCGGCCTTACACTCTAGGGTTTTGAAGTCGATGCGACAGCTCTCTGGATCCTCGATCAGACCGTCCTTTAGCCCGTCGTTTGCATCACAGGCGTTGATAACGGCGCGATGAATCATTGGGTATTTTTCAGGCGGGATATATGCGTCGGAGTCTTTGAAGGTTTGAACGGCGAGCCAGAGCGCCCAAGCGTTGCGCCGGACGTTCGCGGGGTCGCCGGCAATGATGCCGTTGAACTCGTCGGGGTAGCGGTAGGCTTGCAGCAAGCCTTCGCGTCCGCCGCCGGAGCAACCCGTCCAATAAGAATAGCGTGCCTCACGACCGTAGAAGGCTTTGATGAGTATCTTAGCCTCGATGGTCATCTCGTGCTCGGCGCGGTAGGCGAAGTCGATGAATTTCTCCGGGTGACCAACGACGAAACTAGCGCCAGCACCAGTATGGCCATCATCCGTAGCGCTAGTGGCATAGCCGCGACGGAGGGCAACGGCCATAGCATCGTAGTTAATGAAGCCTCCCCATCCGCCGCTACCGACTGCGAGGAACTTGCCGTTCCAGTCGGCCATTGGGAGCCAGACTTCGATTCGGATGTCAGAATCGGACGTGGGTTTCAGACTTGCGGTGACCCTGCAAAAGGCAGGTACGTGCGGAAACGACATCGTGCTTTCGAGGGAAGTGAAGGTACCACTGTCAATCGTATTCGCAAGCGTGATAGAGACTGTCGGCGAGACGAGTTTCGAGAGACCTTCGCAGGACTCTGCCTGGAGCGCGGTCGGCACGAAAGCGCCTCCGAGAACAATCATCGAGAGCATCCGTTTTCGAGCCATGATTCGGAAGTATATCTACTGCCATGTAGCCGAGGCCAGCGAGCTTTCTGCCTCTATTTGCGAGCCCCTTCGAGATGCTTCTCCCGAGTCACGGACAACATGGAAGTTATCCGCCAAATCCATTTCCTGGTTCCCACACAGCCGGAATCGCGGTGAGCGGTTAGGGCGACTCTACTTCTTCTGGTGGCTGACCTGGTAGTGGTGCTGGAGCAGGTCATGGCCAAAGTCTCCGCTGAAGTCGCGCCACACGGAATGGATGTGGTTGGCGTCGTCCTGCGTGTCGTCTAACTCAATGAGGAAGGAGGCAGTCTGAACGCGGTAATAATGCGGATCGTTACGGCTAATGCCGCCCGACCAGGCGAAGTAAATATTCCGGCCGGCCTTGTTTATCTGCTCTGTTCGGCCTTCCGCCAATTCATCGGACACGTTGTGCGCGTATTCCTCCATAAGGGCCATCAGCGCGTCGAATTGGTTGGTGTTCATCTTGGAAGCGGAGAGACCAGATGGCTGGCCCTGAAGCGCCGCCTTCCGACTGGCCGCGGTCAGGATGTCTGGGTAGGCGGTGGGGTCCAAGATCGCGACCTTCTGCTGTTGTTCGTCGAGGGCGTGGATCAGCTCGATGCCAAGATCGTCTTCGCCAACCAAAGTGCGCAGGCCCTTCCGCGGCCCTTGCCGTACTTCGGCGGGATTGGCGCCGAAGAAGCTCGGTCCGTCCATAACTTTGCCATTCACCACGGTGTAGTTCTGGCTGAGGTGGTGGCCCTCGACGCGGTAGCCCCACGTTCCGCTGTCGGACGGAGTACCGAACACTGAGAAGTAATATTTCTCGGAGTTGCGACGCTCGCCGCTATCGTTCTCTATGATCTTGAGAACGTCTTCCAAGCTCATGATGGTCACGGCTTTGATGTAGCCCGTTTGACTCAGCCCGGCAGCCAGCAGCGCGCTCGCAAGGTGCTTCTGGTAGGGCGTCATGTCGCGCAGCGGCAGGCCTTTCCGCTCCCTCGGGATGAAGTGCCAGTTCATGCGCTCTTCGGTATCAAAGGGGAAGGTCGCTTTGCCGCTCTGATTGGCGTCGAGCGCGGCGAGAAAGCGGTTGGCGCACTCGGTCATGAGTGACGCGCCATGGACGCCGTGTGGATGGATCTTGTCGGCCTGGCCATCGTGCGAGGCAAGCAGTCCGGCTGCGACGAACGCGGCGGACGAAGAGAGAAACGATCGGCGTTTCATGCACATGAGTTTGCCCTCCGGAGCCTATTCGCCAATGAGAGTACAGAAAAGCGGTTGAGTCAATGGCATGGTCCGTGCACTCTACGTCCCTTTCGGAATGACCGGCAAACACGTCCGCAGAACGATGCGGAATTTCGCATGTCTTTTGGAGAATGGCCTGCTTAGCCGGAAGGAATGATCCGGAACGAAGGGAACCGGCTAAATAACCTATTCGCAGCCGCTTAGCTTGCGAGAATTAGTGCGTCGAGCCCGAATATTTTACCGAACAGCCGTACGGACGCGTCGCAGGCGTTTCCACCTGCTTGCCGGCCATGGCCTGCTCGAGCGCGAGAGTAACGTAGTTAGTCGCGCCAGCAACGTCGCTCAGATCGGTTGTCGGCTTGTCGTCAATGGCACCATCATAGATCACGGTACCTTCAGGATTGATAACGACCATCTGCGGAGACGTCTTCGCGTCGTAAAGATGGCCAATCTCCCCGCTGGGGTCGAGCAGTGCAGCGGTCGGCGCGGCCTGCATTTTCGCCAGGTATTGGTTCTCTTCGCTCGCCGTCACGTACCCTTGTTTGCCTGGCGCTGAAGAGATAATCGTGAACCAGACTACGCCCCGGCCGGTCCACTCTTTTTGCAGGCGTTGCATATTGCCGCTTTTGTAGTGCTTGCCCACGTAAGGGCACCCGTTGTTGTGCCACTCAAGCACTACGTACTTGTTGCGATAATCGTTGAGGCGAAATGTTTTTCCGTTGCTAGCCGTTGCCGTGAAATCAGGCGCTGCCTGGCCGACTTTTGCAGCCGCGACCAACAGCGGAGCTGCGCAGATTACAACCGCGACGAGCATCAAATATAAAGTCGAGCGCTTCATTCTTGTCGCTCCTCCCTTGAAGGTTGTATTTCGAAGATTCCACCCTTGGAGTTGTTCTTCTGGGCGCCACGCTTGCTGACCGGCACATCAATCAAATAGGCCTGATTGCCGGAGAGTGCGAGCACTCCCTGCAAGCGGTCGATCGGTTTGAGAAGCCGATCCGATTTTCGAAGTGTCAGCCGAAATCCACTGGGCTGAGGCTGCAGAATCTGTGGCGCTGAATTGTCGATCTGCGCCTCGGCCAGTGGAAAGAAGATAGCCCGCGTGATTTGGGGACCGACGTTCGCGGCGAGCACAAAGGAGTCTTTTGCGTCGTCGACGCTGAATTTCCAATTTTGTGGTGCAGGACGCGGCAAGTCTCTACGCGCGGCAGCGAACAATTCTCGCGTTCGCACATCCGGCGCAGGCAGCTGCGACTTGATGGGAAGGGTAAGCGAGAGTTGTGTCTTGCCTGGGATACATATTTCGCGGCAGACCAGCACTTTTATTTCAGCGCCGAGGTGCGCTAACGGCTGCGCCGCCAAACTCGTCTCGGCATGCACGGGCACGATTAGCGTTACCGTGTCCTCATAACCGAAATCCACAATGCTAGATGCCCCTAGACGCCGCGGCGTAGGCCACTTGATCGCTCCGGGGCTGAGACCTGGTGGCAACTGCCACGCCACGCGCGGTGGCTCCCCGGAGTCGCCCGGATTGACCCAGTAGATGTGCCAACCCCTCTCAAGTTGGAAGTGCAACCCGAGAGAGAATCCATGCCCCGGTGTGACCCATCGATTCTCGGCGACGAGTTCCAGAGTGCCATGGGGAATGGGTGCACCTGAGGCCCGTGCGCCAGCGGCGCACAGCAACTGCGCGACCAGAAATCCGAGGGCCGCGGAAAAACGGCGACTTGATTCAC
>Ga0210406_10003399_pt1 | contig 17455 bp, 16 predicted proteins | sample IncBWC30MmetaG_FD_155454 | JGI IMG/M metagenome (GOLD analysis project Ga0210406, IMG submission 155454) | Forest soil microbial communities from Barre Woods Harvard Forest LTER site, Petersham, Massachusetts, United States - Inc-BW-C-30-M | ecosystem: Environmental > Terrestrial > Soil >... | reverse complement strand
CCCAGCGTCACACGATCCTTGGGTGTGCCCGGAAGGATAAAATAAGCTACATTCCAGTACGCGCGCTGATTCTCTCGCTGCGTCCACCCGCCGTAGAATGCCACTGGCTGCTCTCCCTTCTCCTCCATCCCCCGGAGATGTTTCGTCATGTCGGCTGCCTCAAAAGGCAGCCAGGTCGCCAGCAAGTTAATATCCTCCTGCGCGCGTCCGCAAAAGACGGGATCATTGTCGTGGCCTGGCTGCGTGCGGGTCACCAGTAGATTGTTCTTTTTGTCGTACAAAGCCGCATACGAAAACTCGGGATGTTCCGACAATATGCGCCCAAGGTTGGCCTTAGTTTTGGGGCCGTCGTCAAAGCTTGGGAATTCTTTGCGTGCTGGCGCGACCAGGTCTTTCGCCCGTTCCCAGCTTTTCTTTTCCGCAATCTTCAGCACGTAACTAAAGTCCCGCTGGATCGCTGCTTCGACGGCTTCAGAACGCTGGATATGCTTCAGGTTCCAGATGCTGAAGCCCATCAAGGCTGCCGCAGGGAGCACGATGGCCAACTCCAGCGTCAGCAGGGTTCGCGTGCGGTCCGTCAATCGCCACTTCTTAGACATGCTCAGCCTCGCCAGATTCTTCACTCGCCCTTTACACTCGCAAGACTATAGAGGTCTCTCAACACCAGTTGTCAAGCCACCGCAAATGATTGTAAAAAGTTGTAAAAGCGGCCGCTGCAGCAGAGCTGTTAGGAACGGCTTCCCCCGCTGGAACGCCCGTCCGGCGATAACATTTGACTCGGGCGGGTGGCAGGCCCTTTCTGACGTTTCTGGCTGGCCGATCCCTGCGGGTTTGGTTCTGGCAAGGGTGGGGACGTTTTCCTCCGCCGAGTATCCATAGTGAATCGTCCGAAGTTAGATTACTTCAAGCACGAGCATCACGCGTGAATTCCTCTCTGCGGCTCGTCGCCGTTCGCTGCTCCTAATGGCCATTCGACCTCGAAATTCCGCCATTCGCTGCTTTTTACTTTACTTCTAATAAACCCCCGCGCTACCCTTCCCCATGGTCGCCCCCGTCCCGGCCCAAATCTCAAAGCTCCCTCCCCGGAAGCTTTCTTGCCCCTCCCGTCGCTCCACCCCTAACTCTTGTCGTTTGATACTCTTGCAAACTCTTTTGCACTCTCAAAGCCGTCAACCCCTTTGGAATCAAGTAAATCCAAACTCTTTTGCAAAAACACCCGGGTGGGGGGTACCGCGATTCCCGTTTCGGCTACCCACTGTTCACTACCCACCACTCACCACCCACTCTCCTCTAACTACCTTTAGAATGAACACTTATGAAAAAAAGGGGGGGAGGGGGGTCTTCCTTCCGAGTAATAACCCTTCCGCAACTCCGCGACACACCGCCCGCAATTTCGTGGGACTATAATTCAGAGGCCCATCCTCTTGAAACGAGAACAGCGCCGCACGCCACGCTACACCTTCATCGCCAGCGCCGAGCTCATCGAGCAAAAAACCGACGTGCGCATCGCCACCCGCGTCAGCGAGCTGAGCCTTCACGGCTGCTACCTCGACATGATGAATCCTTTCCCGGAAAACACCCTCGTGCTCGTGAAAATTTTCGCCGGCGAAGATTTCTTCCACGCCAAGGCAAAAATCATTTACGTCCAGCCGAACCTCGGTTGCGGTCTCTCTTTCCTGGAAGTCGAGCCGCAACCCCTCGCCGTCCTCGGCCGCTGGCTCGAAACCGCCAAGAACGACGGCCAACTGCGTTCCGGCTAATCCTTCTGCCGCCGCTGTTTTCGACCGCTTGGCAATCACTCCCACGCCACGCTACCTTTCTCGCCTGCAACCTTTAAGAACTTTTTTATGTTAAACCGCCGACGTATCAGCAATTTACAGACAATTACTCGCTAACTCCCAAACAAATCCGCGCCTTCTCTCGTCTTTCCCTGTGAAGCACGCGGAGTGGCAGCTCCGAAAAAATAGTTCCCACTCCTTGAATCCTCCCGCTTCAAGAACGGAGCGGTGAGCCAACTCACGCTCACCGTCAGGGTAGCCGCATGAAAAAAACGATCTTTGTTCTCCTCGCGTTTTTCGTTGCTTCCAGTCTTCACGCGCAAGGAGCACGTCGCGCAGCCCAGCCTCCCGCTCCCGCCACCACCAACGGTGGACCCACCATCTTCGATGTCGCCGATCCTTTCGCGGCACTTCACTGGCACGCTGGATCGAATGCCGCGGCGCCAGCGCCCGCGACGCCCGCCGGTAATTCTGTCCCCGTCAGCCAGCTCCGCATCCCTTCCAAAGCCGTCAAGGAATTCGAGCGCTCCCAAAAAGCCTTTCATTCCGGCGACGTCCCTATCTCCGTCGAGCACTTGCAAAAAGCCCTGCAGATCTATCCTGATTTCATTCAGGCGCATAACGCGCTCGGACCCCGCTTCCTACAATTGGGCGAATACCAAAAAGCTTTGGCCGAACATCAAGCCGCCCTTTCCCTCGACCCGCGCCGAGTCGAGACCCACCAGGATCTTTCCTTCGCACTGTTGGCCTTGAATCGATCTAAGGAAGCCGAAGCCGAGGCGCGCCAAGCTTTGGATATCGATTCCCGTCTTGTAGGCTCCCGTTACTTGCTCGGCCGCGCTCTGATTGCGCAGGGCCGCATCACCTCGGAAGGTATGGAAATGCTGCGTCAAAGTGAAGACGCATTTCCGGATGCCAGCTTGGTGCTCGCGCAGATCCATTTCCAGCTCGGTCATACAGAGCAGGTGATCACGGAGCTGCGCCATTATTTAAGGGCGCCGTCGGACCCGGACAACAAGCGGAAAGCAGAATGCTGGGTTGCGCAACTTAGCCAACAACCCTCACCTTCCGGGTGTCCAGCAGAAGCCGCGCAACCCTCGTTCCGCTGAAGTTGCCTACGCTGCGTTCTTGGGAAACCGGCTCGCCAGGTTGCGCGCCAGCAGTGCGTCTGCCTTCGCTCCCGCCATGGCGTTCTGCAAATGCCGCTCGTGTTCGCTGCGCGCGCCGTCTGTAGTCATCAGCGCGGCGGCAAACTCCATCTGCGGATCGCTTCCGCGCAGCGCGATCGCTTTTCGCACCCATTCGTAGCCGTCCATCGTCTTCATCGGCGCGCTGGCGCGTACGGTGGCTGCGCCTTCGGAAGACTTGAGCGCATCGGTATGTTGACGCAGCCAACTGGCCTGCCTGTAGCACTCTGTCAGATAGCCAAAGTCAAACGCCGCCAGCGCGTCCTTCGGATGCTCGCGAGTGTTCGCTTCCAGGCGGAACAGCAGTTCGTTGGCGATCGCTGCTCGTTGCTGAGCGTACAGCGTGGCTCGCCGCAGCGTTTCCATGCGTACCAGCACCGGCGTGCTCGGCACAAGCAGGGCCAGGGTGTCCGGCACGAGATGGTTCAGGTCATAATTCTCTTGCCCGGTCAGGTTCCACCCCGAACTGGTCCACGGCAGCGACTGCGCCGAGCCAATATCAATCGCGTGGCAAATCAGCGGAGGTCCAGCCAGCACCGGTCCGGCAAAGAACAGCAGGGCCGCAGCAAGCGCTGCAAAATGTTTCACTGAAGATATTTTTCGTAATTTCATGTCGTCTCCTCCTAGCGAACGTCTTGCAAGACCACAGACGTCTTCGAGGAGGCAACTGTTAACGCTGGTAGAACTCCGTCTTTTCCCACTTCCGCCACACAGAAATATCGTCGTAACCCAGCTCATTCCACCACGCGTCCAGCATGGTTTGCTCGCCTTGTTCTACTCCGGCGCGCGTTACGCCGGCGGGCGCCGGTACGAACGCGTTCAAGCGATCAAACACGCGCCCGCGGTCCGCGGCGTTGGCACGACTCAGCAGGTGCCATAAGGTCAGCGCATCTTCGGTGCGCGCCCGCGCCAGCACAATCGTAAGCTGTGCGCTGCGCTCCTCCTCGCTCAATTTCGCAAAGTCAAATTGCCGCAGCGCCGCGCGGAACTCCTCAGACGCATCCTCAAAATAGGGCGTCCCCGGCCCAATCCCCTTGCGCGTTTCCCCCACCGCGCCCGCGGGGATGAACGCATCGCGCCCATTCAGCCGAAATCCCACCCATCCAATCCGCGTGCGCAGAATTCCCGCGCCGGAATCGTCCACCTGCAACGTGTACGCACATCCCAAATCCACGGCCAGCGCGGAAGGCGTATCCACCATGAACTGCCCCGGCGGGGCCCAGATCATCGCGTGAATGGTTCCGCGCTCCAGATCCATCCGTGTTCGCGAAGTCCGCGACTCCAATAGCCGCAGCCGCGTCTGCGGATCGATATCCACCTGCCCAACGTCAGAAACCGTGATGCTCGCCCGCGACTCCCGATCCGTTTCCAAAGTCTGCCCAATCCGCAGCGTCCCTTTTTCACCCGGCCGCCCAATCAACTTCGTTCCCACGCGCGGCGCTCCCGCTACCTGTTGCACTCCCCACCCGACTCCGCTGGCTGGCGTTTCGCTCGGCAGCCGCAGCCCGCCCCAAACCGAAAACACGATCAACACGCTCGCGGCCACTGCAGCAAACTGAAACCACAGCGCCGGGCTACGCAGAGTTCTTTGCGATCCACGCGCTTTCCCAAGATTCTCCGGCCACTCCGGTGCCCGCCCCGCGTGACGAAACTTCCCAAGCGCCTGCTCCAGTTTCACAACCGCAGCGTCCGGCTCGCCCGAGCCGTCCCACAAATAATCGTTTTTCAGCAACTCGTCCTCTTTGTTCATACCTTTGTTCCCAGCTTCTCCCGCAGCATCTGCATCCCGCGATGCAAATTCACGCGCACCGACCCCGCCGTGAGACCCGTCCGCTCCGCAATCTCCGGCCCCGTCATCCCTTCCACCAACCGCAAAATCAAGGTTTCCCGGTAAGCCTCCGGCAACCCGCGTATCACTCCCAAAATCGCCGCGCCGTCATCCGCCGCCTCGCTATTTCTGCGCTTCTCCGCCGCCTGATTCGGGGCCTCCTCGTTAAGCTCCACCAACTCGACCGACCTGCGGTGATAATCGTTCGCCCGATTCCGGGCCACCGTCGCCAGCCAGCCCCCAAAACAGTTCACATCCCGCAGGGTATGCAACTGCCGCATGGCCCGCACAAACACGTCCTGCACCAAATCCTCCACGTCCCCCACCGGCACCCGCCCCAGCAAAATCCCATGCACCATCCGCGCATATCGTTGATATAAAGCCCCAAATGCACCGCGATCCCCCTCTCGCGCTGCCGCCACCAACAAGCCCACTTCACCCTCGTCGGGAGCACGCCCGGCAGTAACCATCGCCGCTCTCATCCCCAACCCGAACTCAGCTCGAGTACCCAAAGCGCATCCCCGCTCCTATTCCACACCAATTCTAGACCTCCAGACGTATTTCAACTCCTTTCTGTTAACGATGACATGGGAGAATCTGCACGAAGCCGGCCTCGTGATTCCATCTCGTAGCCTGGACGGCGAAGCTAACGATAACCGCCGCAACCCACCCAGGCTCCAAAAACGGAGCCCACCTGTTAGTTTTGACAATATTCGGTGAACGATGCAATCGGTACGCTACACCCTGATCTGGCGGTGTCCCCTTCTCCTCCCCGTGGGAGCTGAAAGCCGCGGGTCTGGCCCGTTGTTGGTCTGATACTGCGCGCCGCCCAGCGAGTTCCAGCAAAGATTGAGCCAAGAAGGAGATGCTCGACATATCGGCAGAGGGCAAACAGGCCGCTGCGAAATACTCGTGGCGAAAGACTAGTGCCGGATCGTTGGGAGTCACAGCATTGAAGACTCTGCTTCTTGTCAAGGCTGCTGTGGAAGGGCTAGCCGGTTTGCTACTGCTACTTTTCCCGTCGCAGGCGGTTTCGCCGCTGGTCGGAATGCCGCTTGAAAGTCCGGGCGGGTACGTCCTGGGCCGTATCGCTGCTGCTTCCTTGCTTGCACTCGGAATTGCTTGCTGGGCGGCGCGTGATGAAAGTAAGAGTCGCGCCGCGGTTGGACTGATCTTGGCTCTAGTTCTCTATGATGCCACTGTGGTCGTGTTGCTCCTGTATGTGCGTCTAGTTGCAGGGAACTCCGGTTTAATTCTCTGGCCCGCCGTTGCACTTCATTGGGGGCTGGGAGCCTGGTCCATCCTCTGCCTGGGGAGGGGGCTCCCAAGGCCGGTGGTTTGACATTCTGTGTCTTTATCCTCATCAGGATCGCGACGAAGCAGGGACTTGCCGATGGCGGTTCGGCTTAGGCGCTGCTTCGCGATCAGGGGGCTGCAAATTGACGGGTGAGGTCGCGATTCCGGGATGCGAGCAGCTTTCCAACTCGTCTTGTCGGCAGTGCTCGCAGCGTATCCCTGGCAGATGCTTCGCGCCCAAGACCTTGCTCCGCGGGCCTATGTCATCACTCCGGTGCATTGGAACGCGGTCATTTTGACCTATTCCTTCTACGATGGCGGCATTCTGTTCGACAACGTGGCCCCGATTACGAATGCATCAGCAATAATCAGCGCCCCGGTCTTCAGCTACTATCACGCGCTGAACTTTTTCGGCCGATCGGCCAACGTCACCGCCTCATTGCCTTATGGTGTCGGAGATTTCCAGGGAAAATTTATTGACAACGAAACCAAGCTGTACCGTTCCGGCCTTCTGGATTCTACGTTTCGTTTCTCGGTCAATCTCAAGGGTGGCCCGGCAATGTCGGCAAGGGAGTTCCAATCGTGGCGGCAGAAGACCATCCTGGGAGTGAGCCTCAAGGTTGTGGCTCCGACGGGTCAATACGACGGGACGAAGTTGATCAACAATGGCTCCAACCGCTGGGCCTTCAAACCGGAATTCGGATATTCCCGGCGCTGGGGCCACTGGGTGCTCGATGGCTACGGAGCGGTGTGGTTTTTCACGACGAACGCCGAATATTTTTCGCATAACGCGTTTTTTCCAGGCACACAAGCGCAATCGCAAAAACCCGTCGTCACCTTCGAAGGGCACCTAAGTTACGACGTGAAACCGCGCCTTTGGGTCTCGCTCGACGGGAATTTCTGGTACGGCGGCCGGACCAGCTTGAATGCCATAGAAAACCCCAATACGCTTCAGAAAAGCTCGCGCATCGGAGTGACCGCCTCAATCCCCTTGAGCAAGCACCAGAGTCTGAAACTTAGCTACAACAATGGTGCTTACATTCGCTTCGGGGGCAACTACCAGAACGTGTCGGTAGCGTGGCAGTATTTCTGGCTAGGCAGACCCAATTAGCCCGCCGGGCTGAATGGGCTCCGCGGAGCGAGAGAATCAACGCCCGCGTTAATTGGCGGCGGCGAGGGATTCGCTTTTGCGCGATGTCTCCCACAGGTCGATGTAGGGGCGCAGGTCGAGCATCATTTTTTCGAACTGGGCGAGGTCCAGGGACTGGGCGCCGTCGCTGATAGCTTTTTCCGGGGCGGGATGCACTTCCACGATCAGGCCGTCGGCACCGATGGCTACGCCGGCGCGCGCCACCGCGGGCACCAGGCTGCGCTTTCCGGTGGCGTGGCTGGGATCCAGAATGATCGGCAGGTGCGTCAATTCGTTCAGTGCGGGGATGGCCGCGATGTCGCAGGTATTGCGCGTGTGCGTTTCGAACGTGCGGATGCCGCGCTCGCACAGAATCACGTCGGGATTCCCGTGCGCGACGACATACTCCGCGGACATCAGCAATTCCTTCATCGTGCTGCTCATTCCGCGCTTTAGCAAAACCGGGCGCCCGCATTTTCCCAGCGCTTTCAGCAAAACGAAATTTTGCATGTTGCGCGCGCCCACTTGCATTACGTCCGCATACTCCGCGATCAAGTCAACGTCGCGATCGGACATTACTTCCGTGATGATGGCGAGCCCGGTGGCTTTTTTCGCTTTCTGCAAAAGTTTCAGCCCCTCCACTTCCATACCCTGGAAATCGTAGGGAGAAGTGCGCGGCTTGAACGCGCCGCCGCGCAGCATTTTCGCGCCCGCCTTGGCGACGCCTTCCGCTGCCTGCATGATTTGCTTTTCCGACTCCACCGAACACGGCCCGGCCATGACAATAAATTCGCCGCCGCCGATTTCCAGTCCATTGACGCGAATCTGCGTGCGCCCGGCGCGAAATTCCTTGCTCACGAATTTGTACGGCGCGGAAATGCGCACCACTTTTTCCACCTGCGGCATGGCTTCCACGGATTCCAGGCACGCCGTCACATCGCCCACGCCCACGACTCCGATCACGACGCGCTCCTCTCCCTCGATGGAATGCACCTTGTATCCGAAATGCGCGACTTGCTCGCGAACTTCATCGATTTCCTGGCGTGTGGCGTGCAGTTTCATCGAGATGATCATGGGTGTCCTCTTTGCCGTCCTGTTTCTTCCCTCTCGCTTGCCGCAGATTTTCCCGCCGGCAAAATGCCCAGGCGTAAAACAAAAAACCCACTCGCTTGCGAGTGGGTCGGAATTTTTCCTTTACCGCTTTGCTTACAAATTCGCCCCTCGCCCCCTATTTAGGTGGAACCCAAAATCGAAACCAATACGAGCAGGCGTTGCGCTTCATGGCCGATAGTGTATTTTGCCTTCTTCGTGGATTCAACAATTATTTTTCAATTCCTTCCTACCTTGCTGGGAACAGCAGCACCGTAATCCGGAACCGCGCAACCCCTGCGGCGTTCTCCTTTGGGTGGCACGCTCCGACGGCGGCCTCCCGATACTTAGCGTCGCGAATTTGCCGGTCCAGCGCTTCAAGTAATTCGCTAATGTCCGGCGCCTCGTAGCTCAGAATGAGCATTGTCCGGTGCCCGGTAGTAGCCCGGTCGTCAGAGCACAACTTGCGAGCATTCTCCCGCTCGGTGCTGACGACGAGCCCCCTAGCGGCAAGCAGCGCGGTCACTTTTTCCTCTTGCGCCTCGATGCTCATATTCGCGATCGCCGTCGAAAAATCTTCCACGGCATATAGCTGGCCGTTATCTTCGATGACTCCGACTCCCAGCGCGGTAAATTGGAGGTCCAAAATATTTGCGCGGTGACCGGGAGAATGCATCCACCCGGTCTGAATTGATTGAACCCGCTGGCCGACTGCGATGTTCTCACCGATTTTCGAGAAACGCGCACCGGCCTGAGCGGCGCGCTGACTCAGCGAAGGCTCGCCGGGAAGTTGGTGAGAGAGGTCAGCTTGTTGGGCCATCCGCAGCGCGTGGCGGCGCGCGGCTTCCGCTAAGGAGCTATTCCACTTCAGGGGCGGCAATTGTCGCGCGACACGTTCGCGGTTCGCGGAGTCGAAGAAAAACTGTTCCTCCGCGGAGGGCTTCTGCGCGAAGAGCGAGCAGGGGAAGGCGAAGAGCAGAACGTTCAAGATTAAGTGAAGCAGGAATTTCAGAGGCCTTGCCACTCGCTCAGTAGCCCGCCTCGCGCGGGAGGGAGCATTCATTTTGCGTCGAAGTTAGCCGCGCACGCGGACGGCGCTGAAGCTCAGGATGACGTGGCCACCGGAGGTGGGGCGGCCGAAACTCATCATTGGGCGGAAGCGGGAGAACAGAAGCATCTGATCAAGCTGATGGCGGAGGTCGACGCTTCTGGGGCCGGAAAGAATCTGGTAGCCGACCATTTGGCCGTGCTGATCCACAGTGACATCAATGAGCAGGCCGTGCGGGAGAGAAAGCTCGAGGTCGTGCTGCTCGGGCGCCCAGGAAGATGGATAATCGGAAAGGGTGATCAATTCCGCGGGGCGGAGGATATTGAGCGGCACGTCATTGGGAACGGCGCGCACGGTGATTCCCGGCACGATGAGCTGGAGAACAATGACGAAAACGAGAATGGCGGAGAAAAATCCGCCGGTGGCCGGAACGGTGAGCGGGCGGAAAACATTGTCGAGCAGAAGCTCCGCGCGGTCGCGGATTCTTTGCAGGCGGCCGGGAAGATCCTGGGTCGGAAGGGACTGCGCGGCGGCAACGCGAATGCGCACAGCCAAATCCGCGGGCGGCAAATTCCTGGGCACGCGGGAGAGTAGACTGGAGAGTTTGCGGTAACGCTGCAGCTCTTCGCGGCACGGAGCGCAGGAATCCAGATGCTCGCGGATGTGAACGCGCTCTTCTACAGGAGCGGCGCCGGTCACCGCGTCGTCCAGATAGCCAGCCAGCTTGGTGCGTACCTTGTTGCACTTCATGGGAGTTCCCCGGTTGCCGATTGCCGCTGCATGCCTGAAGCTGCGCAAGAGGCGCGGCCGGCCCGATGTTCCTGGGACGTTTCCGCGCGCGCAGACGTTTCGTGCTGGCCGAGCCAAGGTTCCAAAAGGTCCTTCAGCGCGCGGCGTCCGCGCAGGATGCGAGACTTTACCGTGCCTACGCTGCACTCGAGGACTTCGGCGATTTCCTCGTAGGTCAAACCTTCCAAATCGCGAAGGATTACCGCGCCGCGAAATACTTCCGGAATTTCCTGAAGGGCCTGGTGCACGGCCTGCTGAACTTCGTGGGCGGCCAGCTGCTCGAAAGGCGTGGCGCCCAAATCCTCGATTTCAATCGCGCTGCGCCCTTCTTCGGGTTCCGCGTCGATGGAAATGTTTTTTTGCAGGTGGCGCTTGAACCAGCGCTTGTGGTTCAGGGCCTCGCGAAGGGCGATGCGGTAGAGCCAGGTTTTCAGCGAGCTGCCCTGGCGAAAACTTCGGATGCCACGAAAGGCTTTCAGGAAAACTTCCTGCGTTCCATCCGCGGCGTCCGATGTGTCTCCGAGCATACTCAAGATCAAGTTGTACACCGGGCCGTGGTAGTGGGTGACCAGCCAGTCAAAGGCGGTTTCGGAACCGGCTTGCAGCTCGGTCACCAGCTCCGATTCATCGCGGCCCCAAGAGAGGGCGCTGGCCCAGTCGGACACGGACGGCCTTTCCGGTTCGCCCCATCGTGGCGCTCGCGAAGCCTGCAAAGGCTTGCGTGTGAGCTCCGAGGGGTCGCTCGAGCCATCGCGGCTGAATTCTGTACCTAAACCGGGGTTCGGCATTTGCTGCTGCCTGCTGCCTCTGCAACCCGGTGTCGAGCTCCACTCTTTTAGACACCGGGAAAGGCGGTTGTGTTCCACTCTCGTGCCCATATTACACCCCCTTTGGGTGGGTGCAATGGCACTGGGGTCGTGGTACCCGGCATGGTCTGCGCGGTCGTCCCCTGTGGGCCAAGCGGGCGGTACAGGACTGGTTTCTGGTTGGGGCAGTACGAAAATGAGTCTGTACATCGACGCCGCAACGTGGGAACTTACATTCCCCCTTTCTAGACATCATTCGTGCCATCCCCGAAACACTTGCCTGGCGCAGGACGGAAGCAGCCATGAATCGTTATCAAACCGATCGGCGATTGGCCGACAGGTACAAAGTGAAAACGCCGCTGCGCGTGCGGCTTTGGAAATCAGCGGTACCCGAATGCACGGCGGAGTCCGTGGATCTTTCGCAACGCGGAATTTACTTTGCGACGAATTCGGAGATGCGCAAAGGGGAGACGGTAGAAGTGTTTTTCAAAATGCCGGAGGAGATTGTCGGGGAACCTCCGGTCGAGTGGCGATGCACGGGTCACGTGGTACGAGTGGAGGAGATCAAGGCTCCCGGCGGGAAGCTGGGAGTGGGAATGCAATTTGATTGCTACGAGGTGTCGAGGTCGAAGCCGGTGAACGTGGCGATAGGGACAGGAGCGCCGGTGAGAATGTTGTCCGACGTAGCGCCTAACGGAGACCGAATCCAACCATGGAAAAGCGAGCGATTATCGTGGACGATGAACCTGCCACATGCGAGTTGATCGAAAAGGTGCTGACTTCGGCGGGGATAGAATCACTCACGGTGACGAAGAGCGAGGAGGCGCCGGAAATCCTGCGACACGGGAGGTTCGCGGTGGCGTTCCTGGACTACCACATGGATTTTCCTGACGGGCGGGTGCTGGCGCGGCAGATGCGGGCTTCGGGATCCAATCGCAGGACGCCGATCGTAATGATCAGCGACGATCAAAGGCCAGCAGCAGTGTCCGAGGGATTCGAGGCGGGGGCGAGTTTTTTTCTGTACAAGCCGGTGGACAAGGACCGACTGCAGAGATTGGTGCGGGCGACGCAAGCGTCCATCGAGAGCGGGCTGCGGCGCACGAGGCGAGTGGAGCTGAAATCGAAAGTGAACATCAAGTTTCGCGGTCAGGAAATCGAAGGCGAGACGATCAACGTGAGCTTAGAGGGGATGCTGATCCGCACGCCGCGAATGTTGCCGATTGGGTCGTCAGTGGACGTGAGTCTGCGGTTGAGCCATGCGCAGGAGCCGGTGGTAGGGGTGGGATCGGTGGTGCGGCTGCGTGGACACGAGCAGATGGGGATTCACCTGGGGCGGCTGACGCTGGAGGAGAGCCGGAGGTTGCAGGAATGTTTGCTGCCGTTACTGCCTTGACCGTTGAAATGGGATTTCCGGATTTCGTCGCGGCATGTCCGAAGCCCCCACTTGCTATCGAGCGTGCGTGACAGTAGACGACACAACAGGGTTTACCGCGGGATTGAGCAAGAAACACAACGCCGCGCCCAGTACGGTGATGGCACCCAGATACGCGAAGCCGGAAAGGAAGCTGCCGGTCGTCTTGTTTAGATGGCCGACGATGAGCGGGGCGAAGTAGGCGCCGAGGTTGCCGATGGCGTTGACGAAGCCCATGACCGAGCCGACGGTTTTTGCGGGCAAGGTTTCGGTGGGGATGGCCCAGAACGGGCCCATGGGGCCGTAGGCGCCGACGCCGCTGAGAATGATGAAGGCGAAGGCGAAAAACAGCGAATACGGAATAACGGCTACGGCGAGAAGGATGAAGAGGCCGCCGAGGCCCATGGCGGCCGCAGCGTGCATGCGGCGCTCGCGCGTTTTGTCCGAATGGCGGGCGACGATGAGCAAAAAGACAGCGCCAATGATGAACGGAAAGGTGTAGACGATGCCGGTGCGCAAGCTGCTGAGCTTCTTGAAATGTTCCGTGGCGCTAGGCAGCCAGAAGAGCAGACCCATCTGGCCGCTGACAAAGCAGAAATAGACAGCGGCGAGGACGAAAACCTGGGGGCGCATCAGAGCGCGCAGGTAGGGAACGTTTTCGGAGCGTTCCAGATCACTGGATTCGGCGCGCAGGGTGGCGACGAGGGATTCGCGTTCGGCGGGAGGAAGCCAGCGCGCTTGGGCGGGGTGGTCCTGGATGAAAGCTAGCCAGATGGCCAGCCAGACGAGCGGAAGAGCGCCCTCGGCCATGAGCATGACGCGCCAGCCCCAGTGGTCGAGTATCCAGCCGGAAAAAGGCGAAGAAAGAATGACGGCGCAGGGCAGACAGAGCAGCCACATGGCGTTGGCACGGGCACGTTCCGCACGCGAGAACCAGTGAGAGAGAAGAATCAGGGTCGCGGGAAAGACGCCGCTTTCGGCCACGCCGAGGAGCAGGCGGAGAACAAGCAACTCGCGGTAGGTGCGCGCAAGACCGCAACCGACAGCGAACAAGGACCAGGCGACGAGCAAGACGCTGATGAATTTTTTGGGGCTCCAATGCTTAGCGAGATGGCCGCCGGGAATCTGGAGCGCGAGATAGCCCCAGAAGAAAATGCCTGCAACCGTGCCGGCTTGCTGGGGGTCGAGATGGAGGTCGCGGCTGATGCGCGGTAGGGCGAGGGAGATGTTGGTGCGGTCGATGAAAGCGATAGTGTACATGACCAGAGCGACGGGGATGATGCGGGTCCAGCGGGAAGGGGCGAAGTTGGTGGAGGGTGAGGCGGGCGCGAGGTTCGGGGGGTCCTTGGTTTGCGAGGCGGGATGCATCGGCTAAGTTTGCACAGGTTGCAGCATCGATTGCGGGAAGACGAGCGGGATGGATGGTATCACGAATCGAAAGGCGTCCAATTTGCTGTCGGGAGCTAGGCCTGGCTAAAGGCGGAGAGGAACGGAGACAATTAGTGTCACTACAGGTGACACTTGTGGTCCGGAAGGCGAGACGGCCCATGCCGTAAACTACTGATAATACAATGTTTACATAGAATCCAAGCAATGGGCGGGTACGTGCTTAAACTCTCGGTGGGCATATGTCTGTGTTCCGAGTATGTCCCGCATCGGGAGTTACGCTGGGAGCTTGACTAATGACACGCAAACAGAAAGGGTTCTCGCTGATCGAGTTGCTCATCGTCGTGACGATTATTTTGGTCCTCGCGGCGGTGGCCATTCCGAACCTTTTGCGCTCTCGGATGAGCGCGAATGAAGCATCGGCGCTCGCTTCCATGCGTACCATTGTTACGTCGGAAATCGTTTATTCGACGACGTACACGATAGGATTCTCCGGGAGTTTGTCATCGCTCAGTGATGGGGGCACGCCAACCAACTGCACTCCTCCGGCGATTCCGGTAGCGGCCTCCGCGTGCCTGATTGATGCGTCCCTGGCGACCGGCACAAAGAGCGGGTATACGTTCATGTATGCAGCGACGAGCGGCGGGGGTGTGAACGACACCTACAAGCTGAATGCAGACCCAATCAGCAGCGGCGTCAGCGGGCAGCGGCATTTCTATACGGATGATACCGATGTGTTGCGGGTGAATCTTTCCGCGGTGGCGTCGGCATCCGACTCACCGCTGTAATTTGCAGCCCTTATTTAGGAGGGCGCGCCGGTGACAGCCTCGGTTTTCGGCAGCGCCTGGTTAGCGGCACGATCTTCCTTTCGGAAGCCGGCCCAAAAGAAAACCAACACAACCGCCGACGCAATTGCCGGGACCATCCAAATGGAGCGCCAGTTGTGCAGGAGTGCGCCCGTGGGCGAGGAGGTCGCGTAGAGATCGACGATGCGGCCGCAGATCAACGAGCCGACGAACATGCCGATGCCGTAGGTGAGAAAGGTCATCAGACCTTGCGCGGCGGCGCGCAGGGCGGAGGGAGCTTTCTGGTCGACGTAGACCTGGCCCATGACGAAGAAGAAGTCGTAGCAGATGCCATGGAGGATGATTCCGATATAGAGCATCCAGGCGAGCGGGCCGGCATTGCCATAGCCAAACATGACGTAGCGAACCACCCAAGCCAACATGCCGAGCATTAACGTGCGCTTGATGCCCAGGCGTTTGAAGAAGAAGGGCAGGGTGACCATGAAGAGCAGCTCCGACATCTGGCCCATGGTCATTTTGGCTGCGGCGTACTTGACACCGATCTCGTTCAAAAAGGGATTGGTGAAGGCGTAGTAGAACTGCAGCGGGATGCATATGAGGAAGGAAGCCAGCGCGAATATGGCGAAGTTGCGATTCTTGAAGAGATTGAAGACGTCGGGAGGGAAGATATTGCTGACTTTGAAGCCATGAGCCGCGCGGAGCGGCGGCGTGTGCGGCAGGGTCAAAGCATAAAGGCCAAAGAGGATCGAACCCGCAGCAGCCATGCGAATTGGGGTCGCTGTAGCTTCAGCGTTCGGAACAAGAAAGCGGCTGATGGCGCTGATGGTCAGTCCGGCAACGATCCAGCCGGCAGTGCCAAGGACACGAATCGAGCCGAAATCCTGGCTGGGGTCCTTCATCTGGCGGAAGGCGAGAGCGTTGGTGAGAGCCATGGTCGGCATGTAAAGAAGCGAATAAATGAGAAGGATCGCGTACATCGGCCCGAAGTGAGTTTGGGTGGAGGCGAACCAGAGGAGGACTCCGCCGACGCCGTGGAGCACGGCGAGCAGGCGTTGGTTGGCAAAGAGTTCATCGGCCATCAGGCCGACGAGAAAGGGTGACACAATGGCACCGATGGTGGTAGTGCCGCTGAGGATGCCGATTTGATCGCCGGAGAAGTGCAGCGTCTGGCCGAGCCAGGTGCCGAGCGTTACATACCAGGCGCCCCAGATGAAGTACTCCAGGAACATCATTAGGGACAACCGAGCTCTCATTTGCAGGAGCATGCCATCACCTCTCGGATAATCCACTGACACCGATATCGCGTTGAACTTGTTTGCGCCTCATCGCTGCGCCGCTTGCGCGCGAGCGGGACCATTGAGCCATAGATCGATGGGCTTTTTCACGCCGGGTGGCGGCTGGTACGGCATGGAAATTTTCCGGCCTTCACCGGCAGAGGCGTAGCCCGCGTATAGCGCGTGCATCACAACCAGGCCGTCTTCTCCGGTGGCTTGCGGTGTTTCTTTGCCGCGCGCGCAACGCGCGAAGTGCGCCAACTCCTGCGGCGTGCCGTAATTCCAGAGCTCTTCGAAGACGGGATAGGTCCAACCTCTTGTGGTGGGGGCTTTTTCCACGGCGTAACCGTAGCCGTTTTCGCTGAAGGTTGGCAGGGCGTTGCCCATGTGCAGATTGGCGTAGGTTACTCCGGCTTCGCCGAAAACTTCGATGCGGTCGTCCATGCCGCCGCGGCGCGCCCAACTATTTTCGATGAGGCCGACGGCGCCGTTGGCGAATTCCAGGATGCAGAGTGAATCGTCTTCGGCCTTGGTTTTGCCGGCGTGAACGTAGGTGCCCATCTGGCAATAGACGGATTTAATCGGTGAGCGGCCGAGGAAAAAATAGCAGAAGGCGATGCCGTGGCAGCCGAGATCCATGAACGCGCCACCGCCGGAGCGATTCACGTCCCAGAACCAGGGACTGTGCGGGCCGAAATGCTTTTCGCTTTGCTTGACGAGGTACACTTTGCCGAACGCACCGGCGTCCGCCATTTCCTTGGCTTTCAGATATTTTGGAGTGAAGAAAAGCTCTTCGCCGTACATGAGGAGGACGCCGTGTCGTTTCGCGGCGGCGATCATCTCTTCGCCTTCGGCGATGGTCATGGCCAGAGGCTTTTCGCAAACGATGTGCTTGCCGGCGGCGGCGATGTCTTTGGTCATTTGCGCGTGAAGACTGTTGGGAGCGGCGATGGTGACTAGTTCGATGTCGCGCTCTTTGAGCATTTCGCGATAGTCGGTGAAGACGCGGGGGATACCGAAGCGCTTTGCTAATGCGGCGGCGTTGCCCGGGGTGGGGGAGGTGATGGCGACGACTTCCGCTTCGTGGGGCATCATTTGGAATGACGCGGCGTGAATGTCCGCCTGGAATTGGGAACCGATTATGCCTACCTTTACTCTGCCTTCTGCCATGGGCCTCCGATGTCGGTGACTAATATCTTGGTCCGTGGGCCTCAAAAGCGGCGGCTAGACCGCCGCACTCCAAATTAAGATGACGCGGGACCTTGGTCGTCGCAGCCTACGAATTCCTGCAAGATTCTGTTGCCCTTGTACTCGAGATCGTCGTGAATGCCGATTTTCGAGGTGTAATAGCCGCGTGCGGTCACACGTTTCAACTCGATGAAAAAACGGACCTCGGGAAGATCGGTCATGCGGTCGTGGTCGGAAAGAACGGTGAGGACGGCGATTCTGTCCTCTGGACTGGCGTCGACAAACGATTTTCCGCTGTAGTGACGGGTCATTAGGTCGACTAGCCGCAGACCTTCGCGCCAGAGAGTTTTCTCCGAGTCGTCGGTGCTTTCGCGGAGGACCTGGTCGATATAGTCGGCGACCTTTGCCGCTTTAGCGCCGCCGGAATGGCTGTCGGCGGG
>Ga0210406_10003397_pt1 | contig 17457 bp, 14 predicted proteins | sample IncBWC30MmetaG_FD_155454 | JGI IMG/M metagenome (GOLD analysis project Ga0210406, IMG submission 155454) | Forest soil microbial communities from Barre Woods Harvard Forest LTER site, Petersham, Massachusetts, United States - Inc-BW-C-30-M | ecosystem: Environmental > Terrestrial > Soil >... | reverse complement strand
CTTCGCCACGATGGCTTTTGTCTCCGCCGGCAGCAATGTCGATACTGGCCTGCGGCAGGAACTCGCCGCGATTGGGCGGGCCGCCGAGCGAGCCATGTACGCCGTGACTCTCGGAAGCAACACGCACAAAGGGGCCATCTGGACTCTGGGTCTTCTAGTCGCCGCGGCCGCACGAGCGGAGCATCAGAACGCCGGCGAGATTGCGTCGATGGCGGGCACAATTGCCCGCTTGCCGATACGAGCGCTGCCCGCCTCAATCACACACGGGGACATCGCGCGAACGCGCTACGGCGCCGCAGGCGCGAGAGGAGAAGCTGGGAGCGGCTTCCCTCATGTGATCCAGTACGGCCTTCCTGTATTGGGCGAGCGGCGAATGGTGGGATGTTCCGAGGAGGTCGGCCGGTTGGACGCGCTTCTCTCGATGATGGCTCGACTTGACGACACCTGCGTACTTTATCGAGGCGGCGCAGAGGCCTTGTCCGTGGTCAAGTCCGGAGCAACAGCCGTTCTGGCGGCGGGAGGTTACGGCCATCCGAGCGGACGCAGACGGTTGCATCACCTCGATCGTGAGCTGATCGCCAGGCATATCTCTCCGGGCGGGAGTGCCGACTTGTTGGCTGCAACCATCCTTCTGGATGCGCTCGAGCGAGATCAAAGCGAGGATACCCATGGAGCACTTTAAGTTTGACTATCCCCAGGCAAGGCGCGCCGTCACCAAGAAAGCTCATGTCGGAGTCGTCGGCTCCGGGGACATGGAAATTCTCATGGAGCCCTCAAGCAGCGGCGCTGCCCACGTCACCATCCTTACCAGCGTGAACGGTTTCGGCACCAGCTGGAAGGCGGTGTTCGACCGCTTCTTCGCGGGCTATGAGGGCGCTGTGCACATTCATATCAATGACGCCGGTGCAACCCCCGGGAGTGTGATGCTCCGGCTTCAGCAAGCAGTCGAGGTGATCGAGAAATGAGCAATTCGAACGTTACTCCCGCATTCGTCCTGCGACGGAGCTTCATAGAGCTCGAGGCCCGTGCAAGGGCGTGGAGCCTGCTGGACGCCGGCACAGGCCGCGAATTGGCCGGTCCATATGAACGCATCGAGTCTCCGTGGCTGCCCGCGCAAGGCGTCGCGCCGCAATCGGATGACGGCTGCGTAGTCTTGAAAGGAACCATTGCCGCACAGCCGGTCGTGGTTGTCGCGCTCGAAGGAAAGTTTCAAGCCGGCAGCATGGGCGAGGTGTCGGGGGCCAAGATGACGGCGGCATTGGATCTCGCCGCGCGCGATTCGGCGAATGGAACCAAGACCTCGGCTGTGCTCCTCCTGGAAACCGGAGGCGTGAGGCTCCAGGAAGCGAACCTCGGCCTCGCCGCGATCGCGGAGGTGATTGCATCCGTTCTCGTGCTACGCCAACACGCTCCTGTCATTAGCGTGATCGCCGGCACCGTCGGTTGTTTTGGCGGCATGGGCTTGGTGGCAGGGATCTCCAGCTACGTCCTCATGACGCGGGAAGCAAGACTCGGGCTGAATGGCGCCGAGGTTATCGAACAGGAATCCGGAATCGAGGAAATCGATTCCTCGGACCGCGCGTTGATCTGGGCGATCAATGGGGGAGAGCAACGCGTCGGCATGGATGTTGCCGATGAGCTTGTCGACGACGACGCGCAGACTATTGCCGCATCGGTGCGTCGGTACGTGGAGGCGGGTCTGCCGCATGTTCACCGCAGCGACCAAGTCGATCATTATCGTAAACGCATCGCCGAACTTGATGTCTCCAAGCAATTCGATCCTCGGATGGTCAGGGAAAGCTGGAATAAAGCCCGCGAACAAGGAGGTGCGACATGAGCGCGCAACCGGGCATTCGCGGCAGGGCATGGTTCCAGGCACTGACCGGAAGCAATAGACCGCTCGAGGGAGATCCGGGCTCGCTCCTGACGGCAGATGCCAAGCTGGGCGGGGAGACGGCACGTTTTCTTTGCGTGGTACCGAACCCCGAAGCTCGCTTTCCCTGCGCGCGCAAAGGCGAGGTCGGATTGGAGGAGGCCTATGGACTCGCGCACCGCATTCGCGAAGCGATTGCGCTGGAAACGAGTGAACAAAGGCGCCCGATCGTCGCAATCGTGGACGTAAAGAGTCAGGCGTATGGGCGCCGCGAAGAGACGGCGGCGATCTTCCTGGCAGCGGCCGCAGCCGCAGCTGCTTACGCGGCGGCTCGCATGCGGGGACATCCGATAATCACGCTCATCGTCGGTCAAGCCATCTCGGGTGGCTTTCTGACTCATGGCTACCAGGCCAGCAGGCTCTTGGCCTTTGACGATCAGGACGTCGTGATCCATGCCATGCACAAGGAGGCCGCGGCGCGCATTACTCTCCGGTCCGTCGAAGAAATCGTACGCCTGGGTCATGAGATTATCCCCATGTCGTATGATGTAAAAGACTACGCCCGGCTCGGACTGCTCCATAAGTTATTGCATGTTGAGAACCCTGATGATCCCTCAGCGGCGACGGTCGCTCAGGTCCAAAAAGAACTGATTGGTGCCGTGGCCGATGCGCGAGCCGGGGCGAGGGATCTTGGCACTCGAAGAAGCTCCAAAGGTGCGCGTCAGATGCGCAGGGCCGGGTTGCTCGCCCGCGCGCAGATCGAACACGAATGGAACGAGCCGTGAGCAGAGCCCTGTGACGACGGTGCTTGCAAACGCTCTGGTACCCATCTTTGCCGGCCTGCTGCTCGGCTATCTGGCGGGAATGTGGCGCGTGATGGACAACCAAAACGTGCAATCGCTCATCACCTTTGTCATGAGCTTCGCGATCCCCTGTTCGCTGTTTCTCGCGGTTGCCACCACACCGCTGCGGGATTTGCGGCTGCAGGTCACGCCTGCCCTTGTACTCGCCATTGTGTACATCGTCTTGTATGCGATCAGTTTTTTTTGGGTCAGGGCGCAACATCAAATGAATGCCTCCGACAGCGCGGTGGTCGCCTTGACTCTCGGATTTCCGAACTCGGCTGCGGTTGGGCTGCCATTGCTTTCGTCGGTCTTCGGTCCGCGCGCCACAGTCACCGTTGCGGTCTCTCTCGCGATCGGCGCAATCACGGTTTCGCCGTTGACGCTGATGATACTCGAGGCCGCCAGGGGCGGTACGCGCGGCGGCTTCGGCTGGAATAGCCTGCTCCCTCCCTTGTGGCATTCGATAAAAAAACCCATTGTTTGGGCTCCCGTGCTCGGGCTGGTGTTCTCCTGCACAGGTTTGATCCTTCCTGGTTTTGCGACTCGATCGCTCGCCGTGCTGGGATCCGCAGCCGATGGTGCGGCCCTGGTATTGACGGGTCTGGTGGTCTCCGCTCAGATGTTTCAAATCCGGGGTGGCACGCTCTTCGCCGTTCTCCTGAAGAACGCGGTCCAGCCGGCGATGGCTTTCGCCGTGGCCTGGAGCATGGGTCTGCCCATTGAGCAACTCCGCTACGTCACGCTGATTAGCGCGATGCCGTGCGGTTTCTTTGGGGTGGTGTTCGGAAAACACTTTAGCTCAAGTCCGCAACTCGCCAGCTCGAGCCTGATTGCCTCATACGTAGTGGGTATCCCCACACTGGCTGCGTGGATTGCAGTCATAGGCCACCTAGGTTGAGGTAAGCGGTAGGCGAGCGCGTTGGAGAAGGGGCCTCAAGTTCATGATCTGATTCGGATTGATCGTGCCGCGTTCAGGAGTCCTCACGCGCCTGCTTGGGTGAATGAGAGGCTCAGCGCGTGTCCATGGGTGGTCGTCCGCCGCACCCAAGCTCCGGAGGGCATGATCGCCGTGGGGGTGCGCGGAGAGACGAGGAGTGAACGGTGGGGAGGATATGCAAATCAAGATGCCGTAAAGCAAATTGTGCAACCCAGCGAGCTGCTCCGTGTTTCGCGATCTTCAACTGGCGTGGGCAGAACACCGCCGATACAACAATTGAAGGAAGTCATCGAACGGTGGCAAGTGCTTGGGCTTCCGTGGGGTCCGACCGGTAGCGTCGGTTTCGAACTCGCGAGCGGGTATCGAGTTACCACCCCACTCAGTGATCTCGACATCGCCATTCGCGCGCCGGAGCGGCTATCCGTGGAATTCGCCCGCTCGCTATGGGAAGCGGTCATGGGGCTGCAGCCCAAGGTGGATGTTCGTGTCGAAACGCCTAAATGCGGCTTCGCGCTCGAGGAATACGTCCGCACCCCATCCGCGAGGATTTTGCTGCGCTACGCGGATAACGTGATCCTCGGAGATGATCCCTGGAGCGCCCCCTCGCACCTCTTGCGGGACGTATCATGAGCGTCGCGTTCATCTTCCCGGGCCAGGGCACGCAGTATCCGGGGATGCTTCACGATCTGCTTGATGATCCCGCAGTGGACCGTACGCTCGATGAAGCGAGCGACGCGCTGGGTGCCGACGTGCGCTCCTTGGACTCTCAGGAAGCACTGAGGTCCGATGTCGCGGTACAGGTCGCGCTCCTCTGCGCAGGCGTGAGTACTGCGCGCGCCCTCATGGCACGAGACATTGAGCCCACCGCCGTATCAGGGTTGTCCGTGGGCGCGTTCGCCGCTGCCGTCATCGCCGGCGTGCTGCCACTCCGGGACGGACTCGAATTGGTGCAGTTGCGCGCGCGAGAAATGGAGAAGCTCTTTCCGAGGGGCTACGGTCTATCAGCGATCGTCGGACTGACCGAATCCCAGGTGACGCATATCGTCCAAGCAGCGACGTCGGATCAAGCTCCCGTGTTTGTGGGCAACATCAATGCGCCGAGACAGATAGTCATTGCCGGCTCAAACGCAGCAATGGATGAGGTCCTGGCGGAAGCCCGTCGACAGGGAGCCGCTCAGGCCGTTCGACTGCGCGTTTCTGTGTTGTCCCATTGTCCTCTGCTAAAGCCAGTGGCCGACGTTCTGGCGAAGCGAATTGGGGCGATGAGCTTGACGAACCCGCAGCTCACGTATGTCGGAAATGTAAGTGCGCGAGCGTTGCGGACCAAAGAGCGGATTGCAGATGATCTGGTCAACAACATTGCTCACGGCGTGCGTTGGCACGACGCCACCACAGTTCTCAAAGAGCTCGGCTGTAGGCTATTCCTCGAGATGCCGCCGGGACATACGCTGACCGAGCTCGCCCGGCGGAACCTTCCCGGCGTCGGCTCGATGCCAGTCGAAGCCCGTACACTGCCTCGAATATTGAGTTTCGCGCGACGCGAGCAAGCGAATACCTGAGCAGGCGGCGAACGCGCCAATTGCCTGCCTGTGATCTGTGGGATGAGCCCCTCGGCGGCTTTGCGATTATCCACACCCATGCAAGGTGATTTCATATCGGGCCGTTTATTTCTACATGCGAGATGAATAGATTGCACTCCGTGATCTGCTTTCGCCGCATCGTTGGCATGAATCCCGGAACTTGGCGTCGTTGTACATCGATACGTCGCCCCACATAACAGCAGAGGAGATCTTTTCATGGAAATTAGTAGACGTGATTTTTCGACGGCGCTGGTTGCAACCGCCACCGCTTCATTGATATCCGCCCGCGGCATAGGTGCGACGGCGACTGCGACCCCGGCGCGTAACGTCGTGCTCGTGCATGGGCTCTTCGCGGATGGATCATCTTGGTCCGAGGTAATCGCACGATTGCAGTCTGCGGGCCTCAATGCCACGTCCGTGCAAAACCCTCTGACGACGCTGCCCGAGGCGGTGGCGTCCGCCCAGCGAGTGCTTGCGCGGCAGGATGGTCCGACAGTTCTGGTCGGTCATTCCTTCTCCGGAATGATCGTCACGGAAGCGGGAATGCATCCGAATGTTTCGGCCCTTGTCTATGTGGCTGCACGAGCGCCGGATGCGGGCGAAGATTACGCGGCGTTGGCCAAGAGATTTCCTACGCCACCGGCCTCCTCCGGCGTCATTTTCGACGGCGATGAGGGGCGCTTGAGCGAAGAGGCGTTCTTGAGGGATTTCGCGGGCGATCTGCCTGAAGCGAAGGCGAAGGTGCTCTATGCGGTTCAGGACCCGTTTAATAAGACTCTGCTAGCCGGCAAGACCACGCACGCGGCCTGGCGGTCGAAGCCGAGTTTCTACGCCGTGTCGACGGAAGACCGCACCATCAATCCGGATCTTGAGCGCTTCATGGCCAAGCGTATGGGCGCCAAGACTATTGAAGTGAAGGCAAGCCATCTGTCACTCATCTCCCATCCAGACGAAATCACCGGGCTAATCCTGGAAGCCGCGCGAGGCATGACATGATGAATGGGCTAAGTCGGCAGGCTCCCTATGTGGGCCTGCTGACACCCACCGCAATGGTCGGCGACCGATCATTCGGCGCAGCCTTCTCACGCGTCGGCCCGGAGCGGCGAGGGCGAGAACACAAGTGAACGCCCTTGTCCTCATTGCCCTGAAGCGGCCTTACACGTTTGTCGTGCTGGCGATCTTGATCCTCGTCTTCGGCGGCCGTGCAGCCATGCGCACGCCGACGGATATTTTCCCGAATATCGGGATTCCGGTGGTCGCGGTCGTCTGGACCTACAACGGCCTGACCCCGGCGGACATGTCGGGACGAGTGGTCTATTACTACGAACGTGCGCTCACGACGACGGTCAGCAACATCGAGCACATCGAGAGTCAGTCGCTCTACGGCCGCGGTATCGTCAAGATCTTCTTCCAGCGCGGAACCGACGTGGCCGCAGCCCAAGCGCAAGTCGCCTCAATCTCGCAAACCGTGCTGAAGCAATTGCCGGAGGGCATCACCCCGCCGCTCGTGCTGACGTACAACGCTTCCTCGGTGCCGGTACTCGACCTGCAGGTCTCCTCCGATCAGCTGACGGGTGCGGAGCTGTACGACATGGCATCGAACCTGATCCGCCCGCTGCTGGTGTCAGTGCCCGGTGTGGCGGTCCCTCCGCCCTACGGAGGCACATTGAACAATGTCCAGGTGGATCTGGACCAGCAGAAGCTGCTGGCGCTCGGGTTGTCGGCCCAGGATGTGTCAGCCGCCTTGGCGAATCAAGATATCGTACTGCCTGCGGGGGATCAGAAGATCGGGACGATCGATTTCCTGGTCGAGACCAATGCACAGCCCGTGGACGTATCGACGTTCAACTCACTGCCGATCAAGCGGGTCGGCAATACCGTAGTCACGGTGGGCGATGTTGCCCACGTCTACCTGGGCGGTCAGCCGCAAACCAACGCCGTGCTCGTGCATGGCCGCCAGGCGGTACTGCTCCAGGTTTTGAAGGCCGGAGATGCGTCGACTCTCGCGATCGTGGCGGGCGTGAAGGCAAAGATACCCGAGATCGAGCGCACGTTGCCGAAGGGCGTGAAGATTACGATGCTGAACGATGCCTCGACCTTCGTGAGAGCTTCGGTCGAGGACGTCGTCCAGGAGATGGCGACGGCGGGCCTGCTCACGGGGTTGATCGTCCTTCTATTCTTGGGGTCGGGGCGCTCGACATTGATCGTTGCCACCTCGATTCCCCTGTCGATCCTATGCTCGATCCTCGGTCTCTCCCTTGTGGGGGAGACCATCAACGTCATGACGCTCGGGGGTCTCGCCCTGGCCGTCGGCATCCTGGTCGATGATGCCACGGTGATGATCGAGAACATCGACGCGCATCTGGCGACGGGCGCTGAGTTGGAGACGGCCATCATCGACGCGGCGAACCAGATCGTGGTTCCGACCTTCGTCTCGACCCTTTGCATCTGCATCGTCTGGTTGCCGCTGTTCCAGCTGTCGGGTGTCTCGGGCTACCTGTTCCTGCCGCTAGCCGAGGCGATCATCTTCGCGATGATCGCCTCCTTCATCTTATCTCGCACGCTCGTGCCGACCATGGCAGCGTATATGCTGCGGTCGCAGGTCGCCGCCCGCAAGGCGGGCGGTGGGCCGAAGGGCTATTTCGGCCGCTTCCAGGCGGGATTCGAGCGGCGATTCGAGCGGTTTCGCGACGGCTACAGGGAGTTGTTGGCGAAGGCGGTTGCGCGACGCAGCCGATTCATCGTCGTGTTCCTTTCGGTGGCGCTCGCCTCGGTGATTCTGATCGTGCCCTGGCTCGGGCAGGATTTCTTTCCGGGAATCAAGTCAGACGAGATTAACATGCACTTGCGTGCGCCGATCGGAATGCGGCTGGAGGAGGCCGGAAAGGTGGCGGCGCTGGTGGATACGTCCGTGCGGGATTTGTTGGGGGGGCACGTCACCAACGTCATTGACAATTGCGGACTGCCCTCAAGCGGCCTCAACCAGGCCTACAGCGCGAGCGAGACGATCGGACCGCAGGATTGTGATGTCACCATCAACCTCGACAACCCGGCCTCGCCCGTCGATGCGTATCGTGCGATCTTGCGCGAGAAGCTGCCGAAACTCTTTCCGGGCACGGTCTTCACCTTCCCTGCGGGTGACATCACGGCCAAGATCTTGAATTTCGGGCTGCCGGCGCCGATCGACGTGCAGATCATCGGCCGCAACACCGAAGCGGACATGGCGTATGCGCAGCGCGTCCTCACGCAGATGCGTCTCATCCCCGGTATCGCGGACGCGACCATCGGCCAGGCCCTCAACGAGCCGACCTTGCTGATATCCGCGCATCGCGCCTTTGCACTCGGCGCCGCGCTGACCGAATCGGACATCGCGAACAATACCCTGACGACGCTTTCGGGCTCCGGGCAGGTGGCGCCGACCTACTGGCTCGACCGAAAGACCGGCGTCGCCCACCTCGTCAATCTGCAGACTCCGCAGGCTCAGCTAACCACAATGAACGATCTGGAGATGGTGCCGATCGATCAGGGGAAGGGTGATCCGGACGGGAAGGAAACTCAGATTCTCGGGGGCTTGAGCCAAATCAGCCAGATTGGGACCGCGCTCGAGGTCTCCCATCGCGACATCCTGCCGGTGATCGATATTTACGCGACCAATCAGGGGCGCGATCTCGGGGCGGTGAACCAGGCAGTCCAGGCGGTGCTGAAGCACACCCAGGTCGAGGTGCCACGCGGCACCATCGTGCACGTGCAGGGCCAAGGGGTCACCATGAGGAGTGCTTACGTGCAACTGCTGATCGGACTCGCGTTCTCGATTCTACTCGTGTACCTCGTGATCGTCGTCAACTTCCAGTCGTGGCTCGATCCGTTCGTCATTATCACCGCGCTGCCGGGCGCGTTGACCGGAATCGTTTGGTCGCTGTTCCTCACGCACACCACTCTCTCGGTACCGGCATTGACCGGCGCCATCATGTGCATGGGCACTGCGACGGCGAACTCCATCCTGGTCGTCGCCTTTGCGCGCGACGAGCTCACCGCGCATGGCGATGCGGTCCGCGCGGCCGTGACGGCGGGGTATGCACGCTTGCGTCCGGTGATGATGACGGCGCTCGCCATGATCATCGGCATGCTGCCCATGTCTATGTCCAACACGCAGAACGCAGCGCTCGGTCGAGCGGTGATCGGCGGACTTCTGGTCGCGACATTTGCCACATTGATGTTCGTACCCTGCGTGTTCGCTCTGTTGCACCAAAAAAAGCAATCGGCGCAGGGTTATACGTCGTCAGAAGAAGGAGTGCTCGCATGAAACAACGCACGGTAGTGATAGCGGCGATGACGGGGGTCGTCGCGGCGGTGTTGCTGGTCGGTGGCATCGTCGAGCGCGTGCGCGCTCTCGGCAAGCTCCGCGACGTGGCGAAGGCGCAGTCCGTGCCCGCGGTCGAGATCATCGCGCCCACGCCCGGGCCGACCAAGCGTCCACTGGTGCTGCCCGGCACGGTGTCTGCCTGGTACCAGGCGCCCATTTTCGCGCAGGTGTCGGGATACGTGCACGCCTGGTACGTGGACTACGGAGCCACCGTGAAGGCGGGCCAGCTGCTCGCGACCATCGATACACCGAGCTTGGATGCACAGTACGCGGCAGCGCAAGCTGATATGCACGTGGCACAAGCAAACTATCGCCTGGCGGTGACCACCGCCAATCGCTGGCAGGCCCTCGCTGGAACCGTGGCAGTCTCGCAGCAGGAGGTGGACGTGCAGACGTCTGGCGCCGAGGCGCGCAAAGCCGAGCTCGAGGCCGCGCAACAGAACGTCGGGCGCTATGCGGCGCTCGAGGCATTCAAGCGCGTGGTGGCGCCCTTCGATGGGGTGGTCACCGCGCGCCTCACCGATGTCGGCAGCTACGTAAACGCAGCGGGCGGCGATGTATCGGTACGCGGGGCCTCCACCGAGCTCTTCACGGTGGCCGACGTGCATGCGTTGCGTGTGTTCGTCTCCGTCCCGCAGGATTATGCGGATGACCTGGTGCCGGGCTTGACGGCAATGATCCACCTACCCTCCCAACCGGACAAGCGCATCCAGGCGAAGTACCTGACGACGGCGCGGGCGTTCAGTACCAACACGCGCACGGCGGTGACGGAATTGACGGTCGACAACCCGGATCATGCGCTGTGGCCGGGCACCTATGTTGACGTGACGTTTCAGGTGCCCTCTGATCCCAAAGTGCTGACGATGCCCGAAGATGCCCTGATTTTCCGCGCCGCCGGAACGCAGGTCGCTGTCGTCGATGCGCACAACCGAGTGCATCTGCGAGGTATCACGCTCGGGCAGAACCTGGGAACGACGGTGCAAGTCAGGAGCGGGCTCACACTGGGCGACAAGCTGGTGAACAACCCGCCCGCAGGCCTCCTGGACGGCGAGACGGTGCAGCTGGTGACACCGGTGCCGGGCTACGCCTCGGCCGCGAGGAATCCGCCTGTCCAGACAGAGGAGCCGGCGCCGTCGGCCAACGAAGAGGATGACACGAGCAAGCCATGAAGCCACTGTGTATGGCTCTGGCCGTTGCGGGGATCCTCGCGGGTTGCAATCTGGCGCCCGTATATGATCCGCCGCATTACGTGCTGCCCGACTCCTACCAAGGGAACGGCGCGTTCCGCGTGGCGCAGCCGCAGGATGCCTTATCGCCGCGCGGGGACTGGTGGACGCTGTTCGGCGATGAGGAGCTGAACCAGCTCGAGGAACGGCTGGACCGAGAGAATCCGACCCTTGCGGCCGCCGCGGAAGCCTACACCCAGGCGCGTGACCTGGCCGCTGAGGCGCAGTCACTCCTCTATCCGCAGATCGGCGCGCAGGCCTTGGTATCGGAAAACCGGGAGTCCGCGCATCATCTGTTCAGCTCCATCAATATGCCCCAACAGCAAGCCTCCAACGTCATCGGGGGTGTCGCTTCCTGGGAGCCGGATTTCTGGGGTGCCCTTCACAACGGCGCGCACGCGCAGAAGCGCCTCGCGCAGGCGAGCGCCGCGGACCTCGTCACGGCGCGCTTGAGTCTCGAGGCGGAGCTCGCCAACGACTACATCGCCGTGCGCGGGGACGATGCCGAGCTCGAGGTGCTGCGTCAGTCGATCGTCGCGTACCAGAAGGCGGTGGAGGTGGCGCGTCTGCGCTCGCAAGGCAAGATCGCTTCCGGCCTCGACCTGGCGCGGGCCTTGAGTCAGCTCGATTCCGCGCAAGCCCAGGAGACCGAGACGCAGCTGCAACGCGATCTCTTGCAGCACGCCATCGCCATACTCGTGGACGCGATGCCGAGCAGCTTCTCGATCGCGCCGGTGAAGGAGTTCACGTTAATGCCGCCGCAGATACCTGCCGGCGTGCCCTCCGAGCTCCTGCAGCGCCGCCCCGACATCGCGAGCGCCGAGCGCCAGATGGCGGCGGCGAACGCCCAGATCGGCGTGTCGCGCGCCGCCTTTTATCCCAACATCACACTGAACGCGGGGGCGGGATTCGAGGACAACGCCTTCAACCTCGCAAGTCTGCCCAACAGCCTCTGGTCGGTCGGAGCGGGAGCGACGCTGCCGCTGTTCGAGGGAGGCTTGCGCCGCGCCGCGCTGCAGCGCTCCTGGTCGCAGTACGCGCAGACGCGCGATGGCTACCGCTCGACAGTGCTCGCCTCGTTCCAGGAAGTGGAGGATGGATTGAGTCTCACACAGCGCCTTGCGACGGAGGTGGCGCAGCAGCGCGAGGCAAGCGACCAGGCCGCGCAGGCGCTCGCCATCTCGACGATCCTGTACCAGGACGGGCTCGACAACTACCTGAGCGTCGCCGTCGCGCAGGTGACTGCGCTCGCCGCGCAAACCGCCGAAGTACAACTCCAATCCCGGCAGATGCAGGCGTCCGTATCGCTGATTCGCGCGCTAGGGGGCGGATGGACAATACAGGCACTTCCCAGCGAGAAGCAGACGTTGCCATTCGGGCCTTTTGACCACGGGGCAGCCGCGAACAAGTAAATCTCCGGCGTTACCGCCCTGACGGCTCGCGGGCATGGTCATTATCCACACCCATGCAAAGTGAATCCCTCGCAGACCATTTATTTCGGTATGCACGATGACTAGAGTTCGCACCGTGATCTGCGACATTTATCGGAGCACGCATGGTAGCCCGCGAGGGTGCAAGCGGCCTTTCACACGACCTGACACATTTGGAGTTTCAAATTGAGCAAGCTTAAACCGTTGTATGCTTCGAGCGTCGTCCTTCTATTGTCCGGGGTGCTTCTGGGATGTGCCGCGGAACGGAAATGCGGGAGTGGCGGTTGCCCAGGGGACGCCGAAATAACCGCCGATGTACAGAAGCGATTGAACCGTCACCCGGACTTGGAGGGCGTCAATTCCATCAAAGTTCAAACCCTTGATCACATCGTGTACCTGTCCGGCGAAGTGAGCTCCGGCCTCATGCGGGAGACCGCGGAGGAGATCGCTAAGAAAACCCCGGGGGTTACACGTGTTGAAGACACCATCGGGGTCACCAAGTAGCCGGCCATAGCTCATCGTAGATGGGGAGATCCCGGTGGTTGGGGCTGGGGCTACTGGGGCGCGGTGTCAATTGCCTGATGGAACGACGATCGATGCGAGTTTCCCGAAGAATTGAAACGTTACTGCTGGACTAGCCGAGCAAAGATCTGCGTAACCCAATCGCCGAAGACACGCACTTTTGTACTTCGCTGACGACTCGGTGGATAGACCATGAACACTTCCATCGGCTTCGCGCGATACTCTCCCAGCACGACGACCAAATCACCGCGATCGATCGAAGGTCGCACATTAAAGTCGAGCGTATGGACCAAGCCGAGGCCAGCGAGCGCGCATGCAAGATGAGCGTTGCTATCGTTAACCAAGATGCTGTGCCGAGGCTGGATCAGGAACGATTCATCGCCCACAAGAAGTTCGATCGGCTGTATATCGCCGCTGGAGTGGGAGAAATAGCCAGCCACTGGAAAGTCATCGTCCGCGACCTGTTTTGGGTGTGTCGGCACGCCGTATCGAGCGATATATGAAGGGCTTGCGCACATTGTCCACGGCAAAAGCCCGATTCGCCGGGCGATCAAGGCTGGATCGTCAGCGGTTCTATGAATCGCGCAATCGATGTTTTCGCCAATCAAGTCAACCGTCCTATCCGTGACGCCGAGTTGAAGCTGTATCTCCGGATACCTTGACTGGAACTCCGGAAACGCGGGAATCAGAATGGCGCTTGCAGCGGCGCCGCCGATGTCGACGCGCAGAGGACCCCGGGGTGCTGCTTTCGCGCGACCCAATGTGGCCTCGATCTCTTCCAGTTCGGCCAGCCAATCGCGCATTCGATTGTAATAAGTAGATCCTTCGCTCGTCACGTATACGCGCCGCGTTGTCCGCTCAAGAAGCTTGGTTCCTATATGCGTTTCGAGTAGCCGGATCTGCTTACTCAGCGTGGCACTAGGTATCTGCAGCGACTCCGCTGCTCGCGTAAAGGCGCCGGCTTCGACGATCCGAACGAAGCCCCGGATTGCTTGCATGTGGTCCATGACACACCTCTGGTATCGGATGCTAACGCTGCGCGGCTTTCAGGATCAGGCCGTGATCACGTCTGGATGGGAATAATTGTTTTGGCGCTGATGCGTGGACGTGTAGGCAGTTAGGTCGATGATCTTGAATTTTGCCGTGTCTCGGAGCGGTATCATGCGGCGCCAGTTCGATGGGCTCATACCGATCATGCGGCGAAACACTTTGCACAGATGCGCCTGGTCGCACAAGCCGCACGCGATCGCAATCTGGGAGAGCGGCTCTCGCGTCGTACTCATCATCGTGCATGCGAGTTCGACGCGCCGACTGGCGATGTAGTGAAAGGGAGGAACACCGGCGCTGATCTTGAATGCTCGAATTAGCTGTCCGACGCTCACGTTGATGAGATCCGCAAGATCCATCGCCGTGATTTTCTCCGCCAAATGCGTCTCGATGTAGTCGATTACGCGGTTCAGCTGCCACGCCAACAGTCCGCCTCGGGATGCCGACGGCCTGGCGCCCTCGGCATCCGCACACGTCCCGCACCCTACGCGCAGGAGTGCCGACGCACGCAAGAGATAGCGGCGCGAGGTATCCCGATCCGCGTCGAAGGCCACCACGGCGGCATCGATGAGGCTCGGAATGGCTGCTGGAATATCGTCGAGAGAGTTCATTCGCGTGCTTCCTTTTCTACCAGACTGAGCCCAGGCAGGCCCTCCGATCGCAGCCTAGGCGCATTGCCGTTGATCGTCGTTCGCCCGATGTTCTGTTTCGGTTCCGAATCCGCTTCGGCTGGGGTCGGATTGGGCCGCGAAGGTATTTGGAGCTAAGATTCCGTTAGGACACGAATTAAAAGAACTCACATGAGTACCGGGCAACAGCGGGCGCCAACAGGAAAATCTTTCGCAGCGGCTCTTGTTGCTTCATCGAATTCGCAAGCTGCATGATCGTGGCACGACTGAGGTCGAGGTGCTTTCGGGCTGATTCGAGATTCCCCGATTCCTCTTCGATGTGGGCTGCCGTCGCGTGGACTCGCCAGGCGGCCAGCGGCACCTCGAAACCGTGCACCGTGGATACTCCTCGTGCAATGCAGTCTCGGGCGCGCGCTTCGTCCCGATTGGCGAGGGCAACCCGGGCGTTGATCTCCCAAGCGAGCCCCTGCCAGGTGCGCTCCTCGGTGGCGAGCGCCCTGTCGAGAAACCGTTCAGCTTCGAGCCGCGCGCGAACTCGATCGCCCGTCGCGAGCCACAACTCGGTCAGGCCTGCCGCGAGCGGCATGCGCCAGTACCAGTCGAGAAACACCGTCTGACGGTCCATCTCGCTCGCCGCCGCCGAAAGGTCTTCGAGTGCACGCGCATAATCGCCCACGGCAGCCGACGCTGAGCCTGAACAAATCAACGCTCTGCGCTGCTGTGGTGGAGGATGGGCGCGAAACGCCGGATCTCGCAACAGCGCCAGTGCCGACCGGCAGATCTCAAGGACGCCCATGAAATCCAGGGCATGCAGATGCAGCCAGGCTTGATGGACCTGCAGCCACAGGACGTTATACTCGTTGACGTTCTTCCGCGCCTCGGCCATTGCGGCGGCGAACTCCTCGAGCGCCGCGCCCCACTCTCCAAGGAAGACCAGAGGGAGCCGCGCGAGGGCATCGGATCTGTAATACTCGATTCTCAGATTGGGGTTGGTTCCGGGCTCGAGCCATTTCGCCCGGATCTCGATCGCGAGCCGCCGCGCCTCGCGGTATTCTCCGGATAGGAACCGAATGTGGCTGCCTTCCATCTGACCGAAGTCGAGGGCAGCCGAGTCCTGCCCTTTGTGAAGCTCCGCGAGTCCGATCCGGAACTCGAGTGCATCCTGGGTATTCCAGCCACTCACCGACAGACGTCGGAACGCGCAGATCGCGCGCGTGCGTGTACGCATGGCCGGGCCCTGCTCAGCACTCAATCGCTGCGCGCGCTGCGCGGCTTCCAGACCGCGCTCCGCGCTCATCAACGATAAGAAATAAGACAGATCGAGCAGCGCACGCGCTTGCACGTCGATCAGACCGTAGTCGGCCGCCCGCGCAACGAGAGTCTCATAGGTCTCGATGGCGCGCATGTCGAAAGCCGCTGCACGGTGCGCGGCCAGTGCCACGAGCAGCTGCGGCTCGGTCTGCGCACGCTGGGCCCCGGATAGGTGGCTCACCAACTCCAGCGCGCGTGCGAGTATCGCATCGGCTTGCCGATGAGCGTAGCGATGTCCCGCGATCTGCGCCGCCTGCTGCAGATAATCGACGGCCCGGGGCCAGTCGGCGGCCTGCTCGAAGTGGTATGCCAGCTCGGGCACGACTTCCTCTATCCGCTTCGCGTACAGCGCGGCCAGTCGCTCGCCGATTTGCCGATGCAGCCGCGCTCTGCGACCCGGCAACTGTCGGTCATAGAGAACGTGGCGGTACAGTGCGTGGACGAATTCGTAGCGCTCGGTCATGGTGCCGTCGGGAAGAGACAGGGTGCCCGTCCATTTCACGATGTGATGCCGGCGAGACAGCTCCTCGTAGAGATCCTCCACACTGTGCGAATCGAATTGCGCCGCAGCGCTGATCACGCCCGGGGAGAAAGCCACGCCCGCGATACTCGCCAGTTCCAACGCGCTCTGTTCCTGCGCCGAAAGCGGCTCGAGCTGTGCCTCGATCATGTGGCGCAAATCCTCCGGCACCTCGAATTCGATTTGCTCCAGGGGCACCCGCAGTTGCCATCGGCCGTCCACACGGGTGAGCAGGTTGCGCTTCGCCATATGCTCGAGGGCGGCCACCATGAAGAGGGGATTGCCTTCCGAGTGCCGGTGGACGAGGGCGGAAAGGCCGGGCGGTGGGCGGCCGGCCGGTGACTGAATCGCCAGATACTCCTCCACTTCTGCTTCGCTCAGCCGGATCAGGGCGATCTCGCGACACAAGCGGTGGACCAACAGATCCGGTATGCGCGCTCTCAAGGAATGGCTGGCGGACTCTGCATCCAGCGGGCGGCACGTCGCCAGCAACATCAATTTCGCGGAGGTGCGGCGGCGCGCCAGCGCTGAGAGGAGGTCCACCGTGGAGTCATCGACCCACTGCAGGTCTTCGAATAGCAGAAGCAGCGCAGTTTCCGCTGTGATCGAGTCCAATGCGTCGCCGATCTCGCGCACCATTCGCTCACGGGTGGCTCCCAAGATTTCGCGCTGCAGCGTCGCGCGGTGCTCGCGCGTGAGCAGCGTCGGCAGTTGCGCGAGCCACGTCGGGGCTTCCGTGAATAGGATCTGAATGATCGGCTCGGCCTGCGGACCGCGGCACAGATGTCCCAGCGCGTCCAGCATTGGACCGTAGGCTTCCCTGCTTCCATACCCTTCGGTGCACTGCCCATGCACGATGCGCACGGATCGCTCGCCGACTGCGACCCGGCGCTGGAATTCCTCGGCCAAGGCGGTCTTGCCGATTCCCGGCTCCCCGGTGATGAACACGATTTGCCGCTCGCCGCTGAGGGCGCGCTGCCACGTCTCACGCAGCACTTCGAGCGCGCCGTCGCGTCCGACCAATGTGCCTCGTGTCGACCTGCCAGATACGGCAGGGCCCGAAGCAACGGGTTCGGACACCGGAGCGATGAACCGGTATCCGCGCTTGGTCACTGTCTCGATGAAAAGAGAGTTCTTCGGGCGGTCCCCAAGCGCGGTGCGCACCTCAAGAATG
>Ga0210406_10003395_pt1 | contig 17460 bp, 11 predicted proteins | sample IncBWC30MmetaG_FD_155454 | JGI IMG/M metagenome (GOLD analysis project Ga0210406, IMG submission 155454) | Forest soil microbial communities from Barre Woods Harvard Forest LTER site, Petersham, Massachusetts, United States - Inc-BW-C-30-M | ecosystem: Environmental > Terrestrial > Soil >... | reverse complement strand
CCCGTTTCCGTTTACATCCGCGAGCATTGGTTGCGTCACCTATAGCGCGAGCACGCTAGTGAGTATTCTGGATACTGCTCCACAAGGTGGGAATGCTGTTCTGATCCTCGCTCACCAGCTGATCGCCGCGATCGCAAACTACGACGCGGGAGGCAAGCAGTTACCATCGGTAACGGCCGCAATTGCCAGCGCCATGAGCCTGCTGTGCGCCAACAACATTAATCTGGCCAGCAGTTTTGTCGCTTCCGGTAGCGCGTTGGGACAACAGTTGGTTAACCTCTCCAACGTTCTGGACGCCTATAACAGCGGCGCCGGTTTGAACTGCTCGGAAGGAAGCGGCCTCCAGTAGGAACCTGAGCTTTATCGAGGAGTGGGAGGCCCAACGGGACTCCCTTCTTCCGGCCGCTGCGCCCGAATGCAGAGGGAGCCGGCGAACTCCCGGATGGGCCAGATCACTTCCAATACCTTCCCGACTTTGGACACGGTCGGAATGAGAACGCGCGGAGTCGCGGGATGCAGCCAATCAAAGGGCTGGATGGACACGGAAGTAAATCCCGCCTTTTCCAGATCGCGCCGCAGACGGCTTCGGACAAATGCTGTTTCATCAGGGACACCTGGGGGAAGAATCGCCGGAAGTGTCGCTCACAATAGATTTGCGGATTCAGCACGTTGGGTTCCGCGAAACTCATGCGCCCACCTGGCTTGAGAAGGGAAAACAGTTTTGGCCAGGTGCGTTCCAGGTCCAGGTGGTGGAGGACCGACCCACCGATTATCGCGTCAAAAGGTCCCTCGATTTTGCAGTCCTCAAAGCTTCGCTCCAGGAATTCGACGTTGGGCAAGTTGCGCTTCCTTGCAATGGCCAGCAGGTCCGCCGATACATCGACTGTAATTATCCGCGCCCCCGACCGCGCAAACGTTGCAGTAAACAACCCTGTTCCACAGCCAACTTCCATGACCTTGTTGGAAGGCCCAATCCGGGCGCCCTCTGGAATCAACGCTGCTCTGCGCTGCGCCCGCAACTGGCCGGCTGGTGTGCCCCATCCCCAGGTATGTTCAGCAAGACCGGTCGACAGGTACTTTCCGTGCTCTATCTCGTGCTGTTGACGCACGTTCCCTGACGACGATGCCATCATTTTTGTTCCCCTCTGAAGTGAGCCCTCGGACTTAGCACTTCTGCTTTTCTGCTGGCTCTTGGCGAGTGTCGATCGCCGGGAGGTCTGCAAGTCATTCCGCAGGCGCTGTTAGATTAGCGAGCTTGCGGATCCCGGCCGAAGCAGCCACGCTTACGGAATCTGAAGGAGTCTGCTGTTCCATTCTTCTTTCCCATATGACAGCTTTCCATGCTGCGCTCGCGTCCCCTCCGATGCCACGAATCGGCCGATAATTTTCCTTGAAATACTTACCCACCGACTGATCGAAATCAATGCCATAATTCGGTACACCGTACTCTTCAAAAGTACGATTGGACCAGATCAGATAGCGCGTCTTCTTCCGCTCGATCTCCCCGATAAATTCATCCGTCATTTTTCCAGGAGCGAGCATGCCCGGACCGAACTGGTAGACGCGTGTGGGGCACTCAATATTCGCGAAAAAGTACAAACTCATGTCTTCCGGGACAGAGAGAAAACTTGCATCCGCCTGCTGGTGGTTCCGAATGAAATCAAGCGCGTCGCGATATGCGCCCACCTTCTGAGCGGTTGCAAAAATAGTACCCCGTTTTGTGATCAAAGCGATGCTGCCTACATTCGACTTGTAAAGTGGCACGACCGCTCCTGTAACGGCAACAAGCGTTGCCAGACAGGCAAGGAAGACAGCACTTCGGCTGCCCGGCATCAGACCGGGCCCTTTCCTGCTCAAGAAAAAGCTCAGGACGACAAGATAAGAAAGAACGATGGGTCCGTCGTAATAAATCGAGTAACGGAAGGGTTCCATTCGAAGCAGGATTCGCAAGGCCACGCAAGATGCCAGACAGAACAGAATGAGTACCTGCGCGTACTCACGTGCGAAACCAGATCGCCAACACAGCCAGACCGCGAGCGGCGTCAAAATAACCACCAGAAACGGCGCCGCAGGCGGAAAGAATAACCAGCGCGCCGCCTTTGCCGCCAACTCCGAATATGCGCTTAACACGAGCAGCGCCGTCAAAGCCAAGAGTGCCGTCCCAATGAACCAAGACCGCCTGCCATAGCGACCCAGAATCCACCTAAATCCCGACCAAAAGATGGCCACAATCGAAAGTGGCGCAACAGCCCTCAATAGAAAAGCAATTGGTGACAAGGCTAAGCCCTTCGAGGAGAGCCAGAGCGGTCCATACCTCTTCATGAAGTAAGAAGTCGGCCAGCTGGCGAGATTTTCCTGGGTCAGGAACTCCGCTCCCCGCAGGGAGATCATCCAATAAATCACGGCACCGGACAGGAGGAATCCGGGCAGAAGCGCGGCGACATCGAAAGCTACTCGGTTCAACGACCGTTGTTGCATGGCACGGACCAAGACCAAAACCCCCAGCGCCGCAAAGCAAGCAACTCCGATCTCCAGCTTCATCAGAAGTGCCATGGATGCGGCAATTCCGGCGGCGAGCATCCATCGCGCTCGCGGGCTCGAGCATGCCTTGACACTGAGCCAAAGGCAAAGGCACGCGCTGAAACATCCGTAAACCGCGCTAAAGCTATAAGGCAAAGGAAAGGAGAATAGACCCGGCACGAAGGACTGGATCAGCAGAACTGTTCCGGCGGTCCAAGCCGCGATTAAAGGCACAATTTCCAGACCAGTGAGGAAAAGGAAAATGGCACTCCCCAAAGCTGCCAGTGCTCCGGCGCAATACAGAACAGTTAGGTGGACGCCGAAGAGCCGGAACAACACGCTATTCAGGTAGGGACTGCCGGGAGTGTAGGGGTACCAAACATCGGAATATAGCGTTTTGCCGCTCACAAGTTCAGCGGAGGCGTACATCTCGCGGCCGCAGTCTACGGTCAGGTCTCCCCAGTGCGCCCAAGTCAAACTAAAGAGAGCACCCCAAATGAGCACCAAGCTGGACAAAGCCAAGAACAACTTACCGTTCCAAAAGACGCGCGGCGGTGTGCCGGACCAAACGATTGAGTGCGGCGGCGCGTCCATCCACGCCCCGGAATTACCAGGAGCCACCATATGTCCACGATCGATCATAAGGTCGGCAAGATTCGGAAGTTGCATGATGATCTACTTTGTATCAGTGCTTCAAACGCCTCCAAGCACCCCAGCAAATCCCCAGCATTCGCATTCCATTAGAGAATACGCGAGTCATTTTTGTTACACCATAGATTCTCTCCTGGTAGTGCACCGGGAGATCTCGTATCGGCAGGTGCAGTTTGCTGGCGCCGAAAAGGAGTTCATAATCTCCCCAACGGTCTTGAATCCCCCAATTCCCCAGATCGCACTCGATCCTGTGCCAATCCTTTTGCCACAGGACCTTGGTTCCGCACAGAGTATCTTTGACGCGCTGATCAAGCAGATGCGAGAACAGAGCGCCAAGACCTTATTGCCGATCATATTGGTGAACTTCATGGCGGCTCGCGGAACGGGATAGACTAACCGGCTGCCGTTGATGAACTCGCCGGCTCCCGATACCAGCGCTTTGAAGAAATAGGGAAGCTCCTCGGGCATGACGGCCAGATCACCGTCCAGTATCATGAGAACGTCGCCGCGGGCAGCCCGGAAACCGGTCCACAAATTTTCAGCCTTGCAGATCCCCGGTCCCTCCACCAAGCGAATATCTCGGTGAGGAAACAGCTTCATGACGCGTTGCACTTCTGCGCCTGTTCCATCGGTGGACTTGTCATCGCAGAAGATAATCTCGGTATGTTTTCCCATCTCGGGCATCCGCTCGACAGCAGGCAGTACGTTATCTCGCTCGTTCCGGCAGGGGACAACCACCGACACAGTCACGTCGTCTTCCCTGCGGGGCACCGGCTTCGGGCGAGCCACTGTCACTTGAACCAGGCAGAGCCGCCGCAGGCCTGGAAGGAAGGCCAAGAGATCGTTAAACAAATACGAAAGCAAGGGGATCCACTTGGGTAAGAGAATCCTTCGATAGGTTCGGACCCTTTCATAACCGGCCAAGTCGAGGAAACAGTTCACATCATGTTCAGAGACCCAATTGGGCTCCACTGACGCCATCCGCAGTCCCGAGCGGCTGGCCCACTCCATTATGGATTGCCACAGGTAATTGTAGGTGTAAACAATCAGTCTCGTATTCCGATGACAACACTTTCGCATGCGCTCGAGCGTCCCGAGCAGATCCACCGTATCGAAGATATGACTGAAGAGAATGTAATCGAACTGGTCGTTAAGTTCAAGGGTCTCCGGATCGCTGCGAAGAAAATGGAGCCAGGGATACTGCGCGCCCGCGATCTCGATCATTTTATCGCTGATCTCAACGCCCACCCCGTAACTCGGCTTTAGGGCATCGAGAAGGTGTTCCGTGGCGCAACGAATCTCCAGGACACGTTTTCCAGGCTCAACAATGTACCGAAGCAGTCGTTTGAGACTTTCATGGTAATAACGATTGCGCTGAATGGATTTCGTGCGCTGGTGCGCGTTTTCGTCCAGTAACTGTCGCCGCGCCTCCCGGCTGATACGCAGCGCTTCGGTACCCCACGCCTTCGCTAGCTTGGCGGACGTCGTCATATTCTTTGCCTTGCAGATGCGAGGAATTCTCGTGTAAAAGCTCAACCGCAATCCACGACATTCCTGCAACAATTTTACACGAGCCTTAGGGGATGCGGTTCCGTTCCAAACCGGGTCCAGAAAGAGCGAAGCAAATACGATACAACCGATAATCTGATGCCCAAAGACCTGGGGCAGGGATAGTTCCAGTCCACGAAGTGGGACAAGTTTTTCGGCCATCCAAGTTTGCCCTGTTTCTTAAACCGCGGCTGATGCGGCAGGTATTTGGGACACGAACTGATGAACCGTCGCGCCCGACCTGAAGCGCCGCTGCGATGTCGCGAACCATAGCTCCGGCGTGATGCATCGCTTCCGCCCGGCTGCGATGGAACACGACCCGCTTCCTGCCTAACCGTTTCCCTGCTGCTTTGCGCTTTTGATGGCAGCAGCTTTTGATGCCAGCCTGCACACGTTCGTGGATCAGCTCGCGTTGGAACTCGGCGACGGACGTAAGGATGTGGAGCAGCAGCCGTGCTGTAGGTTAGATTCGTGGATGTATTGCTCGTTCTTCCGCCCGGTGATACCGTCACCCTGGTTTTGCTTGGAAGTTGGAAACAAAAAAGCCTCCGTCTACGAAAGCAAATTTCCTGAAGGGCACGTAGCGACTTAGGCACCGCTGGTATTCTTACCAGGGCTGACGACTGGAACACTACTCAGTTCAATTCGAGTCACATAAGGATGCACGATCGTTACGAGGGGATGCATATTGCTAGGGCTTTCTGAAGTCCCCGCTAAATTGTCGCGCTTTCCGTTCAAAGTACAGGAGGATTCCCATGAGATTGAACTTTAACGTATTCCGCCGGTTTGCCTTTGCAGCGACCGTGGCTGCCCTGACCGCATTAGCCCAACAAACACCAACGATCATTCCTGTGCCGTCTGCCGGAAATAATGGAGCTGCGCCGGTCGGGGTCGGGGTGACCGCGACCGAACTGCTCTTCACACAGCCGTTTTGTGGCTCTCAAGTACGTGGTACTTACAAAGTGAACATAGCAACGCCCATAGCAAACAGCAACAGCACGCTAGTTGACACGATACTAGGACTCGGTCAATGCTCGGAAAACTATCTTACAATCTCGTCCGGGCTAGGTGGATTTACAACCGGCGACAGATACGTGACTGGCGCGTCCATTATGAATCCCGCCAATGAAGCGGTTTATAAGAATGGATCGTTCGTACCATTCATCGAAGGCATTCCCGCTTCCAATCATCACGCGGGCATCACCTTCGACACCGCGGGAACATTTGGGTTTGATTTGATCGTTACCGCCGAAGGATCGGTTATGGGATACAACCCCGCGGCAACGCTTCAGTTTCACTATCCCGCACCGATGAATTATGTGCTGGAGGGTGCTACCGTTGCTCCCTTGACCTACAGTCCCTGCCCCGGATGTCTTTTCATAACCGGGGAGCTCTCTTCGAACGTCAACAACCCCAATCCGGTGGGTATGGGTGCAATCTTCTTCGTTACGCCGGACACACCCAGCGGTAGCATGGTTACAAAATTGACGGACACTCCTGGCCCGGAACCCGAGGGCCTCGTGTTCGTCGGGAATAATCTATCCTGCACGTTGGGCGGATACAGCTACTTCGTGAGCGGTTACGCCACGGGTGGCGATTTTGACAATCCGTCCTCGACCAGCGGCGCTATCCTCGCATACACGCCAGCGCAGCTTTCAGCTGTTGCAGGACAGTTTCTGGTTCCTGACGAGGGGTCGCGTTCCACCGGGCCAAGTGTAATCTCGGCGTTTTCTGAGGCATCCGGCACATTCTCGCCGTTCTCCATGACGGCATATCAGTTGGAAGGATCGACGATCCTTCAGTGCCCGGCGGCCGCTTGTGTAATTCCGCCCAGCGGAACCGCGATTGGTGGAAGCCCAGTCTCGTGGAACAAGTTCAATCCACAGGGCCCGAATAATGTAGTCTGGATTAACGCACACATTGGGACGCCTTCGGGAGTTTCCACTACGACGGTTACGACTGTGAATTTCACGGGAGTTACGTTCGTGCTGAACGGAACGACGTATCCGCTTCCGGATGGGCTTCTTATCTTCAATCCTTCGGCGCCCGCGACTCCCTCAACGACCTTCGATGCCACTTTTGGGCTGCATGGCCGCTGGGTCACGACTGTTAACCCCAACAATCTCAGCGACGAGATCTTCTTCGATGGCAACGCCCTTCCGGTGGACTCCAATATCTCCGGCGGCGGCCAAGCCACCTTGAGCTACACGACCGCGTCGACCGACAACAACTTGAAGTTCGACTGGCAGTGGAGTGCGGCAGTATACACTTTCTGGCCCGGCAACAACCAGGCGCAGATTCTGGCCTACCACCACGGGGACCATGCCGGTACGCCGGAGAACAAGCAGGTTCAACAATCGCTCATTCAGGGCCCGCGGGGCGGCGGTGGATCTAACTTCACCGGTTCATGGAGCGGCACAGGACACGGCGCTTGCCCCGGGGCGCAATAGTCCGCGAGCCAGATACCCGACAGCTACACGGAGTGCGCTGCCGATCGCATATGGAGCACGCTCGGCACGGAAACAGGGATGGCCGTGGGTCAGCCCGTTCTCCTTTTCTAGGCTTACACCAATAGTCTTGGCGTACGAAAGCCTGGCTGGGCCGATACCCGGTTTTCGAGCGAGTTGGAAAGCAATCCTTGACCAGATGTCCAAAAACCCCACACGTGCTGTCGCCAATGTTGAGCTGTTGACAAATGACTTAATGAGATTGGAGAGCGTGTATCAAAGCTAGACGATTTTGGAAGGTTTGAGGTCTGCAAAACTTTTATTCGTGAGTTCGATTGTCACCCGCGCCTCCAACAACTTAGATCGTAAGTCCCTGTAGCGTCAATCAGGTCCGGGGTCACCAAGGTTCGCGAACTTCTCCCACGATTCACAAAAAAGGGTTTCGAATCACGTCGAAGATAGACCAGGGATGGAAGGGGATGGACCGGGAGAGCACCAACGGCGGGTTCCGTGGACCAGCCCTCCAGTCTTTGCTAAACTCACCGCAGGTGACGCCAGAAGAGCGAGTCAAACAACGATTTCGTTATCTCAAGGCACTTTACGATCGTGTCGGTGATGATATAGCCGTCGGGAGTTGAGTACTGGTGGCCGGCAGACGATATCGGCTTAAGCCGTACTCAAGCTGAACGTTTCGCGGTCATGCTCCACGGCGAGGGCCTGGTAAGCCTCACGATGGACGGACACATGCGGATTACGCATGCGGGTGTACGAGAAGTTGAGGACGCGTTCACGAAGCCGCAGCTCACTACGGCACACTTCCCTGCATACGTCTTAGACGTGCAGAACATGACAAATTCCAGTATCCAGCAAGGAACAAATCAATCCTCGGTCGCTATCACGGTGACTTCAGGCGACGTAGAATTCGTGAGGCAATTGATCGCGTGTTTACAGGCCAGCATAGACCAGCTTCAACTTTCGGCTCAGGCGACTGCGGAGATGAAGTCGGAGATCCAGACATTGGCGTCTCGGGTCTGCTCACCTAAACCGAAAAAGGTAATAATCACCGAAACGCTTCGCTCTATCCGAACGATCTTGGAAGGGGCGGCAGGAAATCTTATTGCTGCTGGTCTTGCTGCCGAAATCGTGAGGCGCATTGGCTAAAGCGGCCGCGATCCGAGGCGGGCGCACGGGGCTTCAAAGGACTTCTGTTAGGAACTCCGACGGGAGATAATCGGCAAGTTTCAGACTGATTTCATCACGCGTGAAGCGCTCAATGAACTTCATAGCCTTTTCCACATGAAAAGCAGCGTCATCAGCGCTAGGGTTTGCATACCAGTTCGTTCATGTTAGGTCCTTTTAATGGGCATTAACGGTAGACACATGGACATTAGCTCTGGGTAGCGGGAATATCAAGCGAAAAGAAGCCGGTAAGATCGAGATCGTGGTTACACGTGGCGCGGTGTTAGTGAGCGCGATTAGCCCAATGGCTTTGTGTCAGGCTCAAGCGAACGCGATATTCCGACGCAGGCGGCGCAGCACCGGAGCGATCGTGAGGTAGACGGCCGCGATGACGAGCGGGCTTATCACCAACCAGATCGCGATGGCCCCAAGGCTCGCGCTCCACAACATTTTGATCAGGCTCCAGGGATCAGACTTGATCATTCCGAACACCTCTTTCATCGATAGTGTTACGCGCGCAGCTCCGGTGATCCGGCTACCCGCCTGAAGAAAGGGCAGGAAAAGAATCAGTTGCAGGGGGTAGATGAGGAAATTCACTACCTGGATGGCGGGCAAATTGAGCCGCAAAACAAAGGCCGCGGCTGCGCAGAGGATAGTAGTCGACCCTAATACAGGAAAGATTCCAAGGACTGCACCCAGCGCAACGCTTAGAGCGATCTTCTCCGGGGTGATGCCCTGGCGGAGCAGATCCACGATAGGCAGAAAAATGTTCCTATAGGGCCACCCGTTCTTCATTGTGCCTTCTTCCTCAAGCATAACTTTCAAATGTTTCTTCCGGCTAGGCGGCCGGAGTCCTAGCGGTCTGATTCATGACGACCGGCTCTTGGCAGGATCGTGGAAGCGCGTTTCCCAGGCGCAATTACCAAAGCGGTGATTCACACCACTTAGTGAAGTAAAATTGTTCAACAAGATGGCACTGGCCAACGGGACTCGTTTTGGGCCTTACGAGATCCTCGCGCGCATTGGCGCTGGCGGCATGGGAGAGGTGTACCGCGCCCGCGACACGAAGTTGAAGCGCGATGTCGCTCTTAAGGTTTTGCCGGACGCATTCGCCAGCGACCCGGAGCGCATGGCACGGTTCCAGCGAGAGGCAGAAGTGCTCGCTTCGCTCAACCATCCCAACATTGCGAACATCTACGGCATCGAAGAGAGCGCGCTCGTGATGGAATTGGTGGAAGGCGAAACGCTACCTTGCCCGCTTCTCGTCGAGACTGCCCTCAACTATGCTAAACAGATCGCCGCGGCCCTGGAGTACGCGCACGAAAGAGGCGTGGTCCATCGCGATCTCAAGCCCGCCAATATCAAGATCACGCCCGAGGGTGCGGTGAAGCTTTTGGATTTCGGGCTTGCCAAAGCCATCGAAGACCCAAAGGGCCGCACCGAGGACCCCACCCACTCGCCCACGCTCACCTTAGGAGCAACACGTGTGGGAATGATTTTAGGCACCGCCGCGTATATGTCTCCGGAGCAGGCCAGCGGCAAGACCGCAGATCGCCGTGCGGATATCTGGTCGTTCGGCGCGGTTCTGTATGAGATGCTGACAGGCAAGCGGGCGTTCGAAGGCGAATCGGTTTCCGATACGCTGGCAACGGTATTGAAGCTCGATCCGGACTGGGACGCGCTGCCGGTTTCGGTACCAGCCTCCATTAGGAAACTGGTGCGGCGCTGCCTGACGAAGGATCGCAAACAGCGGTTGCAAGCTATCGGCGAGGCGCGCATCGCGATCGAGGAAGCCCAAGCTGGTGTACTCCCCGATGCACCCGTTACACCAACCGTGGTTTCGCGACGCAGCGTAATTCCGTGGGCGATCGTCGGAGTGCTGTCTATCGTCGCGGCGCTCACGTCGTGGGTCGCTTGGCGCGCCACACGGCCGCCGGATCGTCCGCTGATGCGGCTCAATGTCGAACTCGCGCCAGATACAGTGCTGGCGGGGTCCGCGAGGTACAGGGATAAACTAGCGCTGTCGCCGGACGGGACGCTGTTTGCGACGCCCATACGCGGCACGGATGGCCAGGTCCGCCTCGGCACGCGCCGGCTCGATCAGAGTCAGGTGACCCTGCTCGCCGGCACCGAAGGTGCGAGCTTTCCGTTTTTTTCTCCGGATGGCCACTGGATCGCATTTTCCGCAGGAGGCCAGCTCAAGAAGATCTCCGTCCAGGGTGGCGCCCCCGTTACGCTCGCCACTCAAAGCATGGGCGGAAGCTGGGGCGATGATGGCAGTATCATTGCCGTGCTAGGCGTGGTGGCCGGCCTCTCGCGCGTTCCCTCGGCCGGGGGCCCGCCGACAGCCGTTACCCAACTGAACTTTGGCCGGCGCGAGCTCGCACACCGTTGGCCGCAGGTTCTGCCGGGAAGCCGGGCGGTTCTGTTTACCGTTTACGACAATTCACGAAACTATGACGATTCCGATATCGACGTTGTTTCGCTCAAGACCGGAGACCGAAAGACCATTTACCACGGCGGCTTTTTCGCGCGGTATCTGCCGAGTGGGCATCTCGTCTTTATTCACCAGAACACGCTGTTCGCGGCGCCGTTTGACTCGAAACGTCTGGCGCTGGCGGGAGCGCCCCAGCCGGTGGTCGAAGACATCAGCAATGAATTCGATGGAGGCGGTGATTTCGACTTCTCGCAGACGGGAACGTTCGCCTATCTCAGCAGTAAGGGGAAATCGCGTCGATCGATCTTTTGGCTGGACAGCGCGGGCCACACGCAACCCATGCAGCCGGCTCCAGGGCTCTACAGCTTCCCGCGCTTTTCGCCCGACGGCAAACGCCTGGCGTTCCAACTCGACGACGGTCAGGGCCATGAGGATATCTGGGTGCACGATCTGGAACGCGACGCGATGTCGCGACTCACTTCGCTTCCGGGCCGGAACCAAGGGCCGGTGTGGACACCCGATGGCAGGAATATCGTGTTCTATTCGTCAAGTCTGACGGCGGCGGGAATTTACTGGATTCGCGCCGACGGGTCTGGCGAAGCTAATCGGGCCACGGCTGATGATAGCGTCCGGGGCACGCCGCAGGCGATTACTCCGGAGGGCAAACGGCTGGCCCTAGTAGAGGGAGGTCCCGGAAGCGGAGTATCCATCTGGACGGCTCCGATCGAAGGCGACCCAGACCATCCGCGGCTCGGAAAGGCAGTGCCCTTTCTGCAAACGCCGTTTATCACCATCTTGCCGACATTCTCGCCCGACGGCCGGTGGATCGCTTACACCTCGGGCGAGCCGGGAAGAACCGGGTTGTGGGTGCGGCCGTTCCCTGGTCCGGGCGGCCAGTGGCAAATTGACAGCACTGGCAGGTTCCCCATCTGGTCGCGGAACGGGCGCGAGCTGTTCTTTCTAGTGGACGGGCGCATCATGGTTGCCGACTATAAGGCCACAGGCGACTCCTTTGCTTTCGGTAAGCCCCGAGTGTGGTCGGAAAAGCCTTTGCTGGATCTGGGGTCTCCGCCCACATTCACCTATGACGCGGCGCCCGACGGCCAGCGCTTCGCCGTGGTGTTGTACTCCGATGGGACAGCGGCCGAGAAGCCAATCACACATGTAACGTTCCTGCTGAATTTCTTCGACGAGCTGCGGCGGCGCGTGCCGGGGAACAAATGAACCGAGTTGGTCACTATGAGATCCGGGAGCCGCTCGGCAAGGGCGGCATGGGTGAGGTGTATCGCGCCTTCGATCCAAAGCTGGGCCGGGAAGTCGCGATAAAGATTCTCCCCGAAGCCTTCGCGCAAGACGTGGATCGGCTAGCGCGGTTTGAGCGCGAGGCGAGAGTGCTGGCGTCCCTGAACCACCCGAACATCGCGGCGATTTACGGAGTAGAAGATCGCGCGCTGGTGATGGAGCTTGTGGAAGGTGAGATGCTATGTGGCCCCCTTCCAGTCGAGACCGCGCTGAATTATGCCCGTCAGATTGCTGAGGCGCTTGAGGCCGCACACGAGAAGGGCATCATCCACCGCGATCTGAAACCAGCGAATATCAAGATCACGCCGGCAGGAGTGGTGAAAGTGCTGGATTTTGGTTTGGCAAAAGCCGTTGAAGAGCCATCTGCCACCGGTGATCCAACCAACTCGCCGACGCTGACCATTTCGCCGACGCGGGCTGGACTGATCCTGGGTACGGCGGCGTACATGGCTCCCGAGCAGGCCAAGGGTCGGGCGGCGGATCGCCGTGCTGACATCTGGGCCTTCGGAGTGGTGCTGTACGAGATGCTCACCGGTAAGCAGCTTTTCACCGGGGATAGCGCGGGCGAGATCTTGGCGTCGGTGATCAAGGAAGAGCCGAAGCTCGATGTGCTACCAGCCAGCGTGCGTCCGATCGTCGAGCGCTGTCTGCGCAAGGATGTCAAGAAGCGGTGGCAGGCGATTGGCGATGTGCGGATCGCGATGGAGGAGGCCGGAACTGAAGTCCCCCAGCGTCCCGAAGCCCACGCTCCAAAACTAGCTTGGGCCGTCGCGGCGGTATTTGCGGTTGCAGCGTTGGTGGTGAGCTTCCTGCACTTTCGCGAGGCTACTCCACCGCAGCTCACCCTGCGCTACACTATCGCCGCACCGGAAAACAGCAGAGTACACAGCTTTGCTATTTCCCCCGACGGCCGCTACGTCGCCATTGCCGCTGCGGTTCAGGGGAAGCGTCAGCGGCTCTGGTTGCGAGCTTTGGATACACTACAAGCCCAGGAGCTGCCTGGCACCGAGGACGCCGCCTACCCCTTCTGGTCGCCCAATAGCCGCTTCATCGGATTCTTCGCTCAGGGCAAGCTCAAGAAGATTGCAGCTAGCGGTGGTTTGGTCCAATCGCTGTGCGACGCCGCGAACGGGCGTGGCGGCTCGTGGAGCACCATGGCTGGTTCAGGGGAAGACGTGATCGTGTTTTCTCCGGGTGGCGGAAACCAGGTTGCCATCCAGCAGGTCCCGGCCGCTGGGGGCGTTCCGACGGATGTTTCCACGACCAAAGGCAACTACTTTTTACCCATCTTTTTGCCGGGCGGCCGCCATTTCCTGTACCTGGTGAGTGGAACGAACCTGCCAAAAGGCGACATATACCTTGGTTCGCTGGACCGCAACGAAAATCGGCGAGTTCTCGCCGACGTGTCACAAGTAGTGTTTGCGCCTTCCGCTGCTGGAAACAGCACCGGCCACCTGTTGTTCGTCCGGCAAAACACATTGATGGCCCAACCGTTCGATGCCAGGAGGGCGCAGACCTCCGGCAACGCAGTTCCCATCGCCGAGAATGTCTCCGTGCCGCAAGGGGGCCCATTTACACCGATGAGGGTGTCCGAAAACAGCGTATTGGTGTATTGGACTGGTGGGGCCGAGGCAGTTATGAACGAGATCGTATGGTTCGATCGCACCGGCAAGCGACTCGGCTCCGTCGGTGCGCCCGGCAGTCTCAGCATGCCTTCGATATCCCCGGATGAAAAGGCGGTTGCCTTCATGCGCATAACAAGCTCAAGTACTTCGGATCTGTGGCTGTGGGATCTAGTCCGTGGAACCGAGACACGTTTGACCTCCAATGCTTCGCATAACGTCGGCCCCTCCTGGGCGCCTAGGGGTAATCGCATCGTATTCCGCTCGGATCGAGGCGGCGGTGTCGGGGATCTCTACCAAGTATCGGCGAGTGGGTCCAGTCAGGCCGAATTGCTGCTCGCCACACCACTCGGCAAAGTGGACTCTGAGTGGAGCCGGGATGGCCGCTTCATCGTTTACTCCGAGAGTGATCCGAAGACCAAGTTCGATGTGTGGGTTCTTCCAGTGGGGGACGATGCTCCGGCCGGCCGGAAGCCGATAGCGTTCCTGCAAACGGAGTTCAACGAGCTCCAGGGACAGATGTCGCCGGACGGCCACTGGATGGCCTACGTCTCGGACGAGTCGGGTTCGCAGGAAGTGTATGTACGCCAGTTTCCGGCGGCCGAGGGCAAGTGGCGGATTTCGACCGCTGGCGGCATTCAACCGCGCTGGCGGCGCGATAGTAGGGAACTGTTCTTTGTGAGTCCGGACGGAAAGATGAACGCGGTCACTGTGAAGGCGGTGACCGGAACCAAGCCCTCCTTTGAAGCCAGTGCTCCCAGGCCCCTGTTTGATTCCCATATAGTAGATATCCCCGTGGCGTTTGAATACGATGTCACTGCGGATGGGAACCGCTTTCTTGTGACCACCAAAAACGCCGTCGGTTACGCGTTGCCTTTGAACGTGGTGGTGAACTGGAACGCGGGATTGAAGAAGTAAGTCTGCAGTCGCTTATTGCGACAGATCCGAGCTCTTCGTCTGGACATTCCGCCCAGGAAGTCGGGTTCCCGTCATGTGGGCTCGTCCTTAGAATTTACCTCGAATCGAGGCAAGCGAGAAGCCGCCGGATCGGTAGTGCGATGCTAGACCTAGGGATTGAAGTGACTTGCAACACCTGCAAAATTCCGATGAAAGAACTCAAGGGGCACATCTACCACAAGAGAAGAAAATGGAAGTGCCGCAAGTGCGGCCGGGTCAGGATGCAAGAGCAGAAGTAGCTTAGAGGATCGCGGGCACTTCAACGCGAGGTCAAGCCCCTTTTCTACCCGCGAAATTTCTCGGCCTTCCAACACAATTCTGAGGCCTCGCCGATCAGAACCCGATATGCAACATTAACGGTGTTTCTCCGATCACGTGCGGGCTGCCGTGATGCTTTTTAAGAGCTATCGCTCTGATTCGTGACCGGGTCCGAAGTTCAAACACCGGCGTACGACGGCTGGCAGAAACTCGTTAGTTTGTCACGAGCGCGTGTGATTCCGGAGATACGACCGATTTGCGGTCGCGTCCCTGCAGCTTGTCGAGATACAGATAAATCACCGGAGTGATGTAAAGCGTCAAGAACTGAGAGACGACAAGCCCGCCAACAACCGCAAGTCCGAGCGGTTGCCGGGCATCCGCTCCCGATCCGTAGCCGAGCGCGATAGGCAGCGTGCCAAACAGGGCGGCGACGGTGGTCATCATGATGGGCCGGAAGCGGAGCATGCAGCCCTGGTAGATGGCATCGTAAGCGGACTTCCCTTGCCTGCGTGCTTCGATTGCGAAGTCGATCATCATGATAGCGTTCTTCTTCACCACGCCGAAGAGCATGACGATGCCGATGAACGCGTAAAGATCGAGCTCCTTGTGGAAGAGCAGCAATGTCGCAAGAGCGCCCACGACGGCTGAGGGAAGGCCGGAGAGAATCGTGATGGGGTGGATGAAGCTTTCGTACAAGATACCCAGCACTATGTAGATCACCAGAATGGCGATGATCAGGAGCGTCGTCAGGTTCTTGAAGGACTCCTGGAACTCCTTGACGGTGCCTTGGAAGCTCGATGAAATCGTGGACGGCATTCGCATCTCGCGGATCGAGCTGTTCAGCTTGTCGGTGGCATCGCCAAGCGACGTGCCCGGCTGCAGGTTGAACGACACAGTGACCGACGGAAGCTGCCCGAAGTGATTGATGCTCAGCGGGCCGACGGTGCGCTTGATCGTTACGACGGATTCGATCGGCACGAGATTGCCCTGCGTCGAATGCACATAGAGTCGCGAGAGCGCGTCCGGCGAGCGCTGGTATTTCGGAAGCACTTCCAGGATCACTTCGTATTCGTTCGCCGGCTGGTAAATGAGTGACACCTGCCGGTCGCCGAAGGAACTCATCAAGGCGTCCTGGATCTGCTGGGGAGAGACGCCCAAAGACTGTGCACGTTCACGGTCGATATCGACGAGCAACTGCGGACTGGCCACCTGCAGATCCGAGTTCACGTCCACGAACCCGGGCATCATGCGCATAGTATCCACGATGCGCGGTGTCCAATCGTAGAGGTCCTTCAGGCTCGTACTCTGCAGCGTCGTCTGATAGGCGCTGGTGCTGAACTGCCCATTGACCGTAATGGGCGGCGGATTCTGCGGAAACGCAAGGATGCCGGGAATGAAGAACAACTTCGGCCGCAACTCCGCGATCACCTGATCGACGGTGAGTTGGCGCTGGTCCCGAAGCTTCAGCTTTGCGAAGAAGCCGCCCTGATTGCCGCCCATCAGGAATGCTCCAACGTCGGTAACGTTGGGATCGTGACGAACAAGCTCCGATGCCGCGTATTCATGGCGAGCCATCGACTCGAACGATGTATCCTGCGGTCCCATCACGAAAGCGAAGAAGAAGCCGCTGTCCTGGCTGGGAATGAACCCCTTGGGCATGATATTGAACATGTAGACAGTGGCGCCCAGGAGAGCGAACGCAACCAGAAGAGTGACGAACCGGTACTGGAGAACTCCGCGCAGGGAGCGGTCGTAGACACGCGACATCGCTTCAAAACCGCTTTCCAGAATACGGTACATGCGGCCATGTTTCGCGATGGGGTCCACGCGGAGCAGGCGGCTGCCGAGCATCGGCGTAAACGTCAGCGAGATGAAGCCAGAGATTAGGATGGCAAGCGCGATGGTGACGGAGAACTCATGCAGCAACCGGCCGATGATGCCACCCATGAACAAAACCGGAATGAACACGGCCACAAGGGAGATAGTCATGGAGATGATCGTGAAGCCAATCTCCTTTGATGCGAGCATAGCGGCGCGCATTCTCGTCTCCCCCAATTCCATGTGCCGCACGATGTTCTCCAGCATGACAATGGCATCGTCTACGACGAAACCAACCGATAGAGTCAGGGCCATCAGTGAGAGATTGTTGAGGCTATAACCGAGCAGATACATAGCGGCAAATGTTCCCATAATCGAAAGCGGCACAGCGACGCCCGGTATCAGGGTGGCAGTGATGTTGCGCAGGAACAGAAAGATCACCAGAACGACCAGGCAGATGGTGAGTACAAGCGTGAACTTCACGTCTTGAATCGAGTCCTCAATCGCTCTGGACGCGTCAAATGCCGTTTCCAGTTTGATCGCAGGTGGAATGGATTTCTGCAGCACCGGCAGAAGCGCGCGTATGCCGTCCGCCACTTCAACCGTGTTCGTGCCCGGCTGCTTCTCAATCGCGATAATGATTCCTCGTGTGCCGTTGAACCAACTCGCGTCCTTGTTGTTTTCGACATCATCGATGACGGTGCCCAACTGTTCCAGACGA
>Ga0210406_10003394_pt1 | contig 17464 bp, 14 predicted proteins | sample IncBWC30MmetaG_FD_155454 | JGI IMG/M metagenome (GOLD analysis project Ga0210406, IMG submission 155454) | Forest soil microbial communities from Barre Woods Harvard Forest LTER site, Petersham, Massachusetts, United States - Inc-BW-C-30-M | ecosystem: Environmental > Terrestrial > Soil >... | reverse complement strand
TGGCTTCGCTCCTTAGGCTTTGGGCTGGAAGTTCGGATGAATGACGGCGCCATCTTTGGTGAGCGCAGTGGCTTTCACCAGTTCGTCGTCCCAGTTCACCGCCAGCGCCTTGGTCGACTTGTCGACTAGCGTTTCGATGAACGAGAACAGGTTGCGCGCGTAGAGGCTCGAGGCCGATGCCGCGACCCGGCCTGCGACATTGGTGTAGCCGACGATCTTGACGCCATCGACATCGCTGACTTCACCGGCCTTGGCGCCCTCGACATTGCCGCCACGCTCAATCGCGAGATCGACCAGCACCGAGCCCGGCTTCATCGACTTCACCATGTCCGACGTCACGAGCATCGGCGCCGGACGGCCCGGGATCAGCGCGGTGGTGATGATGATGTCCTGCTTCTTGATGTGCTCGGCGGTGAGAGCTGCCTGCTTGACTTGATACTCTTTCGACATTTCCTTTGCGTAGCCGCCGGCGGTCTGCGCGTTCTTGAACTCTTCGTCCTCGACCGCGAGGAATTTGGCGCCGAGGCTCTCAACCTGCTCCTTGGTGGCGGGACGCACATCGGTCGCGGTGACGACGGCGCCGAGCCGGCGCGCGGTCGCGATCGCCTGCAGGCCGGCAACGCCGACGCCCATCACGAATACTTTCGCCGCGGGAATGGTGCCGGCGGCGGTCATCATCATCGGAAAGGCGCGGCCGAAGGCTTCCGCGGCCTCGATCACGGCGCGATAGCCGGCGAGGTTGGCCTGGCTCGACAGCACGTCCATCACCTGTGCGCGGGTGATGCGCGGCATCAATTCCATCGCGAACGCCGAGACCCCGGCATCCGCCATCGCCTTGAGCGCGGCGTCATTGCCATAGGGATCCATGATCGCGATCACCAATGCGCCGCGCTTGTATTTCGCAAGCTCGGACGTCTCGGGCCGCTTCACCTTGATGACGATATCGGCGTCCTTGAGCGCGTCGGCGCTAACGGTGGCACCGACCGCCGTAAACTCCGAATCCGGAAGTCCCGACTTGATACCGGCGCCCGGCTCGACGGCGATGTCGACGCCCAATGCCTTGTACTTCTTCACCGTATCGGGCGAAACCGCGACCCTCGGCTCGGACGGATCGATTTCCTTGGCGACGGCAATCTTCATGGGGCCTCCGGCAGCGCAAGACACGCGCGCACGAGCAAGCTAGCGCTATTTCCGCTGCGATGGATACCGGTTTCACAACCGGAATGAGGGCAATTTTGTTCTGATCGCGCCGCCGCGTTGCGGCGCAACGGGTAAAAAGGAGAAGGAATCAGGTCAGGAAAATCGCCATCATGGCGAGGATGAAGATGACGGCGGCGCTGCCGTACTTCACCAGTTTGATGAAGCCTTCATAGGTCTCCTCATGCGCCGGATAATCGTTGCCGTCGGCGGTCGTGTAGGCGACTTCGTTATGTTCTGACATCGGTGTCCCCAGTCGATATGCGTGATCTAGCGTCGAAATACCGCAAACCGGTTGACAGGGCAACGGCGGCCGGGGCCGTATCAGCCACTTATCGGGTCATTCGGAAGGCCAATTGTCCCGGATTCGGCGCCTTTTGCGGCAGCTCAATGGGCGTTACATATCCCCGCCGACCTCAGCCCATCCCCTCCAGCTCATCAATCATGCCCGCGATCACCGACAGTCCGCCGTCCCAGAATTTCGGGTCCTTGGCGTCCAGCCCGAACGGCTTGAGCAGTTCGGAATAATGCTTGGTGCCGCCGGCCGCGAGCATCGCCAGGTAACGCTCGGCGAAACCGGCCTGGGCGTTTTCGTAGACCGCATATAGCGAGTTCACCAGGCAATCGCCGAACGCATAGGCGTAGACGTAGAACGGCGAATGGATGAAGTGCGGAATGTACATCCAGAAATTCTCGTAACCCGGCCGGATGTCGATCGCAGGTCCCAAACTCTCGCCCCTGCACGCTAAGCCAGATCTCCCAAGACGCTGTGCGGTCAATTCGCCATTGCGCCGCTCGGTGTGAACCGCGCGCTCGAACGAATAGAATGCGATCTGCCGCACCACGGTATTGATCATGTCCTCGACCTTGCCGGCCAGCAGCGCCTGACGCTGTTTTGGGCTTTTGGTCTCGCTGAGCAGTCGCCGGAAGGTCAGCATCTCCCCGAACACACTGGCGGTTTCCGCCAAGGTTAACGGCGTCGGCGCCATCAACGCTCCATTTTTGGCCGCCAGCACCTGATGCACGCCGTGGCCGAGTTCATGCGCCAGCGTCATCACGTCGCGCGGCTTGCCCTGATAATTCATCAGCACATAAGGATGCGCCGACGGCGTGGTCGGATGCGAGAACGCGCCCGGCGCCTTGCCGGGACGCACTGGCGCATCGATCCAGCGATCGTTGAAGAACCGTTCCGCGATGCTGGCCATCTCGGGCGAGAAACCACGATAGGCCGTCAGCACCATGTTCTTCGCTTCCGGCCAGCCAATGCTGCCGCTGGCGGCAAACGGCAGCGGCGCATTGCGATCCCAATGCGCCAGCTTCTTCTGTTTGAACCAGCCCGCCTTGAGGCGGTAATAGCGATGCGACAGCCGCGGATAAGCCGCGCGCACCGAACTCACGAGCGCATCGACGACCTCGGGCTCGACGCGGTTGTTCAGATGCCGGGAATCCGCGACATCGGCGAAACCGCGCCAGCGATCGGAAATCTCCTTGTCCTTGGCGAGCGTATTGGTGATCAGCGCAAAGGTTCGCTCATTGGCCTTGAACGTTTTCGCGAGCGCCTGTCCCGCGGCCTTGCGCTTTTGCGGCGCGCGATCCTGCAACAAATTGAGCGTCGGCTCGATCGCAAGCTCGCTCCCCGCTACCTTGAAGCGCAGGCCCGAGATGGTCTGATCGAACAACCGGTTCCAGGCGGCATAGCCGCTCTGGGATTTCTCATGGAACAGCTGCTCGACGCGATCTTCGAGCTGATAGGGCTTTTCCTTGCGCAGATCCTCGATCCACGGCCGGTAGTGGCCGAGTTCGGGCGTCTGCATCGCGCGCTCGATCGCAGCGTCGTCGACGCGGTTGAGTTCCAGCGCAAAAAACAGCAAATGCACCGAGGCTGCCGTCAACCGCTCGGAAACATCGCCATAAAACTTCGTGATCGCGGGATCGACACTGTCGCCGGCATGCACGAGCCCGGCATAGGAGCCGAGCCGTCCGGCGAGATCGTCGATCGCCTCATAGCGCCTGACCGCCTCGGCCAGCCACTTCCCCCCATCCGCCTGCACCACATGTTCCGCAAGCTTGCCTTTGTAGTCGGCCTCAAACGCAACGCATTCGGTATCCATCTTGGCGAGGTCACGGCTGATTTCCGGCGCGTCGAGGCCGGAATAGAGATCGGCCAGGTTCCATTCCGGCAACTTGCCTGCCTTGTTCTTGGCGGGATTCTTGGTGACGGTTTTTTTGGCGGCGGCTGTTTTGGACGCCGGTTTGCGTTGGACGGCCGGCTTGCTGAGGGCGGATGAAGAGCGCGAGGACATCTGGTTCGAGCCTGTATGTGCGTTTTAACCTGAAACAGTCGAGCGAGGACGGGGAGCGTCAACGTTTAAGAGTGCGTTAATCGACTTCAGCGAGAGTGCCCCGATTCGAGACAGATAGTTGTAACGCCCGAGGAAAGCCATGGCTGCCTGCATTTTGATTGCCGATGACGATGCCGTGGCGCGCCGCTTGGTCGAAAACATGGTGCAGAAATGCGGCTATGAGGCGATCGTCGTCGACAGTGGCGACGCGGCGATCGCGGCCCTGACCGCGCCGGACGCGCAGATCGATGCCGTCGTGCTCGATCTGGTGATGCCCGGCCTCGATGGCATGGGTGTGCTGGCCAAGATCCGCGATGCCGGCCTCAACATCCCCGTCATCGTGCAGACTGCCCATGGCGGCATCGACAATGTGGTGTCCGCGATGCGCGCCGGCGCGCTGGATTTTGTGGTCAAGCCGGTCGGCTTCGAGCGGCTGCAGGTGTCGTTGCGCAATGCGCTCAATGCCAGCGCGCTGAAGGGCGAACTGCAACGCATCCGGCACAGCCGCGAAGGCAAACTGACCTTCTCCGATATCGTCACCCGCAGTGACACCATGACCAACGTGCTGCGCACCGCGCAAAAGGCCGCGTCCTCGACGATCCCGGTACTGATCGAGGGTGAATCCGGTGTCGGCAAGGAATTGTTCGCGCGCGCCATCCATGGCAGCGGCGAGCGCAAGACAAAGCCATTCGTCGCGGTCAATTGCGGCGCGATCCCCGACAATCTCGTGGAGTCGATCCTGTTCGGCCACGAGAAGGGCGCCTTCACCGGCGCCACCGAACGCCACACCGGCAAGTTCGTCGAAGCTTCCGGCGGCACGCTGTTTCTCGACGAAATCAGCGAGCTGCCGCTGACCGCGCAGGTGAAACTGTTGCGCGCGCTGCAGGAGGGCGCCGTCGAGGCGGTCGGCGGCCGCAAGCCCGTCAAGGTGGACGTCCGCATTGTTTCCGCGACCAACCGAAAATTGCTCGACCGCGTCAAAGCCGGGCACTTCCGCGAGGATCTGTTCTATCGCCTCCATGTGCTGCCGCTGACGATACCGCCGCTGCGGATGCGGCGCGAAGATATCCCGCATCTGCTGCGGCATTTCCTGGCGCGGTTCTGCGCCGAGGAAAACCGCCCGATCACCGGCATCAGCGGCGAGGCCATGGCGCTGCTGTCGCAGCTCGATTGGCCCGGCAACATCCGTCAGCTCGAGAATGCGGTCTATCGGGCCGTGGTCATGAGCGACACCGACCAGCTCGGCATCGACGACTTTCCGCAGGCTATCGCGCAAGCGCAGGCCGGACCTGAGGCACACACCGCGCCGGTTGAGCCGCTGATCATCGGGCCCGGTTCGCACTCGACCGTACCCGCCATGATTTCAGGTAACGAGATACCTATCGCGCCGCTGCCATCGGCCGGTACGTTGGCGATGCTGACCAGCGCAGGCGAAGTCCGAACGCTGGAAGAAATGGAAACCGAGATCATCCGGTTCGCGATTTCGCATTATCGCGGGCAGATGTCCGAGGTCGCACGCCGTTTGAAAATCGGCCGCTCGACGCTGTATCGCAAGCTCGACGAAGCCGCCGCCAACGATTCGTCCGCCGATGGCGCGGACGGCGCGAGCTGAGGCGAATGCCTGAATACGGCGCCGGGTCGGCCCCGAAACAGGCGGACCTGCGCGCCCGGAACATTCGAACCGTTGCCTGCCGGTGACAGACAAAGGCAGGCGCGCATGTCAAAAAGCCCATATTCCGTTGCAAAGCGGGTGTTGAAGTCAGTTTGTCGTGAGTTGCCCCGTATCACGCTGGCTGGATAATGGGGCCGCGTGTATCGTCTGCGTATGAATCGTTGCGTGCAGGCGTAACAGGTTGCAGGCGTAATACGTTGAACGAGATTTGGAGCGAATTCAGACGCGAACTTGGGTTGTCACTGAATGCGCTGAGCACCGATCAGGCCGGCACTTCAGTGAAACCGGGGAAACACCGACACCAAGAAGCGAAGCTGAATCGATAATTCCTAAGGGCTGTTCCATGCCGGGGCAGCGCCACCCAAGGGGGGTGATGATGCGAGACTGTTCGAAGAACCGTGCTGGATTTGACCGCGTGCTGATGGCGGTGGCGGCAACTTTCATCGCGGTGTCCTCGGTACCGGCGCAGGCCGATCCGGCCCGTAACAGTGCCGCAGAGCTGGCGATCGATGCGGCCATTCCGCGCCCCGAACCCGCCAACGTCCCGCCCCCCACCGCAAGCGATTTCAAAGCCGATACCACCGTCTCAGTGCCTGCCGCGGCAACCAAGCCCGCCGATGTCGTCACCGCGCCGGCCGCCGATACCGGCAAGCCGGATGTGGCCAAATCAGAGCCCGCCAAGACCGAACCCGCGAAGAGCGACACCGCGACGACGGCTCCGGCCTCACCGCCAGCGGCTACCGCTGCGGCACCGGCCGCCGAGCCCGCCAAGGAGCCGGTCAAGGCCGCGAGCAATGTGCCCGCCGCCGATCAGCCGGTTGCCGACAAGCTCCGCGACATGTTCGGCTCAAAATCATTGCGCTATTTCGACCACAAGGCTGAACGCGCCGCGGTGGAAAAATTCTACGCCGCGCGCGACTTCGCACCGCTGTGGACCCAGGCCGGCACGCTGACTGCGACCGGCAAAGGCGTGATCGCGCGCCTGAAGGATGCGGCTTCCGACGGCCTCAATGCAGCCGATTACCCGGTGCCGGATTTCGCGGCGGCGACTGCGCCGGACGCGCTCGCCGAGGCCGACCTGAAACTCACCGATAGCATGCTGGACTATGCGCGTCAGGCGCAGAGCGGCCGGATGCACTACTCGCAGGTCAGCGGCGATATCCAATATCCGGAGCATCCGACGGACCCTTCGGAAGTGCTGGCCAATGTCACATCCGCCAAGGACGCCTCGACCGCGCTCGACAGCTACAACCCGCCGCAAAAGCTCTATCGCGAACTGAAGGCGAAGCTGGCCGAGTTGCGCGGCCAGGGCGGAGGCCCGGTGATTCAGATCGCGGAAGGTCCAGCCCTGAGATACGCGCCGTCGCGTAACAAGAAGCAGCCTGCGGTCGTGATGGAAGATCCGCGCGTGCCGCAGCTTCGCACCAAGCTCGGCATCACCGAGAACGCCGACGACACACATTACGATGCCAAGGTCGCCGAAGCCGTGCGCAAATATCAGGAAAGCGCCGAGCTGAGGGCCACCGGTGTCCTCGACGATCAGACCGTCAGGGCCATCAACGGCCCAAAGCACGACAGGCTGATCGACACCGTGGTCGTCAATATGGAGCGCTGGCGCTGGCTGCCGCGTGATCTTGGCGCGGCGCAGATCGGCGACGCCTATGTCATTCTCAACATCCCCGACTATACGCTGAAGGTGATGCAGCACGGCGCGCAGGTCTGGACCACCAAGGTGGTAACCGGCAAGCCCGGCATTCACGCCACGCCGTTGCTGACCGAAACGATGAAGTACATCACGGTCAACCCGACCTGGAACGTTCCGCCATCGATCGTGTACGGCGAATACCTGCCGGCGCTGCAGCAGGATCCAACGGTGCTGCAACGGATGGGATTGCGGCTCGATCGGAATCCCGACGGTAGCGTCCATATTTCGCAACCGCCCGGCGAGGCCAACGCGCTCGGCCGCATCCGTTTCAATTTCCCGAACAAGTTCCTGGTGTATCAACACGATACCCCGGACAAATATCTGTTCGCCAAGGATGAGCGCGCGTTCAGCCATGGCTGCATGCGGGTTCAAAATCCGGATCAATACGCTGCCGTCCTGCTCGGTATCACCGAGCCGAACGAACATTACACCGCCGAAAAAATTCGTAGCATGTACGGCCACAGCGAGATCGATCTGAAATTCCCGACCCCGATCCCGGTCAACATCACCTACCAGACGGCGTTTGTGGACGACGCCGGCAAGCTGCAGATCCGCAAGGACATCTATGGCCGCGACGGCACCATGCTGGCCCTGCTCCGCAACCCGCACGGCCGCGATATGGAAAACATGGTCGCGCACTCGCAGCCAGGTTATTCGCGTCCAGCGGGGAGTAGCCTGCCGGCCGGCGTGAACTTTGCCAGCGACACCTCGTCCTCTGGCCCGTCGTTCTTTGAACGACTGTTCGGAGGTCCGCGGCTTGCCCCGGCGCCCGGCCCGTTCCGCAGGCCGCCAGCCCGTGTAATTGCCCGCTAATTAAGGACCGTTTTCGGACCTATTCTGTATTCGCCAGCACATTCAACGGTCTCGTCAACGTGGCGAGACCGGTAACGTTAACCATTCTCCATCTCGATTTAATCGGTGGGCTATTTTTCGCCACACTCAGCGGGTTAGGTTAAGGCCTGACTTTGGGGGTGGGGCGCAAGTCTCGTTGGTCTGTCCCACTTGAAGCTGCTTTTATCTTTCACCGCGCAGGGCTGTGAAAGAATTTAACGATCCGACGGAATTGCTCCGGTTGATCGTCTTGGGTGGGCTCACACGTGCTGGCTGGTTTCGCACGCCAAATCAACTCGCTGTCGTTACCGAAGGCCGGAGCTGGATTCGGCTTGACGTCCTTGTTGCTGCTGGCGGGCGCCGGATCGGTCCATGATGCGGCCGCGTTGAACGAGACTCGCACGCTTTCGTTTCACCACACCCATTCCAATGAAGACCTGACCGTCACCTTCAAGCGCGACGGACGCTATGACGAAGCCGCGCTGAAAGAGCTCAATCACTATCTCCGCGACTGGCGCACCCAGGACCAGACGGTGATGGATCCGCATCTGTTCGACATCCTCTGGGAAGTCTACCGCGACGTCGACGGCAAGAAGCCGATCCAGATCATCTCCTCCTACCGTTCCCCCGCCACCAACGCCATGCTTCACCGCCGTTCCTCCGGTGTGGCCCGTTTCAGCCAGCACATGCTCGGCCACGCGATGGATTTCTTCATTCCGGGCGTGCCGCTTGAGCAGATCCGTTTCGCCGGCCTGCGGCTGCAACGCGGCGGCGTCGGTTTCTATCCGACGTCGGGATCGCCGTTCGTGCATCTCGACACCGGCAGTATCAGGCACTGGCCGGGCATGACCCACGATCAGCTGGCCAAGGTTTTCCCTGATGGCCGCACCGTGCACCTGCCCACTGATGGCAAGCCGCTGAAGGGCTATGAGCTCGCCCGCGCCGACATCGAAGCCCGCGACGGCAGCGACGGCGCCCTGAAGAAGAGCAGCCCGAGCCTGTGGGCCAAGTTGTTCAAGCCCAAATCGAACGACGATGACGACGATGAGGCGGTCAGCGCGCCGATGCCGACGGCGCAGCAGGTTGCCGATGCAGCGCAGGCGATATCAGCCGCGAACAAAGCGGCCGACGCCAAATCCGCTGACGCCAAGTCCGCGGAAGCGGTCCCGATGCCGCGCTCCAAGCCGCCCACCGCCTCGGCGTTCCAGCTGGCCTCGGCCGACGTCCAGATCGTGCAGCCCACCAAGCCGAAGCCGGCCGCGGCCGATCCGGCAGAGGCCAAACCACAGAACCCGGCTGATATCATCAATGCCCGCGGCTTCTGGGGCGACGCTGCAGCACCGCAGCAGGCAACGCCCGCGCAGGTCGCAGCCCTCAAGGCCCGCCAGGCGGTTGCCCCGGCCGATCCACAATCGACCGCCAGCTTGCCCTCAGCGATGGAGGCGCTGGCCTATGCGCCGGCACCGGCCCCGCGGGTTGACCGCGCCAATATCGTCGCCGCCAGCGCGCCGCTTCCACGCAGCGCGCGCCCGGCCCCGCGCAACGCCGCCGCCTTGGCCACCGAAATCAACACCGTGGCCACCAAGGGCACGCAGGGCCAGAGTGGCGTGATTGCGACCTCGACACGGATTTCCGCAGCCAGGGGCAATGACATCTGGCTGCGCGTCGTGATGCTGGCGCCGAGCGCGAGCAACTCGATGTTCACGACGGTGCTCGGCGACACCGATATGACGCTGATGAAGAATTATTTCGCCAAGCCGCAGGCCGTGGTGGCGATGACCTTCTCAGATGATCCGCAAATGGGATTGCTGTCCGAGCGCTTCACCGGATCGGCCACTGCAAAGCTGACCACGACATCGTTCGTGCTGCAGACCGCATCGCTGCGTTAAGCGCAAATGGTCATTGCCGGGCATAGCAGCCTGCCTTGCGCAGACCGCGCGTAAACTTGTCTGCGCTCCCGGCAACCAATCCACTTGAAGATTGATGGATACGCGGGTCAAGCCCGCGTATGGCGGCCTTACAAGATCCCCCTCACAGCATTCCCAGAGCCTGCATATAGGTCTCGAGGATTGTTTCCTGCTCGGCGCGCTCGTTGGCGTCCTGCTTGCGCAGGCGAACGATGGTGCGGAGAGCTTTCACATCGTAGCCGTTGCCCTTGGCCTCGGCATAGACGTCGCGGATGTCGTCGGAGATCGTCTTCTTCTCTTCTTCCAGCCGTTCGATGCGCTCGATGATGGCCTTGAGCTGGTCCTTGGCGAATTTTGTCGCGGGCTCGTCCTGAAGGGCGGCAGCAGAGGTGGCCATCGAATACTCCTGAGGGAACTGGCGGTTGAGGCTGAAAGATCAAGCGCCGCACGTTTTGCCGCGCGGCGCTTTTGTCCAGATGACCCTCAAGACCGGGGGGCCCTGCGTCAAGGAAACATCGCAATCATCCACAGCGCGCCCACAGGAGAAAACGAAGCAAGCTTCGTCATTGCCGGCGAAGCGAAGCAATCCAGGAGCTACGATACCGCCGCCCCTGGATTGCTTCGGGCGCGCATTCGCGCGACCCGGTGGCTCCTCGCACTGACGAAAGCGTCAATGCCCGCTTGGGGCCTTCTTCATCGCCGCGAGTTGCTCGGGGCTGGCGGTGCCCTGAAATTTCGACTTCCAGGTCTCGTAAGGCATGCCGTAGACCGCCTCGCGGCTCTCGTCCTTGCTGACCGCCACGCCCCTGGCGTCGGCTTCCTCTTTCATCCAGTTCGACAGGCAGTTGCGGCAGAAGCCCGCCAGATTCATTAAGTCGATGTTCTGGACGTCGGTGCGCGAACGCAGATGTTCGACCAGGCGCCGGAAAACCGCGGCTTCGAGCTCCGTTCTGCTTTTGTCGTCAATCGCCATGGTGCACTCTCGATCGTTGTCATGACCGTTATCTCGCCGTTTCGCAGCGAGGACATCGGGCATTAAATAGGCTTTGTCACAGATTTTGCCATATCGCGGCGCAAACAGGGTAGCATTGCCGAGGATTCGGCTGCCGATTGCGTGATCGGGCCACCTCCATTATTGACAGCCACCGCCGGCTCACGCGAAATCGTCAAAGAATTGATATAGCTTGGCTAAATGATCCCTGAACAATCCCACCGCCTCCCTCCCCCCTCCGCGCGCCTGATGGCCGGTTTGCTGCCGGCGCTGGTGCTTGTGGTGATGTGCCTGTGGAACAATTCCGCTGCGGCAGACTTTCGTCTCTGCAACAACACCTCAAGCCGGGTGGGCATCGCACTGGGCTACAAGGACGCCGAGGGCTGGACCACCGAAGGCTGGTGGAACGTGTCGTCGCGCAGTTGCGAGACGCTGCTGAAGGGCACGCTGGTCGCACGGTATTACTACATTTACGCGCTGGATTATGACCGTGGCGGCGAGTGGTCGGGACAAGCCTTCATGTGTTCGCGCGACAAGGAATTCACCATCAAGGGTACCGAGAACTGCCTGGCGCGCGGTTTCGATCGCACCGGCTTCTTCGAGGTCGACACCGGCGAGCAGCGCGCCTGGACCGTGCAGCTGACCGAATCCGGCGAACAGCAACCGGCGCAGAAGGTGCCGGGGTTGCCGGGAACGGTCGACCCGAACAAACCGGGCGGAATCCCCGGCACGACGCCCTCGCCGGCGACGCCCGGCCTGCCTGCAGCCCCGGGCGCGTCTGGTCCGCCGCCAGCCGCCGCGCCCGGAAGCAAGCCATGAGACGTCTGCGCCGTATCAAGATCCTCGCAACGCTTGGCCCTGCTTCATCCGACAGCGCCATGATCCGGCGGCTGTTCGAAGCCGGCGCCGACGTATTCCGCATCAATATGAGCCACACGCCGCACGACAAGATGCGTGAGCTGGTCAAGACCATTCGCAATGTCGAATCGAGTTACGGCCGGCCGATCGGCATTCTGGTCGACCTGCAGGGACCCAAACTCCGCCTGGGCTCATTCGCGGACGGCGCGGTTCAGTTGCATAACGGTCAAAGCTTCACGCTCGATTCCGACAAGACGCCGGGCGACGCCACCCGCGTACAGCTTCCGCATCCGGAGATTCTCGCAGCGCTCAGGCCGGGGCACGCGCTGCTGCTCGACGACGGCAAGGTGCGCCTGATCGCCGAGGAAACCTCACCCGGCCACGCGGTCACCCGCGTCGTGATCGGCGGTCGCATGTCGGACCGCAAGGGCGTCAGCCTGCCCGATACCGATCTGCCGGTGTCGGCGATGACGCCAAAGGATCGCGCCGACCTCGAGGCCGCGCTGGTGACCGGCGTCGACTGGATCGCGCTCTCCTTCGTGCAGCGCGCCGAGGACGTCGTCGAGGCCAAGAAACTGATCCGCGGCCGCGCCTCCGTGATGTCCAAGATCGAGAAGCCGCAGGCGATCGACCGGCTGCCCGAAATCCTCGAAGCCTCAGACGCCCTGATGGTGGCGCGCGGCGATCTCGGCGTCGAACTGCCGCTGGAGCGGGTGCCGAGCCTGCAGAAGCAAATGACGCGACTGGCGCGGCGCGCCGGCAAGCCGGTTGTGATCGCAACCCAGATGCTGGAATCGATGATCCTGAGCCCGGTGCCGACCCGCGCCGAGGTGTCGGACGTCGCGACCGCGGTCTATGAAGGGGCTGACGCCATCATGCTGTCGGCCGAGTCAGCCGCGGGCAAGTTTCCGGTCGAGGCCGTCTCAACCATGAATCGCATCGGCGAGGAAGTGGAGCGCGACCCGACCTATCGCGGCGTGCTCAACGCGCAGCGCGCCGAGCCGGAGCCGACCGTCGGCGACGCCATTGCCGATGCCGCGCGGCAAATCGCCGAGACGCTCGATCTGTCGGCGATCATCTGCTGGACCGATTCAGGATCGACCGCCTTGCGCGTCGCGCGCGAACGGCCGAAGCCTCCGGTGGTGGCGATCACGCCCAATCTCGTCACCGGCCGCAAATTGTCTGTGGTCTGGGGCGTGCATTGCGTGGTCGCGGAGGATGCCCAGAACCAAGACGACATGATCAGCCGCGCCGGCCGGATCGCGTTTCGCGACGGTTTTGCCAGGGCTGGACAGCGTGTGATCGTGGTTGCAGGCGTGCCGCTCGGCACGCCTGGCACGACCAACATGTTGCGCATCGCCTATGTCGGCCCGGACAGCGACGCGGATATGTGAGTGGTGCTAGACTAACAGCGAGTCATTCCGGGATGGTCCAAAGGACCAGACCCGGAATCTCGAGATTCTCCGATGCGCAATTGCGCATCGTAGTTCTCGCTTCGCGAGCCCCGGAATGACGGACCTAAAATTACAGCAACGTCGCGTCCAAGCTAATCTTCGTATTCAGCACCTTTGACACCGGGCAGCCGGCCTTCGCCATGGCGGTCAATTCGTCGAACTTCGCCTTGTCCGCGCCCGGAATCTTCGCCGACAGGGTCAGATGCACCGAGGTGATGGCAAAGCCGTCAGCCACTTTCTCAAGCGTGACGTCGGCCTTGGTCTCCATGTGCTCGGCGGTCAGCTTGGCATCGCCCAGGATCAGCGACAGTGCCATGGTGAAGCAGGCGGCATGCGCCGCGCCGATCAGCTCTTCCGGGTTGGAGCCCGGCTTGCCTTCGAAGCGGCTGGCGAAGCCATAGGGATAATCGCTCAATGCGCCGCTCTTGGTCGAGATCGCGCCCTTGCCGTCCTTGATACCGCCTTGCCATTTGGCCGATCCTGATGTGGTTGGCATCTGTTGCTCCTACACTGGTTGCTAGGCCGTCGCTCCCGGCGGCGGACTGCCGCCACCTTAACGGGACAGATGCGTCAAAGCGATGTCGCGGCCTGCGTCTTTGTTACGCGCCGACCAGCGCTTTGGGCGGCAGCACGGCCTGCACCACGAGGCCGCGGGCGCGGGCGTCCATCACGCCGACCGCGCGCAACGCCAGCAGCGTGACGGTTTGAACCGCGTCGCGCAGCTTGGCCGGGTCTTCCATAGTGTCCGGCGCCAATGGGCCGACCAGCGATTCATGCAATGCACCGAGCAGCGCGGAAGCGGCTAATGCCGTGTCCTGTGCCGGCAGATGTCCGGCGCGCACGGCGACTTCAATTCTGGCGCCGATCTCACCGGCGATCTCGCGGCGGCTCGCGATCCGTGACGCCGTGACATCGACATCGACCGGCTCGGCCAGAATGCCCCAGGCTAGCTTGCGCTGCGACAGCACGTGCACGGCCACCGTCGTGACCGCAGCGGCCAGTGCCGACGACGGCCCGGGGGCCGCGTCTGCGGCACGCCGGATCGCGGCCAGTTCATCGCGCGAGACGTCGGCGATCAATTCGGAAATCAAATCGGCCTTGGAGGGGAAGTAGCGATAGACCGTGCCGGCGGCGACATTGGCCCGGACAGCAACCGGGGCGATCTGCACTGCTGCCATGCCCCCGTCAGCCGCGGCATTCCGCGCCGCGGCCAAAATGGCGCTGCGCCGCGCCGCCAGCCGTTTCACCACCTGATGGGTTCGCCGATAGACCATTCCCGCGTTTCTCGTCCCGTGCGCGATCAGCGCACAGATATTGCTGTTTTTGGCGGTTTGACCCAAACCGCATTGAAGAACTGAACAACTATTCAGAGAGGAAGACAAGGTTTTTTAGCGCTATTTCGCGCGGCTGTGCGATGCGCAAGCCGAATAGCTCGGAGCTGGATTCAGCTCGATGTCATCAAGAGTATTAGGGATTCATCGAGTGAATGAGCGGATGCTTGGGCTGAATTTTTGGGCACTCATTTGGCCCGGGCGCGAATCTCGATGTCATTGACGGTCGCGACCCAACGGTAATCCCGCAACTCGTCCGCGACGTCGGGATTCTGCCGCAGCCAGTCGCTCCACCGATCCGAGAAGTTGTCCACCAGCACGACGGTCGGCGGGTTCTTCCGGATATCTTCGATCAGCGTCGCGCGCTCGCGCGTAGCGTAGCGATCGAGCATGGCCTCCTGCTGCGGGTCGCGCAGCCCGCTTTGGCGGATGTTGCGCAGATACCCCGCCACCCACAGCCCCTGCTGCCGTGACACCCATGTGCCATAGAGCGCGCGCACCAGCGGATGACCGAGACCGGGCTCACCAGTAATCGCGAGGATCTTCGGATGCGGCCCCAGGCTGGCGACCGTCGACCACAGCGGCCTCATGTCGAACGCCTTGTCGAAGGCCCAGTTGAACCAGATCATCGACTGCACGAACGTGACCGCCAGCGTCACCAGCGCAAACGCGCCGAGCGCGCGATCAAGCGGCTTCCACGCGGCCAGCGCGGCGCCAAGGCCGAGCATCGCGAACGCAATCATCGGATAGGAATGATACGGCCAGCCTTTTCGCTGCAGGAAGAAGGCGAGCATGAATCCGACCGATGTCGCCAGCAGCAACAGCAATGTGCTGTCGATCCGTCCCGCGCGTTTCAGCACCAGACTCGCGAAGATCAGCGCCGACCAGATCAGCACCGCCGGCGTCTTGAGCATCTCGACCGGCGATGCCCCGACCAGAATATAAATGTCGCGCACCATCGGTGCGATATCCGACAGGAACGCGGGATAGAGCGTCACGACGACAACCGCGTAGACCGCGACGACAACCGCCGCGATGAAATTCTCCGGTACGAATAGTGGACGCCACGATCGCGCCTGAATCGCGAGCGCTATCAATCCGCAAAGAATCCCGATCGCAAAATAGGGTTTGAACGCCATCGTAAGGCCGGCGCCGACACCGGCGACAAGGATCGTCCAGAGCGGCGCGTGATCGCCTTTCGCCCTGACACCATAGAGCGCCAGCGCCGGCAGCAATTCGATCATCGCGATATGTTCGCGTTGCCCGAAGGTCTTGGCCGGAAGCACCGCCAGCACCGCAAAAGCCAGCAACGCAACCGGCCAGCCGCTCACCCCTTCCAGCGCGCGCGAGTGCTTCAGGATGGTGGCGGCGATCGCGAGCGAAATAAAGATCGCAACAAACACCAGGCCGTCCGTAACCATCTCCGCGGGCAGTCCGAGCATGCGCGCAATGAGAACACCGGGCATATAGGTCAGAACCGCCATCGGCGGGTTGGTTTCGATGACATCAACGTAGAGTCGCTGACCATCCAGGACGCGCTCGGCGACCGTCAGCAGCCAGCTCACATCGGTGTTGGCGGCAAGCCAATGCCTGAGGGCAAGCGCGGTCACGAACAACGCGGCCAACGCCAACCATGGTGCGAAGCGCAAGGCGGCCGGGACGGCCTGCTGCCGTTCGGTCAAACGAGGCTCGGCACTGGCATCCATGGCCATCGGCGCAAACTCTCGCTACGCGCTTGCCGCCGGCATCAGCGAAGGCACGCTTTCACGCCGCCAGGGTGCGGCACGGCGCATGATCAAGGTCGCGACGATCAGCGTGGAGCCCAGCCCGACCGGCGCGCCGAACATGATGAAGCTGAAGATCAGGGCTGCCGCGCAACCCAGCGCCGGAAGTTCGTAAGGCTGGAAGCCGCTGCGCAATCCGATACGCACCAGGAACGCGACCGGGATCGCCAGCACCATCATGTCGTACATGAACAGATAGGGCGTGATCAGTAGCGTGCCGGTCGCAAGCGCCGCGGCCTTCAGCGAGTAGCTGACCCGGCTGCGCCACATCATCGCCAACACGACGGCCACCGTGGCGGTCAGTATCCACTGGAATATCCACGCCAGTTGCTCGGTGCCACCCAAAAACCGCACCAGCGAGAACAGGCTTTGCAGCTTCCACCAGGTCGCCTTGCCCTCGGTGAGGAAGGCCTGCGAAAACATCGGCATCCAGTGGAAGAACGCCTGCCAGCTCTCGGTGCCGAAGGCGAGCCATGACACCACCGCCATCGAGATCGTGACCACGGCCGCGCTGAAGAACACCGTCCATTGCGACGCTGCGATCAGCACCAGCGGAAACAGCAATCCATATTGCGGTTTATAGCTCAGCAGGCCCAGACAGATTCCCGCCAGCACCCGACGCACCGGCATCAGATACAGCGTGCCGCCGATCAGGGCCGCGGTGAAGAAACCGTTTTGTCCGACCAGCGCGTTGTTGAGCACCATCGGGGCCGCGAGCGCCAGCATCCAGCCGAACGGGCGGCCAACGATCGCGCGCACTACCACGAGATAGGGAATGAGGCTGATGAAGACCCAGCTCATGAAGGCGGCCCCATAGGGGAGCCGCGCCAGCAAGGAGGCTACGAACAAAAACGGCGGCGGATAGTGCCAGGCGAAATAGCCGAGGAAATCCTGCCCCAGCTGGGCAACCTCGATCGGCCGCTGGATATCCCAGTCCCAGGCCTGCGCCGGATGACCTTCGAGCGCCAGGCGGCCGGCGGCCCAGACATTGATGAAATCGGTCGGAATGCCCAACCCTTTCGGATCGTAGATCCACCAATGCGACAAATACGCCGCCGGAAAGAACGTGACGTTGATGACGAACAGCACGAAGCAGACGTTGAACAACGACGTTGGGATTGCGCTGTGCTCGGGCGAAACAGACGGGGCGGAAACGGGCGCGGCCATGCGATATCCTTTCGCGCGCGTCACGGTATTGGCGGAACGCGCGCCCTCTCCACCAATAGGCCGGACAGGCTTGAGGAAATCTTAAGGTCTGAGGCTGCGGGGAGGCGATTTTCATGGCGAAATCGCTCGATTTCCACGACAGTCCGCGCGCGAAACCACGCCGCCCGGCACGAGGCGGGACCAGGAGAAAATGATGGTTAGGAATGGGATAAACAGGCCGGTCAC
>Ga0210406_10003393_pt1 | contig 17476 bp, 12 predicted proteins | sample IncBWC30MmetaG_FD_155454 | JGI IMG/M metagenome (GOLD analysis project Ga0210406, IMG submission 155454) | Forest soil microbial communities from Barre Woods Harvard Forest LTER site, Petersham, Massachusetts, United States - Inc-BW-C-30-M | ecosystem: Environmental > Terrestrial > Soil >... | reverse complement strand
AAACTGATCACCGCGAACAAAATCACTAATGCGGCGACCTGAAATCCGGGTGTTGCAAGAACGTATAAGTGTGAGCGCGAGTTCTTGATACGATCCCGCGACGACTCGACTCTGTCTGTTCGAACTTGCCGTCCAAAACCGGCTACTCGAGTGTGGTGCACTTTTTCCTGGAGATCTTCCACAAGCGATAGAGGGCTAGCATCCAGAATGTCAGGCGTCACGATCTCGGATGCTGGAGACGCAGTGTGCACAATCAGTTTGGCCGACGAGGTTTCGTGTTGCTCAGGGAAAACACTCTCAACTGGTTCTTCTGGGAAGCTTTCCAACGTTGCAGAGAGGAAACTCTCAGCAGGCACCGGCGTTAAGCCTTCAAATTCCGGGGCTGGCTTTTCGGACGCGATCCAGTTTGAGATTTGATTGCGAGCCTCGGCGGTGAGGTCAACAAATCGGATGCCCGCGCTTTTCTTCGATTCCGCTAGCCATACAATCTGCGCGGAAACTTCGATGCTCTGCCCAGAGCTGGGCACTTGAAAGCGAATGCGTGGGAGGTAGTCATCTACTACAAGGGGGTCTGCTGCGGCGACGGCCATGCCTGTCTCACTTATATTGAGGACCATGCCGCCATTGCTATCGCCGAGCTCGACGTACGCGCGCGAAGCTGGAGTCGTGCGCGTCTGAAGGCGGCGGTCACGCGTGGGATGAATCGCCTCAACCGGCACCTGGCGTGCGGCTTCGGGTGCGGGGGTTTCCCCTTGTGCCGGTGCGTCCGCTCCCTGCTTCGTCTTACTCCGCAGCGCGATTTCTACGAGTGTTGCCAGCTTGCCGCCCGCCTTCGAAAGTGCGTCGAAGACGTACGCAACGTTCTTCGGATTGAACTGAAGCTGCCGGGCAGTAAGAGTCAGTCGGATGCTGTCGTAGATTTCATCTTGCTGGCTTTGCGAGAGATAGTCCTGCAGGCCAGAATAAAGTGCGCCGTTCTCGTAATTCTCTCGCCACTCAAGAATGGCCTGGAGACGACGACTGGCGTCCTTCTCCAATTCTTGTTCTTGCTGTTCTGCTGCGGCGCATTCGGCGAACACTTCTGCTTGACCGTGGGGTAATGCCATGGTCATTTCCGTCAGTCCACCACGCAGTTCCTGAACCTTGTTGGACGGTAAAGATATTTTGCGGCAGACCCACTCCCCGCGCGCCTTATCGAAATCAATCGAGGCGCGATACTCTTCCGTTTCATACTTGAATACCGGCAACGGCTTGAGCGCTGGCCACCTGCCGGCCAGGAGTAATTTCATCTCGGCCTGTTGCACTGGAGACGTGAGTCCAGCAATGTTGGGCCCGGCTCGTTGGTATTCATTCAAGTTCATGATTCGGCCCGAAAAGCCCTACCTGCCACACGATTTTGCTGGCGTGCGGCCAGCAAACTTTTGGAAGCGGCCGTCGCGGCGAGGATTTGAACGATCGAGTGCTTCGAAGGACAATAACGCCCTTCTCCGCGGGACAGAGAGACTTTCTTGAGATCAGTGCTGCTGCACCTTGGGCAGGGCACGTCCATCTCGTCACCCCCTGCAGCCCCACTCCAGTGTGGGAAGAATCCTCGTCCGCTGTCGTAACTTTCCTGAGTGTAGTCAATCCTAAACCCCGCCGGGCGGGATTAGTTGCTTGCCGGCTCGCGATCCCCTTCTTACGTTTTGGCGAACAAACGGCGAAACTTGCTTACATAGCCCGCGTCGAGTAAGTACCGGTAAATCGCGGACTGGACTACTGAAACCACTCGTCCGGTTAGCGCGTCCGGTAGGATCGACAGTTTCGGATGCCTAGAGCGAATAGTGTTCGATATGGGATAGTTTTGCGGCTGGTTTTGTCGCACTGTATGCAAATGAGGAAGAGCGACCTCACGGCAAAACAGTTGCTCGCTGTGCGCTGTCCTACGTGCGGTGTCGCACCTGGGGAGTGCTGTTTGCTGCATTCAGGTGCCCCGCGCTCAGAAGCACACGTAGACCGGAAGTTTTCCGCGGCTGAAGCGCTTGAGACGAAAAAAATCGCGCGTAATCCTGGACGTAGATAAATCCCCTTCCGACCAGCAATCCGAAACATGCGGTGGTAAGCCCTGTTACCAACAGTGATCTGGAAGGATGCCGTTTTCCGATAAGCGCGAAGGGCAGCTGTGGTGGTACTACTTCTTCGAAAGCTCGCCCTTGAAATGGCTTTCAACATCTTCACGACTTAGCGGGTTTCCCGCTTTGGCCAAGACGACCGAATAGACGACCTCATTCGCTGCAATCTGCGCGGTGATAAACGCCCCGTCTTCCGGTAGTTTTTGGTAGATAAATTTCACCCTCCGGCCGTCTTCAAGTGTTTTGATCCACTCTTCGTCTGGCATTTTCGTACCTCTCCGGCCGGGATCCGCGTGCCGCGAGTATACGTCGTTTGGTGCCAGAAATGGAAAATCAGGATGAGGAGTCGGGCTAATAGACGTGTCTGATGCATGCATTACACCCATCTCGCGGAGGGGTTGCCGTAGTCTCGCCAACGGCAATCGAAATCCGCTGTCCCGTTGCCGCATTGTGAATGACGGACTCGCCGGGCCATAGCTCGCCCAGTGTCTACACACGAGCTTTTGCGTCGTCGAGGGCCTGCACTGCCTTTCTGTCGCTTCGCAATTGAAGATGCAGAAGGGCAGACGCAACTGGAGAAAACGAAGTCACGCGCCGAGTGGGCCTCCGCATCGGCCGAATCCCACCGCCGGCTGTGTGCGCTGGGGGAAGCAATCGGGTTACGTGGTCTTTGCTGGACAAAAGATCCCGCTGGAACGACCACGGCTACGAACGCGGGTCGCTGCAATCAACTAAAACTCGGACATCCTCACTAACCGGGCACTGAGATTCGAAGCGGCGGCGGGCGGCTGTGATGTACACTCTCAGTGAAACTGGGTACGAAAACTCGAGCTGGTCAAGGCCATCAGTGAGATGTCCGGATGGGGACAGTTCCAGAGATGACGCCTCTCGTCTACAGTGCGGCTGGCGCCGGATGCGTCCTCCGAAAACGACGGAAGGCGCACTATTCTGCTCCGAGCATTCGATTCTCGCGATTTCCAATCATCATCGGAATAGTACTGTTTGCCTTGGGATTTTGTGCGGGGCGGACGTTATATGGGGCCAGCGTCAAGGAAACGAATGGCAAGGAAACGAAGAGAGTTCTGATCCTCTATTCGTTTGATAAAGAAGAAGACTTCTTTTACGGGTTCGATCGGACTTTGCGTTCCAGTCTGGCGTCCAAGTTTTCGGGCCGTGTCGAATTTTATACAGAATACGTGGATTTGGTTCGGTTTCCTGGAGCGGGTCACGCAGAAATACTAGCTAAGCTATTGAAGTTGAAACTCTCCGAGCCGAAACCAGACCTGATCATCGCCGTGTCTTATCCTGCGATCAACTTTCTGCTGGAGACCGGGAAAGATTTGTTTCCGGAGACGCCGATCGTTTTTTCATGCGTTGGCGATAGTTTTGGCGAGAACCTGAAGATCGCCATTGCGCGTGCCGGGAGACACAACGTGAGCGGAATCCTACTGGGCAACCAGCAAGGTGCCACGCTCAAGCTGGCCTTCCAGCTGCAGCCGGACACCCAAAGAGTGGTTGCTGTAGCCGGAACGACACCGCTCGAGAAATTCTGGGTAAATCAGCTTGGGAAAGACCTGGCCCTGAGTCAACCGGGAATCACGTTCACCTATTTGAGCGATATGCCGATGGACGACATTTTGAAGAAGTTGGCAGACCTGCCTCCGCACACAGTCATCTTTTACCCGTATTTCTTCTTGGACGCGAACGGGAGTTTTTTTTCACCGGAGGAGGCGCTGGATTTGATCAGCGGGACAGCTGACGTGCCGGTCTACGGCAGTTTCCATTCCTATATTGGACATGGATTGGTCGGCGGGAAGATGCTGGATTTTGAGGATGTGGCCGCGAAAACCGCAGAAGATGCGTCGCGAGTCTTGCGCGGGGAGCAGACGCCCGATCCCGCGTTCACGGTCGATTCTATAAGCAGCGTTACGGTGGACTGGCGCGAGTTGCGGCGATGGAATATTAGTGAGAGCCGTCTCCCGCCAGGGACGGTTGTTTTGTTCAAAGAGAAATCGCTGTTAGACCGCTACCGTTGGTACATCCTCGGCGTTGTCACGCTCTGTCTTTGCGAAGGAATCTTGATTCTTGGTTTGTTAATTCAGGGGGCCAGGCGCAAGCGAGCCGAAGAGGCGCTGCGTGAAAGCGAGGAGCGATTACGTCTGGCGGTCCAAGCCGGAAGGATGTACGCGTTCGAGTGGAACACGGCGAGCGATGCGATCGTGCGAACCGGACAGTGCCGAGAAATTCTCAATTGGATGGACGACCCGATAAAAGATACTGGTCGGCAATTTATCGGCAGGGTCCATCCAGACGACCGCGAGGCGTATGCCACGACAGAGACTGGGCGTACTCCTGACAATCCCTCTTATCAAACCAGCTATAGGATGTTGCGTCCCGATGGTGGTGTGGTTTGGCTGGAGGAGAGTGGGCATGCTTTCTTCGACGGTAAAGGTAAGATCCTCCGGATAATCGGCATGGTGGCCAATGTTACCGAGCAGAAGCGGGCCGAACAAGCCATCTCAAGCGTTAGCCGCAGGTTGATTGAAGCTCACGAAGAGGAGCGCACTCGCATTGCCAGAGACCTTCATGACGACATCAATCAACGTCTGGCGCTGGTGGCTGTCGGCCTACAAGAGGTGGAACAACTGGAACAAAGTCCTTCCAGGTCGGTTGCTGAAGTCTGTAGCCACGTTCATAAACTAGGGCAAGTCATATCGGAGATTGGCATCGACGTTCAGGCGATATCCCACCGACTACACTCATCGAAGCTCGAATATATGGGGTTAGTGCCGGCCGCGAGAAGCTTTTGCAATGAGTTCTCTGAGCAACAAAAAGTAGAAATAACGTTCGCCCACGATGAAATCCCCCCTACATTGCCCCAGGAGATTTCACTTTGTCTTTTCCGGGTCTTACAGGAAGCCTTGCAAAATGCGGTAAAGCATAGCGGGGTGCGGCACTTCGATGTGGAACTGCGCGACGTTTCGGGTGCGATCGATCTCAGCGTGCGCGATTCGGGATCCGGTTTTGAAGTCGAAGAGGCAATGAAAACCCGTGGGCTCGGCCTCATCAGCATGGCGGAGCGGCTGAAACTGGCGGATGGGCAGCTTTCCATCGACTCGCAACCCCAACGTGGCACGACGATCCACGCCCGCGTGCCCTTCCGCAAAATCGCACGGGCAGCGAGCCAAGAACGCTGAATTGTGAAACTGCTTCCGACGATTCTTCTCGGGAGCCGGAGGAGGAGCATTCGAGGTGGGCCATAGGAGGGGCGCTTGTCAAAACCATGGCAACGTAAAACTAATTTACAGGCCGAACATGGAGTTGACTCCGGCGCGCGGGGCCTCGGCAGAAGTCGCTCGGCGTTCCAGCGCAGGCTGATCCGTGGCGGGCGCCGCAGCCGCAGCACTGGGAGTTGCGACGCTCGGCGTGGCAGCGGTTGGTTGGGCGGCAAGCTGCTGGAGATAGGCGAGATCGCGAGGCTCTTCCGTGCCCGGCTGAACGGCGGGAAACGACAAATTCATTTGATGCTCCATGGCGCTGGCTATGCGGTGCAACTGCCAGATGAGCTTTTCGAGCTCTTTCGAACGGCCAAGCTTTAAGTTGCGGTCCCAAAGAAAACGGATGGACAACACCGCCAGAATAGGCAGGCCGATGGCCAGTGTGGCGAGTACGATGTGGAAGAGCAGCGAGTCGAGGGGTGTGAGGGATTGCATCAATGGCGCCTCCAAATGCAGGCTTCTAGAGGCAGGATACCGCAGCGCGGCAGCAGTGACAAACGAATCGATCGCGGGGCCAGCGGTGAAACGGTCACCGTTGTTCTTCGACTGGCTCGATCTTGCTCGATTCTTGGTCCAGCTTCGTCACGGGAGTTTACGCCCTCTGAAAACAGTGACCGGCGAGCCTTCGGCAATGAATGCGGAGCTCGGCTGTCGTTGAAGGACACGTCCGAATTCGATGCCATACATTTCGCTTGCGTCACCCTCGAATCCTGCCGTCGTGCTCACCCACACCTGCCAAGGCACATGAGAAACGTGATATTCGAGGGAGCTCCCGCGTAGTTGCGTCGAGTAGCCCCAATAGTGTTCGGTAATAAATTGTTCCAGACTGCCCTCTCCCGGTAGTTCGGGAGCGCCCATGGCTTGCGCGCTCAGAAGGCACCGCTGATCTTTGACGCGCCAATGATACTCGACCGTTTTTTTCGACCCATCCGTGCAAATGCGGTGCTTCATCGGCAAACATACATAGTTCTCGCCATATACAAGGCGAGCCATCGTCGCGATTGCGTGCCTGGGAACAATTTCGGCGATGAACACGACGCCCCTTCGGTTTTCATCGCCCTCTTTGCGACGCACGTAGAAGCGGAGATTTACTTCGTCGAAATCGGAATGAAAAGGGACCGCAAGGGCCCCAAAGAGTTTGGTGCGGCAAAACCGAAAACCCGCGAGGCTAACGTACGTTTTGCCCGAGAACGAATCCAGCACCGTGCCGCGCGGGACATACTTGTCCACCAAGCGTGCATCGACTTCGTAGTTCAACATCACGAGATCCCGCCATTCAGCCGAAAGAAATACTGTTTTTGTCCCAGACATTTTGGCTACTTCAAGGGCAATACTGGAAGATCCAATTTATCAGGCCCTCGACAAAGCGACATGATATTTCGGTAGTGGGTCAGTTTCCGGTTACCCGACTTACCGGGACTTAACCGCGTAGTCCGAGGATAACTTCCGTTCTAGCCAACTATCCGGTGAATGATGGCGATAAGGCGTTCTTCAGTACTAATCAAGGCCAATTAGCTTCGGCCTCCATACCTTCAAAACTCTTGTTTAAAAGACTCGGGGTGCGTGTCTATGGGCCGAGCCCGCCGAATCCCTCGGCGGCCAGGCGGAGAAGTTCCTCCGCACCTTCCTTCAAGCCAGCAATAACGAAATGTTCTCCTGGCGTCGCACCGCTCGTTTTCGTAGTTATAGGGCCGGATTGGCGCGGTGGGCTACGGGCCCGAAGTATCGATCCAGCCAATCGAGAATTTCCCGCACCACGTCGAGCCGCGGTGGAACGTGCCCCGCGTTGTCGAACAGTACGTACCGCTTGTGTTCGGGTGCGGTGCCGACAAGCTTGAACAGCGGCTTCTGCGAGGTATCGACCGGAAACGTGAAATCGTATCGTCCCGACAACATCAGGAACGGAATCTTGATCCTCGGCGCGAAGTTCATCGGTTCGACTTCGGGAAGACTTGTCCGCTCCGGGTCCAGTCCTCCGGCCAGGAAGATTGCAGTCTTGAGGCGAGGCTCCAGCGCGACAGCGGGAATCGCCTCGGACGCACCCGCGCTGAATCCATAGAACGCAATCCTGCCTTTGTCGAAATCGTTGCGGCTGTTCAGATAGTCAATCGTCCGACCGAGGTCCTTCGACCACTGAATCACGGTGTCTCGACCCTCGTTCCGCCCGCGCAGCGTCACATGCCGTTCGTAGGTGCCTTTGTAAACGGGATACACGAGCGCCCGACCGCTCCGCGGCAGGAAGTCGAAGTAATACGAGAACGGCAGGTCGCCGTCGCTGCGTTTGAGGTCGAACGCGTATGAGCCGGGAAACCAGATCACCACTTGATAGGGCGGCGGTGCGTTCTTCGGGACGAGGATATTCGCCAGCACGCGCTCGTTGCCGTACGCTGCGGCGAACGATACGCGCTCGCGCCGCCATTCTCCGGCATCTTCGGTGCGTTCGATTCGCGCATCCAGAGCCGTGCGATCGTACGAGTAGAACCGGCGAAATACTTCGAACGTTGCGTTGTCGACCGGTCTTTCCTTCGTGTAATCGCGAGCGGGAGACTCGACGGAGGGCGCGTAAGCAGCGGGTGCCGACGGCGCGGTCTCTTTGACGCAGCGGAATCCATTCACCGCCGCGCGATCCATCGGAGGACGGACGTCGTCGTTGATCGCCATGTACACCGGCTCGTTCCACGCGCCGCCGAGGATGTAGCGCTGGCCGTTTATCTCGTTCCAGACCCACTCCTTCACGTTGCCTGCCATGCCGAACGTGCCCCACGGTCCGACGTCGTTGAGGCGAGTCGTGGGCTCGGGGCCGCGGCCGTTGAAATTTCCCACCGTGACGGCTTCCATGAAAAAGGTCGCGCCGAACGCGTTCCGCCAATGCGAAACGGTCGGCAGCGTCTCCCCGACCGATCGACAATACGCAAGCGCTTCGAACCAGCTCACGCCGTTGACGGGATAATCGTCCTGACCGTCCGGAAACGTTCCGATCTCCCAGGTCGAAGGGCCGGGCCGTCCAGTTCGATCGCGAAAAATGCCGGCGCTCTGCCGAGTGGCGGCGAGTTCAGTCCAATAGCGCGCATCCTCGTATCCGCCACGGTCGACGAATGCCTTGAAGTCGCGATTGGTGACTTCGGTGCGATCGAGCCAGTAGTCCGTCAGCTGGACGCCGTCTTCAGCGCCGCCGGGGACGAAGACCATCCGCGCGAATTCGCTGCCAACCGGGCGAAGTCGGATCGGACGAGCGTCGACGTCAGGCCGGCCCACGGCAGCAGCCGGCGGCCCGACTTCGAGTCTGGCCTCGATCGGCTCGAAGCCGCTCTTCGTGATCCGCCAACGCAGCATGCCGAGCGGCGCACGAACGCCCTTCAGCGGCGACGTGCCGAGCGGGATCCACTCGCCTTTGAGATCGTCCAGGGCTTTGAACGCGACGTCCGCGCCCGGCGGGTCGGTCGCGATCGTCACGGTCATCGTCGTCGCGCCCTGCAGCTGTTGCAGGCGCAGGTCGTTCGGCCAGCGCCGCAACGCCGGCTGCGCGATGCGCCAGACATCGACGAATCGGCCGATGTCGACGAGACGTTCCATATCGGCGATTGCCGCTTTCCGCTCGGCCACCATGCGCAAGCGGTGGATGCCGGTCCAGGCACCGACCGACGCAGCGAGCACGGCCACGACCCCGACGGCTGCGGCAATCGTTTTGATGTATCGATTGCGCGATGGAGCACGCGACGTTGCGACCGGCGCGGCAGCGTCGCCCGACGTCGTCGACTCGAGTCGTCGCCGCGCCGCGCAGAGATCGACGACGAGATCGCGCATGCCCTGATAGCGATTTTCCGGCTCCTTGGCGAGACACTTGTTGACGATGCGGGACAAATCGCCGGCGACGGTGGAAGTGACCGTCAGCGGCGGCGTGGAATCGTAGATAATCGCGTGCAGCGTCTCGATGCCGGTCTTCGCACGGAACGGCCGCCGCCCGTCGAGCATCTCGTACAGCACGACGCCGAAGCTGAACACATCGCTGCGTTGGTCGACGCTTCCACCGCGCGCCTGTTCGGGCGACATATAGGACGCCGTTCCGAGGACGAGGCCCGATTCCGTTTCGCGCAGCGACATCGTCGTGACAGCGGATTCGGCGCCAATCGGTTCGGCGAGCTTCGCCAGGCCGAAGTCGATGATCTTCGCGTGACGCTGCTCGGTCAGCATGACATTCGCCGGCTTCAGATCGCGGTGCACGATTCCGATGTCGTGCGCACGCGTCAACGCCTCGGCGATTTCGATCGCGAGATCGAGCGCACGTGCCGGCGTCAGCGGACCGCGTGCAATCAACGCGTCGAGCGGTTCGCCGCGCACCAGCTCCATCGCGATGAATGTGACGCCCTGGTCTTCGCCGATCTCGTGGATGACGGCAATGTGCGGATGCTCGAGCGCGGAAGCGGCGCGGGCTTCGCGCACGAAGCGTTGGCGGCGCAGCGGGTCGACGACAATCGCCTGGGGCAGGACTTTCAGCGCGACGTCACGATGCAGGCTCGTATCGCGAGCGCGATACACTTCGCCCATGCCGCCTTGGCCGAGTTTGGCGAGAATGCGGTAGTGCGAGATGGTCTGGCCGATGAACGCGTCGGAGCCCGCCATAATGTGGCCATCTTAGGTTTCGATTTGTGCCAAGTCAACGAAACCGCATGCCTGCAAATTAGACCCCGCATTGGACGGGCTAGGTCCTGATAAACGCGGTAACCGGAGAAGTTCAGACCAGTTCCGAATGTCCGATTCTTTGGAATAATCAGGGGGCCGCATTGACGCGAAGAGCACAGCGTGTTGCTGCACTTTCCACTAGTTCGTAGCATGGGATCATCACCGCTTTCGGAGTCGGTCGGTGGCTGGTTTCGTCCTCGCGGGTCGCTGAAGGGAAACATATGCTCTCTGGCCCTGCTCCCGAAAAGGCTTCGTGGAATCCAGTTCTGATTACGATTGGCATCGGCATTCTTCTCGCGATCGTTTCCTTCGTCGCAATAACCTCGCAGTGGGGCAGACCGACGACGGGCATCGCAACAGTGGGATTCTTTGGAATCCTCTTTGGCATTCTAATCTTTGCGATAGGCTGCATCTGGTTCATTGTCAAAATAGTGGTAGTGGTGTCCCGCCCTCGCTGATGAGATCGCGCTACGCTGCCTCGCGTTCAACTAAGTGATGAAAAAACGGAACGCAATTCAAGAAATCATGGAGCACACAAGTGAAGAATTAAACCGCCTTAGCCCGGAGGAAAAAGAGCAGCTCCAGGCTGACGCGCTGAAGCAGCTTGGTCTGCCTCCACTAGCTACGCTGCGCATCTGGGCGCGGGAAGCGGTGATCTTCAGTCTAATTGGTGCTCTGTTGGTGGCCATTACAGCCTTATCTCCGAAGGCGGGCTTGAGGTATGGCTCGGTTGTCGGATTTGGCATTTGGATTGTGTATCGGCTCTTGCGGTTTGCGCTCGCTTAACCTGAGGTGGGCGCGTCACTAAGTCCTGGTAAACGCGCTTACCGTACAAGTGGATTTTTCAAGTTTCCGATTAGCCGACTTGATCGGCCCTTCGCGCTTCCAATACAAGGCTAAGACTGGTCAGGACCTAAGCCATGACTGCCAGAGCCGACGAAGACGCGCTGGCGTAACGCGAAACACCTTCGCTCCGTCTCTATAATTGATAGGCAATAGATAATTGGAGGAATCTGTAACGGTGCGCGGGACAAGGGAACACTTTCAGGAGAAGTGATATGAGCAGAGTGTTTATGAATATGTTTGCGTTTGTATTCGTAGCTGTAGCCGCGTCGATGCAAGCTCCCGCTCAGCCCCAAGCGCCAGCCCAGCCCCAAAACACTTCAAAATGTAGCCTGACCGCTGCTCAAGCTCCGGCGATTCGAAGTATTAAGCTCGGTATGAGCACTGCAGAGATTACGTCAATTTTCCCAGGAAGCAGCCAAAGACCGGAAATCAAGACGGCGCTTGAGAGCAGTGAAGGCTATCCGAATTATGGTGTCGCAAGATTGTACTTTCAGCTTTCAACGTACCCCACGGTTGCGAAAGACAGGTTTGCAGGCATCGACGGAATTTCGGTAACACTATTTGATGGCCGCGTGGCAGAACTTTGGGTCAATTATGCAGGCCGAGGTTCCAGTCCGAGGGGTCCTCTCTGGCCTAATGTGGATGAGTTTATAGCAAAACTGTCAGAGGCTTACGCGCTGCCAGCTGCAAGGGACTGGCGCCAAGTTGCGCAAAACTACAAAGTTCTAGAGTGCAGCGGATTGAACATCGAAGCGATGATCCCCAACGGAAGCGGGTCCGTTTCATTGCGAGCCACCAAATCCTTCGATACTTCGAGGGAACGGGCGGCGGAAGACGAAGAGAAAATACGGAGGGAATTCAAGCCCTAGATACTAGTGCTTGATAAACGCGGAAACCGGAGATGTGGAGTCCTAGGACTGGACTTGTCCGGTTTCGCGACTTCCCGGCACTACTTCAGGAATGTGAAAGTGTCTAACACCAGGTGGGCGCGTCACTAAGTCCTGGTAAACGCGGTGATCGGAAGCTGGCCCGCCGCCGATCTCGGATGGCTGTGCCTCACCGCTCTCTGGCGTACAATTCCCTGACCCATGCCGGGATTCCAGGACACCACCGCTCTCCAGACCTTACGAACCGTCGAGATTTCCGGCGTTCTCACGCTCATCCTCGGCATAATTGCCCTGCTCTTCCCCAACGTCGCCAGTAACTTCTTCCGCCGCGTTGAACAATCCCTGTCGCGCTTCGCCGAACGCAAGCGTCTCACCATCATCGTCTTATTCTTCTCCGTCATTGCGCTTCGCCTGGCGGCACTTCCGCTGCTCCCTGTCCCCGTTCCCGGCATCCACGACGAATTCAGCTATTTGCTGATGGCCGATACGTTCGCGCACGGCCGGCTTTCGAATCCGCCCCATCCCATGTGGGTCAGCTTCGAAACCTTTCACGTCAACTGGTTCCCCCAGTACGCCTCCATGTACCCGCCCGCGCAGGGCTTCGCGCTGGCCATCGGTCAGCTTCTTGGTCTTCCCTGGGTTGGCGTTCTGCTCAGCGACGCCGCCATGTGCGCCGCAATTCTCTGGATGCTGCAAGGCTGGATGCCCGCGCGCTGGGCCTTCCTAGGCGGCGTCTTCGTCGCCTTGAAGTTCGGCGTGGCCAGCTACTGGTTGAACAGCTATTGGGGAGGCGCCACCGCCGCAATCGGCGGCGCACTCGTGCTAGGTGCGCTCGTTCGAATCGTGAAGCGCGCAAGAATTCGCGATGCCGTCTTGCTGGGCCTTGGAGTCGCCATCCTCGCTAACAGCCGCCCCTACGAAGGTTTTCTCTTCTGCGTTCCTGCGGCCCTGTGGTTTTTCTGGTGGCTCATCGGAAAAACCAGGTCGCGTCCGCCGCTGCGTTCTCGTTTGCAAAATGTTCTTGCGCCGCTGGCGCTCGTCCTCGTGCTCACCGCTTCCTTCATGGGTTACTACAACTGGCGCCTCACAGGGAATCCGCTCTTGCTGCCGCACGTCCTGAACACCCGCATGTATCACACCACCGGCCTCTTCCTCTGGGATCACAAGAAGCCCGAGATGCACTACCGCAATCAACAATTCGAGGATTTCTACAACGGTTGGGAACCCGAAAACTACGACAATAGCTGGGCCGACGTTCTGCGTGTCAGCGAAGAGAAATTAATCCGCTGCGGCCTCACTTACTTCTGGTTCGGCGAAATCCTGCTTCTTCCCGCCTTGCCGTTTCTGTTCCGCGACCGCAAGACGCGCTTGCTCATCGCGACTTTCTTGCTTGTAGCCGTCGGCGTCTTTGCGGTGATCTGGTCGAACGCGCATTACGCCGCGCCGCTCGCTTGCGTCATCTTTGCGCTCGCGGTGCAAACCGTTCGCCACTTGCGCACCATGCGCGTCCGTCACCGCCCGGTCGGCGTAGCGTTGTCGCGCGCCATCGTCCTGCTGCTCGCGCTCGACACGGGGATCAGTGCGTTTCGAGGGATCTGCGACCCGCTTCTGTGGCCCTGCGAAGGCGATCCCAGCCGCGCCGCCATCGCCGAGAAACTCCAGCACACGCCCGGCAAGCACCTCATCATGGTCCGTTACGACAAAGACGACCACAACATCCACGATGAGTGGGTCTACAACGGAGCCGAAATCGACACCGCCAAAGTCCTCTGGGCCCGCGAACTCGATCCCGCCCAAAACGCCACTCTCTTCGCCTACTTCCACGACCGCAAAATCTGGCTCGTCACCCCCGACTCCGACAACACCTACCTCGAACCCTACACCCCTCCCGGCACCCCCACGGAAGATGACTCGAATGAGTAGCTGCTAACTTGCTCAGCGCGATGCCACCATCAAGTTATTCAAGCCCAGTTCGAACGTGTAGTGCAGAAAATCGGTGAAGCCGATGCGGTGCAGCATCTGCCGCAGCGCCCCTGCCGGGATGCGCTTCTGATGCTCGTCGCTTTCCATTTCGTCGCTCACCAGGCGCAATCCGTGCAATACCTTCAAGATCGGATCCACCATCGCCGAAGGCCACGTCAGAATCAGCGATCCGCCCGGCGCCAAAACTCGATGCGCTTCGCGCAACACCGGCTCCGGCTCGACCAGATGCTCCAGCACCGCCAGCATCACCACGTGGTCGAATTGCTCCGACTCCAGCGGAAGAGCCACCCGGACATCGGCGCGCACTCGCTGCCACCTGCCACCGGCACCCTCACGCACTTGATCGTCCACGCCGACGCCATGCGCGATTCGCTCTCCGGCAAAGTCCAGAAACGCCGCGTCCAGCCCGCAGCCCAAATCGCAAACACGCGCTCCCTTGCGTATGTGCGGATATGCGGCACGAAACCGCTGGCGCGCAATGAAGTGATCCAAACCGGTGTAGGACATTATTTCAAGTCGTAGTCGCCGATATACGTTCCGCGGCTAATCCCCAGCATGCTCAAGAAAAAGGAAGCAAAAATAATCTGCAAGCCCAGAAACAGCCACATCGACCAGAACAAAACCTGGCGCACTTGCTGCAGCGGCCCAAATCCGCTGGCCGCCCACTGCCATGTCACCCACGCGCAACCCGCGAATCCGGCGAGAAACAGAACGCCGCCGAGCAGCAAACCCGACTCCAGCGTCACACGCTTCAGCACGCGCTTCAACGACACGGTTCCGCTGCGATCGAATCGTTCCGCATAACTGAAGACCTTCGCAAACGCTCCGATGGAGAGAATCTGGGCCCCCAGCAACGTGAAAATCACGCCGAAGATCATGGTGTGCACGTCCAGAGTAACCTGCGGCGTAATCGCCCGCGGCCCCGGCAGCAGCCAAAAAACCAGAAGCAATCCCAACAAGACAAACGCCGCGCCGGGCAGCACGAACAGCCAGTTCGGCGCGTACAACAGCATGAAGCGCAAGTGCCGCCACCCGTCCCGAAAACTCCGCAGGTGCGGGGGGCGCCCGCGCTTGTCGGGCCACAAGGTAATCGGAATCTCCGCCATCGTGGCGCCCAGTTGCGCCGCCTTGATCACAAACTCCGATGCGAATTCCATCCCCGTGCTGCGCAAATCCATGCGTTCATACACCGCGCGCGTGAACCCGCGCATCCCGCAATGGCTGTCACCAATTCCCGTGTGGAAAAACAAATTCAGCAACGAAGAGAGCGCCGGATTGCCCACGTATTTGTGGTGCCACGGCATCGCGCCCGGTTTGATCTCGCCGCGAAACCGATTTCCCATCACCACGTCATTTCCCTGCCGCCATTTCTCGACAAAGCGCGGCACTTCGCTGAAATCATAGCTGTCGTCCGCATCGCCCATAACGATGAACGCGCCCTGCGCCGCTGCAATTCCCGCGCGCAACGCCGAGCCATATCCGCGCGCCTCGGCGCGTGCCACGCGCGCGCCCAATTTCTCCGCGATTTCCATCGATCCATCCGTCGATCCGTTGTCCGCCACGATCACTTCGCCGCGCAATCCCGCGGCGCGAATCGCCTCCATCGCTTTCGATACGCAAATCCCAATGGAATTCGCTTCATTCAAACAGGGAATCACCACCGACACATCGACGCCGCCCCGCCCCTCGGAAGCAAAGCGCGCAGCGCTCTCCGCTCTCGACTCTCTCTCAGCGGTCACTCCGCCGCCTCGCACGCTCGCCACTTCCAGCTTGCATTTTCTCCCGCGCCCATTATCATGGCCAAGTTTCCGAAAGTCCCTGAGACTCCCCAATTGCCGAATCCATCGGACCTATCTTCCACGCCCGGAGCCTCTGCGTCGAGCGGCACTTTAGATTCGCCCTCCGCTTCGCGCAATCGCGGCCGGCTCCTCAAAGTACTCGGCATGTGGTTCGGGATTTCCGCCGCGGTGGGCAACACCATCGCCGCGGGAATCGTGCGCGCGCCGGGCGACATCGCGCAATGGCTCCCCAACGTTTATCTCTTCTTCGGCGTTTGGGTCATCGGCGGACTCTACGCGCTCTCCGGTGCTTCGTCCCTGGCCGAACTCGGCGCGGCCATTCCGCGCAGCGGCGGCCAATACAATTTCTCCCGCCGCGCGCTGGGCGAGTACGCCGGCTTCATCGTGGGATGGAGCGACTGGCTCTCCACCTGCGGCACGGCCGCGGCCGTGGCCATCGTAATCGGCGAGTACAGCGGCGAACTTATGCGACCTCTGGCCGGCCACGTCAACCTGATCGCGGTGCTCGTCATTGTCGGATTCTTCGTTTTGCAATGGCGGGGCATCAAGTGGGGGAAAGGTACGCAGCTCGTCACGGCCGCCATGAAGACTTTCGCATTCGTCATCGTGGTAGCCGCTTGCTTCCTTTTCGGCGGACATGCGCGAGTCGCGGCCTCCTCTTCGGCAGGAGCGTCTCCTATGCTGCCCTCGGGATGGCCGCTTGCGCTAGCCGTCCTGCTCGGACTCCAGGCCGTCTTTTACACCATCGACGGTTGGGACGGCATCATCTACTTCGGCGAAGAAGTCCGCAATCCCGGCCGTGACATTCCGCGCGCGATTTTCGGCAGCGTCGCGACCATCATGGGCATCTATCTTCTGATCAACGCCGCCGTTCTGTACGTTCTTCCGATGTCTCAAATCGCCGGCAACAATTTCGTCCTGGGAACCGCCGCGGAAAAAATCTTCGGTCCTAACGGTGACACCATTATTCGCGCCATCATGGTCATCTCGCTGCTCAGTTGCCTCAATGCCAACCAACTCTTCTGCTCGCGAACGCTTTACGCCATGAGCAGTGACGGCTTGTTTTTTCGCAGCTTCACGCGCGTGAATGCAGGTGGTACTCCTACGCTTTCGCTCTTGCTAAGCACCATCGTCGGCTTGCTGTTTGTGCTGGTGTCTACGCTCAAGCTGGCTGGGCTGAGTCCGTTCGACCTGGTCGTGGACATGCTTTCCTTCTTCTTCGTGGCCAACTACACGCTCTCCTACTGGTCGCTTTTCGCGCTGCGCAAGAAGGAGCCGCTAATGGAGCGGCCGTATCGCGCCTGGGGTTATCCGTGGACGACGGGCATCGCGCTGTTTGCGTCCGCGCTATTTCTGATTGCGTCCATTACGCCCGACCTGAAGACTGCGTTCACCACCGGCAAAGTCTGGCCGCCCAGCCCTGCGATGCTGGCCCTGCTCATTCTCCTTCTCAGCTATCCCTTGTTTCGGCTGTTGAAGTGGGTGACTCGCCGCAACGAAGGCCGAGTGTGACAAGGCTTATTGCGTGACCTTACGCTGACACTTTTTCTGCTACGGTTTTTGCTTGCAAGAACAGCAGCAGGTAATCTTTTCCGCCGGTCTTGGAGTCTGTGCCGGACATATTGAATCCGCCGAAGGGGTGGGCGCCTACCATCGCCCCGGTGCATTTCCGATTCAGGTAGAGATTGCCGACGTGAAAGACTTCCTGGGCTTTTTCCAGCTTTTCTTTGTTGCGCGAATAGACGCCGCCGGTCAGCCCGAATTCCGTGTTGTTCGCGATCTCCAGCGCGTGGTCGAAATCGCGCGCTTTGATTACCGCCAGAACCGGACCAAAAATTTCTTCCTGCGAAATCCGGGCCTTGGGATCGACGTCGGCAATGATTGTGGGCTGC
>Ga0210406_10003389_pt1 | contig 17499 bp, 22 predicted proteins | sample IncBWC30MmetaG_FD_155454 | JGI IMG/M metagenome (GOLD analysis project Ga0210406, IMG submission 155454) | Forest soil microbial communities from Barre Woods Harvard Forest LTER site, Petersham, Massachusetts, United States - Inc-BW-C-30-M | ecosystem: Environmental > Terrestrial > Soil >... | reverse complement strand
GTCGACGACCGGGCAGCGGCTATCGCCTACGACGCGGTGATACCATTCCCAGGCTTCCGGATTGATCGGCTCGCCGACCGAACCCAGAAGACGAAGAGAAGCGCGGCTCGTCTTCTTCACCGGCTCCTCGCCCGCGCCCATCAGCGACCGGATCGCGGTCGGCGCGGTATAGAAGGTGTTGACCTTGTGCTTGTCGATGACCTCCCAGAACCGGCTCATCGAGGGATAGTTGGGAACGCCCTCGAACATCAGCGTCGTCGCGCCGTTGGCCAGAGGCCCATAGAGAATGTAGCTGTGGCCGGTCACCCAGCCGACATCCGCGGTGCACCAGTAGATGTCGCCATCATGATAGTCGAAGACATATTGATGGGTCATCGAGACATAGACGAGATAGCCTCCCGTGGTGTGCAGAACGCCCTTCGGCGCGCCTGTTGAGCCTGACGTGTAGAGGATGAAAAGCGGGTCCTCCGCATTCATCGGTTCCGCCGGGCAATCCGCCTTCACCAGCCGTTCCGCCTCGTGCAGCCAAACGTCCCGCCCGTGTCGCCAGCCGACATGGTCACCCGTGTGCCTGACAACGATGACGGTCTTGACGCCGCCCACTTTCTCGATCGCCGCGTCGACATTGGCTTTGAGCGGAACCTTCCTGCCGCCACGAAGACCCTCATCCGCGGTGATGACGACGTGGGATTTGGCGTCCGCGATGCGGCCGGCGATGGCCTCGGACGAGAAGCCGCCGAACACGACCGAATGGATTGCACCAATGCGCGCGCAAGCGAGCATCGCGTAGGCCGTCTCGGGGATCATCGGCAGGTAGATTGTGACCCGATCGCCTTTCTTGACGCCGTGGCTTTTCAACACATTGGCGAAAAGTCCGACCCGGCGCGCAAGCTCAGCGTAGGTGATGTGGGCGGACTTCGAGGGATCGTCGCCTTCCCAGATGATCGCCGTCTGGTTCGCGCGCTTTGGCAGATGCCGATCGATGCAATTGTGAGCGACGTTGGTCACACCGTCTTCGAACCATTTGATCGACACGTTGTCGACGTCGAAGGACGTGTTCTTGACGTTCGAGAATGGCGTGAACCAGTCGATGCGCTTGCCGTGCTCGGCCCAGAAGCCCTCCGGGTCGGTCACCGACCGCTTGTACATCTCCTCGTACTTGACCGCGTCGACCCAGGCGCGCTTCGCCCATTCGGCTGGAACGTCATAGGCCTTGTCGGACATGGGGCTCCTCCCAAGCAATGTGTCGCGCGGAGTTCCGCTCGCGCGCAAAAGCTAAGACGCAACTATGCCCTAACGAGGGAAAAAGCGACAAGCCGGCCCGCGTGATGCTTTGGTCTAAGGCCGCGTCCGTTAAAGGCCGCCAAGCTTGCAAATGACCGCCCACTCGGCGTCGGTCACGGGTTGGACGGAGAGCCGAGACTGAGTGACCAGCGCCATCTTGGCCAGACGCTTGTCGCCCTTCGCCTCTTCCAGCGTCACCGGTCGCGGCAACGGACGCAATGCGCGGATGTCCACCATCCCGAACTTGCCGGTCGCGTCCGTTGGATCGGGTCGATAGGCTTTGCAGACCTCGACGATCCCAACGATCTCTTTTCCCTCGTTCGAGTGGTAGAAGAAGGCCTCCTCGCCGACCTTCATCGCCTGCATGTTAAGCTTGGCGGTATGATTGCGCACGCCGCTCCAGTCCGTGCCCGCAGCGCCGAGTCCGGCCACTTTCTCATAAGCCCAGGCCGAGGGCTCGCTTTTGAACAGCCAGTGCGCCATCGCCAACTCAACGCCCGAAGTTTGCGTTTCCTGAACGTCACGAAGGCTTAAGTGAGGAGCGCTCAAATTGCAAAGCGCTTCCCGCCTATTCTTCTCCCTTCGGAGGGCGCGCGAGCAGCGCGCTCACCGCGGCTTTAACGTCGAGCGAGCCTTCGATCAGCCCCTGGACGCAATTGGCGATCGGCATGTCGACGTCGCGCTCGCGCGCCAATTCGGTCAAGGCGAGCGCGCTGAATTGGCCTTCGGCGAGGCCGCCCGCGCCCGCTTCGGCCGCGCTCGCGCCGCGTCCGAGCGCCAAGCCAAAAGCGAAGTTGCGCGATTGCGCCGAGGAGCAGGTCAGAACAAGATCGCCGAGCCCCGAAAGGCCCATCAGCGTCGATCCACGCGCCCCCAAAGCCTCGCCAAAACGGCGGAGCTCGGCGAAACCGCGGGCCGTGAGCGCGGCGACCGCGCTCGCGCCAAGCCCGCGGCCGGCGGCGACGCCGCACGCGATCGCCAGCACGTTCTTTGCCGCGCCGCCGATTTCGACGCCGCGAACGTCAGTCGAATGATAGAGGCGCAACGTCGGACCGCGCAGCGCGTCGCAGAGCGCCCGCGCCAGGTCTTCATCGCTCGAGGCGAGCGTCACCGCGGTCGGCAGGCCGGCCGCAACATCGGCGGCGAAGGAGGGTCCGGAGAGAATGGCCCTGGGTCGGTCGGGCGCGGCTTCAGCCAAGACCTCGGTCATGAACGCGTGCGTGCCGCGCTCGATCCCCTTGGCGCAGGACACGAGCGCCGCCGATCCTGGCGCCGTGGCCAGCCGCAGCGCGATCTCGCGGCTCGACTGGGCCGGCGCCGCCACCAAAATCGCGTCGCACCGGCCAAGCTCCGCAAGATCGGATGTCGCCTCAACGAGCTGCGCCAAATCAACGCCGGGCAGCCGGTCGCTCCGACGTGACGCGGCGATGGCGCGTATCCGGGCTTCATCGCGGCCCCAGAGGATCGCTGTGCGACCGGCGGCCGCCGCCGCATTCGCCAAGGCCACGCCCCAAGCCCCGGCGCCGGCCACGCCGATGACATTGACGGGCCTCATATCGCTTCGCGCCGCATTTGGGCCTCAGAATTAGGGAATGGCTGCGATCGCCAGGACGCGCCAGCTTCAGACCCGGTAAGGCTGATAACCCATGCTCCTAGCCAAAACCCTTGGCCGCGCCTAGTTATGGCGGTGAGCCGGCCGGGTGAGTTTGCCCAGCAGCGAGGAGCTTAAGGACGATGCCGGAGATCGATCTGCCGACCGTCATATTTGCGCTTGTGGCGCTATTTGTCGCCTGGAAGCTGCGCTCCGTGCTTGGCATGCGCCAGGATTCGGACCGGCCCGGCGAGCTTATGGCCCCGTTGCGTCGCGCTCCAGGCCCGGCTGGCGCGCCTGTCGCGCAGCCGGACGCGGCGCCTTCTGCGCCTGTTTCGCAGGCTCCCACAGATCGTTGGAAAGGCGTCGCCGAGCCCGATCCTGCGGTCTGGAGCGGCCTTGACGCCATTGCCGGCGCTGACCGCAGCTTCTCGCCCGAAGCCTTTCTGGCCGGCGCGCGCGGCGCCTACGACATGGTTGTCCATGCTTTCGCCGCCGGCGATTCCGACGCCCTCAAAAGCCTTATGTCGCCCGAGGCCTTCGCCAATTTCGAGAGCGCGATCCACACCCGCGCCGACGCGGGACACACAATGTCGACCACGGTCGTGTCGATCGATAACGCGTCGATTGTCGGCGCTCAACTGATCGGCGCGACCGCGCAGCTCAGCGTACGGTTCTCCGCCAAGCTCGCCTCCGTGACACGCGACGGGCAAGGTGAAGTCGTCGATGGGTCGCCCAATAATGTCGTCGAGCATATCGACCTGTGGACGTTCGCGCGCGATGTTCGCTCTCGCGATCCCAACTGGCAGCTGACGGCGACCGAATCAGAGCGCTAAGTCGCTTCACGACGCCAACAAGACCCATGCCGCCCCGCCTCGAGTCTATGGATTTCGAAAGCCTCGCGGGCTGGGTCGACGACGACCTTCAGGCGGCGTTTTGCGCTTTCGAACGCTCGGCGCGGGCGATTGCCGCGAGTGAAACCCACCCCCGGCCGGCGCTGTCCGCGCCACCCGAATTACTTGCAAACGCGCGCGCCGCGCTTTGCACGGGCGTCACGGCCGAGCACGACGCGCGCCGATTTTTCGAGTCCCGATTCCGACCCTTCCGCGTTGTTCCCGAGAACGGCAGAGGATTCCTGACCGGCTATTACGAGCCCTGCGTTCCAGCTTCGAGGATTGAGACCGAGGCGTTTCCCTGGCCGATCCTCGCACGGCCGACTGATCTCGTTGCGTTTGGCGTCGACCCGCCGCCGGTCGGGTTTCCGAAGGACATCAGCGGCGCCAGGCGCCTCAGCGATGGCTCACTCGTCCCTTACGCCGATCGGGCTCAGATCGAGGCTGAGCGCCACGACCCGATCATTTGGGTTCGCGATGCAGTCGAGGCCTTCCTCATTCAAGTGCAGGGTTCCGCGCAGGTCGAATTTCCCGATCGCTCCCGCGCGCGCCTCGCCTACGACGGACGCAACGGCCTGCCGTACACATCGATTGGCAAGATATTGATCGAGGCCGGAGAGATCGCCGAAAGCGCCATGTCGCTCGCCAGCCTCAAGGCGTGGTTGCGCCGCGACAGCGCCCGAGGATTGGACGTGATGCGGCGCAATCGCTCGTTCGTCTTCTTCCAGCTTGTCGAGGATTTCGATCCCGACCTCGGTCCGGTTGCGGGTGCCTGGGTTCCGCTCATGCCGCTGCGCTCGATCGCGGTCGACCGGACGGTTTGGGCGTACGGCCTGCCGTTCTGGATCGACGCCGAACTGCCTTGGGCGGACGAGACGCCCCGGCTATTCCGCCGGCTCATGATCGCCCAAGACACCGGTTCAGCGATTGTGGGAGCGGCGCGCGCCGACCTCTTCTTCGGCAGCGGCGGCGCGGCAGGCGCACGCGCCGGCGCCATTCGCCATCCGGCCGAGTTCGTCGTGCTTCTGCCGCGAGGGGACGAGCCGTGAAGGAGACGCCGCCGCGTCCGCAACGTTTGAGGCGCCTCAGCGACGAGGAGATCGCGCTCTGGACCGAGGTCGCGCGCAGCGTCGCGCGGCGGCGCGGCGCGACGCTGCCTGCGCCGTTGAACCCCGTAAGGGCCGCCCGGCCCGCCGCCCCGCCTCCGACCAAAGCCGAGCTTCCAGCCGCCCGGCCGGCGAAGCCCTCCGCCCCGCCACTGGCGCCGATCGAACGGCGGCTCAAGCGTGAGCTTTCGCGTGGACGCGCGGCGATCGATGCGGCGCTCGATCTGCATGGGCTGACTCAGGCCGAGGCGCATCAAGCTTTGCGCGGCTTCCTGCGCCATTCGCAAGCGCGAGGCGCGAGGCTGGTCATCATCGTCACCGGAAAAGGCGGGGCGATCGATGAGCTTAGCGGGTGGCCGAATGAGCGCGGGGTGCTTAAACGGCTCACCCCTCAATGGCTGCGTGAGCCCGATCTGCGCTCGGTCGTGCTCGGCTTCGAGGAAGCCGGACGCGCACACGGAGGGTCGGGCGCGCTCTATGTCCGGATCAGACGCCTCCAGGTTCCCTCGGCCCGGCCCTAGCGGAGCAGGCGATTCGGGGCGCGAACGCCCACCGCCTGTGGAAACAGGCTTGTCCTATCGCGTCACTTTTTCTTCGCGCCGCATTCCCGGTCCAGCTTGTGCGCCGCGGCGTCGCCCTTGACCCCGATGTTGCTCATGGTCTCCGAGCCGAGCTTGATCGACCCACCGGTTAGGACCCAAGACCCGTCAGGGGCTTTGCTCCATGCGCTGCACGGGATCAAGTCAATGTCGCCCGGCCAGCTCTGCACAGTCCAAACCTGCTCGTCGGCGCGAACCGAAGTGATCGCGCCGATGAATGCGACCGCAGTGAGAAATCCAAATCTTGACATGTTTCGCTTGGCCTCCGCGCCGGATCGGGACATGTTCTAGCGCCATTCCGTCCTTCCCGAAAACCGGGTTCAGGCTCATGCGCAATCCCAAATGCGTGAGTTACGGGATTGCGAACCCAGTTTCTGCGGGCCACGTCGTGCGCGCCTGCCTTGCCGCCCTGCTAGGCGGCCGCTATAAGCCGCGGCGTTTTCCCGCAACAACCCGACCAGAGACAAAGACGCCATGGCCGTCCAACGCACCTTCTCGATCCTCAAGCCCGACGTCACCCGCCGCAACCTGACGGGCGCCGTCAATCAGCGGATCGAGGCGGCCGGACTCCGCATCGTGGCGCAGAAGCGCGTGCATATGACGCGCGCGCAGGCGGAGACGTTCTATGGCGTGCATCGCGAGCGCCCGTTCTTCGGCGAGCTGGTCGAGATGATGAGCTCGGCGCCCGTCGTCGTGCAGGTGCTCGAAGGCGAGAATGCGATCCAGCGCTATCGCGACGTGATGGGCGCGACCAATCCTGAGAAAGCTGCAGCCGGGACGATCCGCAAGGACTTCGCGCCGTCGATGGGCGAGAATTCCGCTCACGGCTCCGACGCGCCGGAGACGGCGGCGCAAGAGATCGCGCAGTTCTTCTCCGGCAATGAGATCGTGGGATAAATAAAAACCTGAATTGCTCGTCGTGCGTCTTGCACGCAAGCGTGAAGAACGATTTCCGTCCGCTTCGGCCAACTCAAGTTGACTGTGCGCGTCGATCTGATCCACCTTGGAACGGAGAGCTGCTCTCGTTAACTGCGCAAGACGGTAGAGAGCAGCACGTCGTTTTGAGGAGACGCGCCATGGCGGATGCTGAAGTTGGTTGGATCGCGGCCATTATCATCGGCGGGATTGCTGGCTGGCTAGCCGAGCAATTCATGAAGAGCGATATGGGCTTGCTGATGAATATCGTGCTGGGCATCGTCGGCGCGGCGATCGCCAGCGCCATTCTCAGCGTCTTTGGGATCGCGCTCGGCGGATGGATCGGCTACCTGATTCTCGGGTTTATCGGTGCCTGTTTGTTGATCTGGATCGTTCGCATGGTCCGGAGCCGCGCTGCCTGAGATGTGCGCGGCCCTAAACCGGCAGCGGACGGCGGCCTAGCGCACGCTTGAGAACGATGTCGGCTGCAGGATCGAACTCGCGAGGGTGGCGACAATAGGCCCGTCCTTCTCGCTCGCGTCTCGCGCGGCGATCCACTCAGGATCGGTCTGAAAAGCGGCCCATTTCTTCTCCCGCTCGGCAAGGGATTCCCACGCCAGGAGGTAAGTGAGTTCCTGATTGGATTCGCCGATCACCGTCGTCCAGAAACCAGCCTGGCGGATGCCATGCTTCTCCCATATCCGCAGAGTGTTGGTTTCGAACCGCTTCAATAACGCCGGCAGCCGGTTGGGCACGCAGCGATAAATGCGAAGCTCATAGATCACTCAAGGACCCCCGTATGTCGTTGGCTTAGGCAGCCGCGCACTTCGCGACGGCGCCAAGCGGCTGCGCGCGCACCATCGCATGCTGCGCGGCCCATCGACAATCCAGAGAAAGCGCTGTTCAGCCACCCTCAACTTCACAAGCAAGTTACATAGGCGGCTTGCGCAGCGGCGCGGAAGCGGCGCGGCGCGTCCTCTTCGCGGGCTTCGGCGCAGTGGACAATAGCGGACCCAGCGTCCGCCCCAGGCCGTTGTATTCGACCCGCCAACGGTCGTATTCCGCTTCGCGCATCCCGACCGAGCGTAGCGCTTCCGCCACGGGCAAGCCTTCCGCCGTCAGCGTCTCAATGATCTGAAGCCTCTGGACGATTTCCCTGGGGCTGAACTTCGACCGCATCATCATCGCCACCCCCGAACGGCGCTCCACGCCGCAAGCGAGCGACCGCCCGCCGCGGTCAAGGGCGGGACAATGCGCTTTGTCGGGTATCCGGAAATTGGCCGGCGAGTTAAGGTTTCTCAATGAAAGCGCGCTCGCTGGCAACGGTCTAACGATCGCTTACCCTCTGGGCTTCGCCTTCATCGTTCGCGTCCAAAGGGCCTCCTCCATCCGCTCGGCGACCTCGCGCAGGTAAGGGTTGCGCGCCTCGCGGCCGGCGCGTCCGGAATCGAGGTCGGCCTGGAAGCCGTCGCGCTGCGGCCAATGTTCGCCGAGAAGTTCGAAGCCGGCGTCCTCGATCGCCTCCACCGCCTTCGAGAACTGCGTCTTCGAGCGGCCGACCTTCGACAAGACAAGCACGAGGCGTCCTTCCGCGCCACGCCGCGCGAGCTTCCGCGCGAGCGCAAGCGTGGGCCTCAGATCGTCGCCCGACACGCCGGTCGGCAGAAAGACGACCTCGCTATCCTCGGCGATTTCAGTCGAGAGATCGTCTGCGAGGCCGCGGGTGTCGGCGACGATGAAATCGGCGACGCCGTCCTCACGGCGCAGCTTCTTCAGGCTTTTGAACGCCCGCGTGTCGACCTCCGGCTCGAGGCCGGCGCGCATTCTGAGCGCGCCCCATTCGACACAGGTCAGTTGATCGAGATCGAAGTCCGCGAGCAGGGTCTTGCGGCCACGATGGATCGCACCGACCGCTAGCAAACGGGCCAGCGTGCTCTTGCCGACACCCCCTTTTTGGCTGACGAATGCGGCGGTGGTCGGTGTTTTTGCTTTTGTCATCTGGCGCCGTTTTAAACGCTTCCGCCTTCAATACGAAGGCATGTCGCATGAGTCGATAATGCTATTCGTTGGCGCTGCAATGACAAGCGACAGATGAAATTATCAACGGCCGATGTTCGCTATGCCCTAATGTGCACAGCGGGCGCTAAAGCCTCATCTTGAGATTATGCTGTTGCCTCAGGCAGTTGCGTAAAGCCTGCCACGGCACGGGCTTTCGTCCCTACTTTGATCGATCAAAATCTTCCGTCTCATAAAGCGGACGGATTTCGATGACTGACGGTCCAGGCATGGGATTGGGACAGCGTTTGACCCACTCGATCGCCTCGTTGAGATCGTGCACCTTCCAGATCCAATAGCCGGCGACGAGATCGTGGACATTGGGAAACGGACCCTTGGTCACCGACCGATTCTGACCGGAAAAGGCGACGCGCGCGCCCTTGGCGCTCGGCCTTAGGCCATCCGCGTCGACCAAAATCCCAGCGTCCTTCAGCTGCTGGTTGAACGCTCCCATTTGCTCGAGCAGTTCGGGCGTCGGCATCTTGCCATCCTCGCTATCGTTCGTCGCCTTGACGATCACCATCACGCGCATCGTTCCCTCCCATCAATCTGCGGACCGCTAGACGTATTCGAGCTTCGGATGCCAATCCGCGCCGCGGGACGATGCGGACTTGTCAACGATCGATCCTACTTGGCTTGGTCGAAGTCCCCCATCTCGAACATCTCGCGGATCTCGATGACCGACGGCCCCGGCATCGGGTTAGGACAACGTTTGACCCACTCGATCGCCTCATCGAGGTCCTTGACCCTCCAGATCCAGTAGCCCGCGGCGAGTTCATTGATGTTCGGGAACGGCCCCTTGGCCACCGTGCGGTCTTTGCCGGAAAAGGCCACGCGCGCGCCCTTGCGGCTTTCCTTAACCCCGCCCGCGTCGACGAACAACCCGGCGTCGATCAGCGCCTGGTTGAACGCGCCCATGTCCGCCAAAAGTTCGGCGGGCGGCATGCCGCCCGCCTCGGAGTCTTCGGTCGCCTTGACGATCACCATCACGCGCATTGCGTTCTCTCCGACATCGTTCGAGGAAGCTAGACGTATTCGAGCTTCGGATACCAATCCGCGCCGCGACCCTCCGGCGTGCAGTCGAGTATCGTCCACAAGGGGGACCGGTCGGGCGCGCCGCGCGGGTCCTGCCCCGGGTCCGCGGTCGCGTGCGTCATCTCGCCCCCCCAGAAGTGACGGATCGTTCCGTCACGGCGGGTGAACACGTTGAAGGACGGCATCTCCGAACCGTTCGGCAGGAGGCCGAAATAGTCGCGGGAATAGGCCCCGATAAGGTCGCTGTAGAGCTCAAGATTGCGCCAGCCGCGATCCTGTTTCCACCCCAACAGGCGCTCGATAGGAGAGCGCGCCACGACCGCGAGCGCGATGCGCTGCCCGATATCCGCCGCATTGCCCGCCCAGGCGCCGAGCGTGTTCGTGCACATCGGGCACGGGCGATCGCGCTCAGGCCCGAACATGTAGCTGTAGATCGCGAGCGTTTCTTTGCCCTCGAACAATCCCTCAAAGTCCACCGCTCCTTTTTCGCCTTCGAAGCGATAATCGCCAATGACCGGTCCACCGGGCGGCAACGCACGTCGCTGAGCCGCGACGCGCTCGATGTGGCGGCGAAGTTCGATCTCTTCCGCCAGCAACGCGGCGCGAGCCGCGCGATATTCAGAGCTCTCGTTTGGGAAGTGCACCGGGTCGAGCCGGGCGAGTTCGGCGGCTGGCTTGAGAGCCGGAGTTTGAACGTTCATCGGGCAATCTCCTGACGATTGATCAAAGATGGAAGAGCCGCACCGACGGCCCGCGCCATGCGAGCCGCCGGAACCTTCAGGGCGCGTAATTGCGCGCCGGAGGCGGCTTGAACGAGCGGCGGTCCAATGCGCCCTATCTCTTGGGGGCGAGCAGCGCGAACATCGCGCCCTGCGGATCAAGGCCATTGATGATCCAGCGTCCGCCAGGAACTTCCATCGGTCCGTTGATCACCTGGCCGCCCGCGGACTTCACCCGGTCCTGGGCCGCGTCGATCGAGTCGACGGTGATGTAGTAGAGCCACTGTGAGGCAGGCATCTCCTGCATCTTCCTCATCATGCCGCCGGACTGCTGACCTTTGGTGTTGAAGATCTGATAGGTCCCCATGGCGCCCATCGGCATCGACTCGCCCTTCGTCCAGCCGAACAGGCCCGAGTAGAATGGGAAGGACTTCTCCGGATCGTCGCCGTGGAGCTCGTGCCAACCGATATAGCCGGGTTTGGTGGCATCCTGCATCGGCGCCTCATCGCCGTCGCCCTTGAACAACAGAAAGCCTGCGCCGCTCGGATCGGCGGCGACGGCGAAGGTCCCGATGTTCGGAATCTCGGTCGGCTCTCGATAGATGGCGCCGCCCGCGGCTTTCACCTTGTCGGCGTATTTCTTGACGTCGTCGACCGCGATATAGCCCATCCACGCCGGGCGCACGCCCATTTTGGCGGCGTCCTCGGGAATCGGCATTAAGCCGCCGACCATGGCTTCGCCGGTCTTCAGCAGCGTGTATTTCTGCGCGTTCATCGTGTTGGGCGCGAGGTCCCAGCCGACGACTTTGGAATAGAATTTTTCCGAGCCGGGAAGATCGTTGGACATCTGATCGTACCAGACGAATTTGCCGAGCACGTCCGATTGAGTCGCGTTGGCCATAGTTTCCTCCTTCAAAGTGGCGCGGACGCCTGCTGCAATTGACTATCGCGTTCTTCGTGACGCGGCGCCGCAGAAGACGCTATTGTCTGCCCTGAATGTGTCGGGCGATTGATCGCTTCAGGGCGTCGATTGAGCGCGTTGAAGACGGTCGGCGGCACGCGCAGGTGGTCATCCGCGTCGTAACGCCGCGTTAGCTCGGCGAATGTGCGGTCTGGGTCGCGTGTCAGCGCGGCCAGCTCATCAAAAAGCGAGAGGTCGAACTCCTCTTGTGGAGCCGGCTGCGCGCCCCAAACGTCCCAGGGCGCCATCTCCATCTTGTTCAGCGCGGCCAGGTCGCGGACGAGGTTGCCGGCGACGAACCAGAGGCCGCGAAGGCCAGCAAAGGAGATGCCGAACTGCTGCTCGTTCGCTTCGCCGCTGCGACATCGGCGCCACGCTTCGGAAGCCGTCAGAAACTGCGTTCGAGGCAGATCGAGCGTATCGCAGCCAATCTTGAGGCGCGCCCGCCACACATCATCGATCTGTGGGTCCGCCAGGCGCCAGCGGCGGTCTTGCGCATCCCAATATTCGCACACCCAATGGTCTTCGAAATTCGGCGGATTGAAATAGGCGGCGAACCCACAGCGCGAGCGCGCCGGCACGCCTTTGGCGCGCAGCATGGTCACAAGCATGAGTGCAAAAGAATTGCAGCGCTGAAGCGCGCGACGCTCGGGCGGCCTCACGATGCGCAAAGGCTGATTATCGAGCTCCAAGACTCGCGCTAGGCGATCAGCGACCGGGCGCAGATGGATCTCGGCCAAGCGATTCTCAGGCGCCTCAAAGCCGTAGAAATCGCGCGCAACAACGTCATATATGCCCAAGCCCTGGATGACGCGGCTCAAGGCGGCCACGTCATTTGGGAGCGGGTCGATCAGCGCGCTCGCCTCGCCAGGATCGGTCATTGGACTGTGGGAGGCGTAGAAAGCGAAGATGTCGCTGGCCATGCCGGCTCCTCCATTGCATCGGATGCTTCGTCTTCCGGAAGCCCACGTGGCCGAGGACCTGTTACGATTGACGCCTAGTGAGGCGAAGCGGCCTCTTCCATTTGCGCAATGTCGAGCTTCTTCATGCTCATGACCGCCCGCATGACGCGATCGGTGCGCTCAGCGTCGCCGCCCAGAAGCTCCGGCAAGATACGCGGCACGATCTGCCAGGAGACGCCAAACTTGTCGGTGAGCCAGCCGCACTGGACATGCTCGCCACCCTCCGCAAGCTTTTCCCACAGCGCATCGATCTCAGCCTGGTCGTCGCAATTGACCATAAGCGAGATTGCGGGGGTGAACTTGTAGTGCGGGCCGCCGTTCAGCGCCAGGAAACGCTGGCCGTCGATCTCGAAGAAAACCGTCATCATCGCGCCTTTCTGACCGGGAGCGAACTCGCCATAACGGGCCTTCGACACGATGCGGCTGTTCGGAAAGATCGAGAGGTAGTGGGTGACCGCCTCCTCGGCATTGGAATCGAACCAGAGACAAGGCGTGATCTTCTGCTCGGTCATCGTCGTCTCCTCCTTAGGCAACGCGTTAAGGCGGGTTGGGCCAACGCTTTTAGCGCGCCGGGTGTTCCGCCCCGCCAATTGGCAGGAGCGTCTCGAAATAACGCGTGAGATGATCGAGGCAGTCCGCGGCGACTTTAGGGCCGTGCTTGGCCTTGGCGAGAATGAACGCGCCCTGGAGGACAGCCTGTGAATAAAGCGCCGCGCTTTCCGGCGTCCATGGCGAGTCCGGCGCATGGCGCGCCCTCGCTTCGGCAACATCAGCTTCGAGCCGCTCGGCGTGCTCGCTGATGTAACGGTCGCAGGCGGCGCGAATGGCCGGATGAGAGTCGTAGGCCTCCTGCACCATCGTGCCGAGGAGGCAGGTGAACTGCGGCAGTTCGCCCTGAAGGATGGCCTTGCGGAAATCGATATAGCCGAGAACGCGCGCTCTCGGATCGGGCAAATGGCTATACGGCGCGGCGTCGAACAGCGCGTCGTCGTTGGCGGCGAAATGCGTCGCCGCGGCGATCGCGCAGGCTTCCTTGCTGGCGAAATGGTGGAAGAACGCGCCCTTGGTGAGACCCGCCTCGGCGCAGATGTCCTCGACGCGCGCGGCCGAATAGCCTTTTGCGCGGATCACGTAGACCGCCGCGTCGAGCAGCTTCTGGCCCGACGCCTCAGCCATCGTCGCCTTGCTGGACTTCGTCATTGCCATTGCCTGCGTAGTCAGGCTTGAGCTGCGGGATGCGCCGGGCAACCGCACGACGGCGCGTGGTAGCGGCCGTTGACTTCGACCTCGCCGCCTTTCCCGTACATGTTGCGCGGCCGCGCCCAATCGCCGAGAGAATGATAGGGACCCGTCTCGTTGCGACCTTTCGGCGTTGCGTCGAAGATGCCGTAGATTCCAAGCACCTCCTCTCCGCCGCGCCCGTACGCCGAGTAGGTGTGGAAGATCTCGCCGGCTTCGTTCTTGTAAAAAACGCTGCGGCCCGACAAGTCCTGGATATTGGCTGCCCATTCTGGCGCGGACCGAAAATTGTACTGCGCGCGCCCGGCGGCGACATCCTCCGGCTTGAACGAGACATTGAAGTCATAGTTGAAGTCGGTGCGGAAGGAGGAGACCCAGAGGAACTTCCAGTCCATGCGCTTGCGCACGACCTCGATCTCCTCGATCGGCGCTCGCGCGACGACCGCATAGCTGACGTCGTGATTCTCAAGGTGAGGCAGAATGCCTGCCATATGATCGACTTCGAGCGAACATCCGACGCACTGATGCTGTGCGCCGGGCGCCATCATGAAATGCTTGATGCAAAGTTGGCTGTTCCCTCGAAAGAGATCGGATAACGTCAGCTTCCCTTCGGGGCCGTCGAAGAGATACTCTTTCTCGACCCGAACCCAAGGGAGCGCCAGGCGCTCGGCCGAAATCTGGTCGCGATGTCGGGTCAAAGCCTTCTCGTGCTCCAGAAGCGCAATGCGCGCCGCCTGCCATTCGTGCCGCGATACGATCGGATGAGACTCCACGGCTGTCCTCCTCGAGTCGCTCGATCCCGTTGAAGGCGGGGCTTGCCCGCTGGCCTTCTTCGGAGAACTGGGCGAGTATGAAATTTCAGTGGGCTACTACACCGCTTACCATACCAACCAGTCGGTATCTTGTCAAGTGGAAAACGCCATTCTTCTCGAGATCGGCCGCCAGACCGTGATCGACCGTCTGACCTCTAACCGCTTTCAACTCCGCAGATGGTCGTCACCGCATCGTCGATGATGGGCTCGATTTCGGCGCGTGGAATCCGGGCCCGCGCGCGGATCGACAGCGTATGGAGGGTCGCCGAGGCCATGCGCGCGAGCCGGCGCGGATCGGCGTCCTCCGGCAATTCGCCTGCCGCGCGGGCGTCCGCGAGCATGCGCCCGAAGGCCCGATCCGTGCCATCGATCGCTTCGGAGACGAGGCCGTGAAGATCCGGATCGGCGATCGCCTCGGAGGCGGCGCTGAGCACCGTGAAGCAGCCACGCGGGCCCTCCGGGCCGCTGAGGTAAAGATCAAGCGCCGCGGTGAGAATGCGCCTCAGCTTGACCCGCAGCGGCTCGCGCGCCGCAAACAGGGGCGCAAAAGACTCGTTCATGCGCTTTCGGTACTGGCCGTAAGCTTGCAGATAGAGCGCGCGCTTGTCGCCGAAAGCGCCGTACAGGCTCGGGCGGTTCAAGCCGGTCGCGGCGCTGATATCGTCCAGCGAGGTGGCGGCGAAACCGTCGCTCCAAAAGACGTCCATCGCCTGGATGAGCGCCGTCTCGGGTTTGAAGGCGCGCGGGCGCCCGCGCCGCCGCGAGATCGCCTTCGGAACGGAGCCCACAGCTTTTTGTACCATGTTGGACAAAACTCTTGACTAACACCTATTATATGCGAAAGAGTACAAAAATTGCAAAGGAGGATTCCCATGGAGCTCTATTTCGCCCCGCTCGCCTGTTCGATGTCGGCGCGCATTGCACTGGCCGAAGCCGGCGCCGCCATCGACCTCGCCGAGGTCGACACGCACGCCAAGCGTGTGCTCACCACCGGCGAAGACTATCGCGCCGTCAATCCGCTCGGCTATGTGCCGGCCCTGAGGCTCGACGATGGAACCGTGCTGACCGAGAATTCGGCAATCCTGCAATATATCGCGGAGCAATATCCGGAGGCTCAGCTCGCGCCGCCGGCCTCCGATCGCATCGGGCGAGCGAAGCTTCGGCAATGGCTGAGCTTCATCAGCGCCGAGCTTCACACAGGGCTCATGACGCCGCTGCTCGGTGACAAGACGCCGCCCGAGGTGAAGGCCTGGACTGTGGCTAAATACGCCCCGCGCCTCGCCTATCTCGACGCCAAGTTGAAGGACCGAGAATTCCTGCTCGACCGCTTCAGCGTCGCGGACGGCTATCTGACAACGGTCCTGAACTGGACGCGGGCGACGCCGGAGATCGACCTCTCCGCTTATCGCAACATGAAAGCCTATCTCGAGCGCATGCGCGCGCGGCCCAGCGTCGCCGCGGCTTTGGCGACGGAGATTCCGTTGTTTCACGCCGAAGTCGCGCGGCGCAAGGCGGCTTGAGGCGGCGCGCGAAACGCCGAACTCGCGCCCCAAAAAAGAAAGGGCCGCTGGCGGCGGCCCTCCAAATTTCCTGCGATCTCGACGGATTAGGCGGCCGACAGGGCCGTCTGAGCACTACGCGCCTTGCGGTAGCCGGCGAAGCCGAGGTCCGCGAAGCCAAGGAGCATCATCGCCCAGATCGAAGGCTCCGGCACGGCGTCGTTCACTGCGCCCGTGTTCGTCCAACTGGTGTCGTAGACCGTCGTCTTGATCTTGCCGTTGGCCTGCACCACGACGTCCTCGGCGAACGGCGCGATCAGCGTGCCAAGGGAGAAGCTGCCGTCCACCGTCACGAAGTCCGTGTTGCCGGAGAACCCCACAGGGAGCACCAAGTTAAAGACGTTGAAAGTCGGCGTCGGGCCTAGTCCAAGCGTGGTCTCGATGGCGTCAACGTTAGACTTGTTGATCGAGCCGTCGCACCCCCCGCAGCCGACGAACGAGTAGAGGTCTTTGCTCGTCCCGCTGGCGGTCGGCGTCCACGTGCCTTCGTTCGAGAGCGAGCCGCCGAATGGGATCGTGGGCCCGCCGTCGAACGACCAGTCGGTCACTATGGGTTTAGCCTGACCGGTCACCACGGCGAAGTAGATCGTCAGCGGCTGGTCGATGGTCGCGCCGTTGGAGACGTCTTTTATGGTGAAGGTGGTGTTGTCGTTGAGCAGCACCGGGTCAGAGCCGGTCGCCGTGCTGCTGGTGACGTGGAAGTTGGCCGGATCGCACAACGTGTTGCCCGACGAATCGGTGGTGCAGGATTGCGCGTAGGCGGGCGCGGCGAGCGCGCATAGCCCCGCCGCGAGCGAAAGCACCCCTAGTTTCATCAATATCTCCCGATAAATTTTCACAACCGCAGGAAGCACTTTATAACCACAACCGATCGATTGTCAATCCTCGCTTGTTATTTCACAACAAACACGCTTAACGTCGCAAAATTCGTGGATTTGCGGGACAGAAAGTGGCGCAACTGGTCGGCGCCGACGCGACAATCGATGAGCGTGCAGAACGCTCCAAGGTTCAAGATGAAGCAGCGCTAACTCCCCAAAAGCACAGAAATGTGGATGCATTTTTGTCGACGCACAAAAGCAAGACAAAGCAACAATAACGCGCAAAAAGCACAGAAATGTGGATATGTTTTTGTCAGTTGCAAACGCGACCTGTTTGGTAGTAGAGACGTTTGGTCACTCTCAGGCGGGGGAAACTATACTAATTTGGCTGGAAATATTTTGAATATTCTATCTATTCTCAGTATTCTACTGTGGAGCCGGCGCTCAATGATCAGCGGACTGGGGGTCGTCAAATACTCGAGGCGCTGCAGGGCTTAACTGCAACTTGCAGGTGCGGTTAACAGTGCGCAGCGCAGCGCGCGTGGCTCGATTTGTAGTGCGGCGTGGCGGCGGACGGCCCTGGCACTGCGGAATCTGACGCCTGATTTCCCGATTTCGCTCAATTTCGTCGAACGTCCCTAACCCGTCGTTCGAATCTCCTCCGTATGGTGAAGCAGATCCATCGCGGAAGAGAAGACTAGTGTTATCGGCTGGTCTGCAAGTTGGGCACTCGTCATAGTACGGCTAGAACAATCCTAAGCGATTGGTGAGAATTATTGGAAATGTCTAGCTGATCAAGACTGAGCGTTCAAGTCATGGCAAAAGGGAATCACAGCATGTCTAATTATAGTTTTGTTTCCAAGCCGAGTCCGGATCTGAAGCCACAAAAATATGAGCCGCCATCGCCTGACTATCCGTGGCTGTCCGATGGTCTAAACGAGTATGATCGGC
>Ga0210406_10003387_pt1 | contig 17501 bp, 18 predicted proteins | sample IncBWC30MmetaG_FD_155454 | JGI IMG/M metagenome (GOLD analysis project Ga0210406, IMG submission 155454) | Forest soil microbial communities from Barre Woods Harvard Forest LTER site, Petersham, Massachusetts, United States - Inc-BW-C-30-M | ecosystem: Environmental > Terrestrial > Soil >... | reverse complement strand
TGCAGGTAGTTCACGTCCAGACGAATCTCGGGCGTGAAGAACTTGGTGTCGAAAACCGGCTGCTTTTCGCGCGAAGTACCATTCATCCAGCCAACGTAGCCGATATCGGCCCACGGGGTTTTGAGGTCGACTTCGGGACCGGGATCCGGGGACTGCAGCGCCTCAGGCACGGTCGCCACGGCGGCAGGCGCCGGCGCAGATGCGCGCGGCGCGAGCGCGAGCGCGGGTGCTGCGCTCGAGGGAACATTCATGACGATGTCGCGCCGCGCCGGTTTGCCGGCGACGACGGTGACCGCCGGCAAAGTTACGTCGGGAAACCCGTCCACCGTCGTGGTCAGAGACCAAGAACCAGGAGCCACGTCAGCGAACGAGTAAAGCCCATCGCTGCCGGATATCGTGGAGCGAATGCCGCCGCCTGCGCGCACCGCCGTCACGGTCGCTCCGCCGACGGGAGCTTTCGCCGCATTCGTCACGACGCCGACAATGGTCCCGGCCGCTGCCGCGTTGACCGGCGCGCCGATCTCGTCGGCAAGGGCGAGTGGCGCCGCGGCCACTATTGACGCCACCGACAAAACCAACACCCCCATAGCTTGATTCATTTTCACTGTCGCAATCTCCTTCCCTCTTCTCACGGTTCAACAAGGCGCCGCAATACGGCGCAGATTTCTCGGAGCGCACACTCTAAGAGGGCCGGTGTAAAAACACTGTTGCAATGGAAGTGAGCGCCGTAAAGACCGTGTAAAAATGCTATGGAAAAAAATGTTGCTAATTCGCACGATTGCGGAACAGCGACGAGGAGCGTGAACCGATTGGGCGTTTCAGCTTCGTGGTTGCTGGACGAGGCGGTAGCCGACTGCGGTTTCGGTCAGGATATGCCGGGGCTGAGTGGGATCGGATTCCACTTTGGCCCGTAAGTGGCCCATGTATACCCGCAAGTAGTGGCCATCCTTGACGTGCGCACGCCCCCACACTTCGCTCAATATTTGGCGGTGCGTCAACACCTTGCCTTCGTTCGCCGCCAGGAAGCACAACATGCGGTATTCGATCGGCGTCAAGTGCACCAGATTTCCGCCTTTTCGCACCGTGCGGGTGTCTCTGTCGAGGCACACATCGCCGAATTGGAAAGTGGCAGGCAAGCTGGCTCCGCCGGCCTCGCGGCGCCGGCGCGACGCGGCGCGTACGCGAGCCAGCAGTTCGCCGACGCCAAACGGTTTCGTAAGGTAGTCATCCGCGCCCGCATCGAGCGCATTGATTTTGTCGTGTTCGCGCACACGAGCCGACAGCACGAGCACCGGTGCGTTGCACCACCCGCGCAAATCACGGAGAAAATCCATTCCATCCCCGTCGGGCAATCCTAGATCCAAAACGATGAGATCCGGCTTGCGGGTACCGGCCTCCGCCAGACCCTGCTGCAGGGTTGCGGCTTCGTGCACCACCCAGCCTTCTCCCTCCAGTGCGGTGCGGACAAAGCGGCGAATTTGCCGCTCGTCCTCGATCAGAAGAACCACAGCCGGATCCGACATTTCTTCTAGCCGTCTCGGCCGCGCCAGCCGCCCCACACAATGATGCTCATGCCGAGAATCGCCACCAGAGCGCCCGCGATATCCCACCGCGTCAGCGGCACGCGCTCGACTTGCCGAAGCCACAGCAGCGCAACCCCGATGTAGACACCGCCGTAAGCGGCATATACCCGCCCCGCGGCGGCGGGGTGTAGTGTCAGCATCCATGCGAAAAGCGCCAAGCTCAACGCAGCAGGAAACAAAAGCCACGCCGGGCCGCCCTTGCGGAGCCAAACATACGGTAAGTAGCACCCGAGGATTTCCAGAAACGCGGTGGCCACGAACAAACAGAAAGGCTTCAATACGACCATTTAAAGAAGCGTCAGCCGCGCAACTCCGGATCCGATCTCGACGCCGACAAGGCCTGGCGAATGCAGGGTTCACCCAATGATTTTCGCAACAGGTCGCGCCCGAGCCGCGTCATGCCGCATGTGCTGGGTGCTCTGCCGGTCAGGTCGGCCGCGAGATTGGCATGTCCGACGGCAACCAGCACCAACACTGCCAGGCTGAATTGTCGGAGGCGCCGCGATGTGGTTCTCATGGAAGCCACGATAGGCCGGCGGGCGTAAAGAAGCCGTGGTTTTCCCGGGTCCAGTTGTAAAAAAGATGGAAAAATGCATCACCCTGTCCAGGGCGATCCCTGCCGGGCACACCCTACCGCTTGCATTTCATAGCGGGGCATAGGCAAGTCCTATCGCCCTCATTCAAATATTCAATTGGGCATCGTTTTATCGATCGTGCACTGTATCGACTCGCGCATAGAACGCCGGGAGTAAGCGATGAGAAAATCATTTTGGATGCATGCGCCGGGCATGTCCGCTTCAATCTATCTCGCTTGCGCCGCCGGCGCCGGTCTGAGCCAGGCAGCAGAACCCCCGACCGGACCGCATGGCGCGATGCCCATGCAGGCTCAGGAGCAGCGGCTTGATAAACTCATTGCGCGGTATGCTTCGCCGCCCGCCGGTATCGACCCGGTGGCCTGGGCTTCCATCTATATGCTGGCGGGCAACGAGTTGACGCCGGACCGTATAGCGCTGGGTCGCAAGCTGTACTTCGATACCCGCCTGTCCAAGGACGGCACTCTCGCGTGTGCGACCTGCCACGATGTCAGCCGCGGATTCGCCGACCATCGCAGCGTCTCTGAGGGCATCGGCGATCACTTGGGCAAACGCAGCGCGCCCACGACGATGAACGCGGCATTGCTGCAAAGTCAGTTCTGGGACGGACGTGCGCCGTCGCTCGATGAGCAAGCCAAGCTTCCGATCCTCAATCCCATCGAGATGGGACATCCGGACGCCGACAGCGCCATGGCCTCCGTCAACACCGACCCTGCCTATCGTGCCATGTTCCAGAAAGCTTACGGCCGCGCGCCGAACTACGATGATCTCGGCCGCGCCATTGCCAGTTTCGAACGCACGTTGATCTTCCTGGACGCCCCGTTCGACCGCTTTGCGGCAGGCGACCTGAAGGCAATGTCGCCCGCTGCGCAGCGCGGTCTCGACCTGTTCAACGGCAAAGCCCGCTGCGTCAGCTGCCACATGATCAATTCCTCCAATCCGCTCGGCACCGACAATCTGTTTCATAACATCGGTGTCTCCGCACGCACGAAAAATTTCGAGGCGTTGGCCGGCCAAGCTCTCAGCGTGCTGAGCAAGAACAACGACCCCAAGGCACTCGACAAACTGGCGATCGAGACCGACATGTCGGAGCTGGGACGCTTCCTGGTCACCAGGAATCGCGGCGATATCGGCGCGTTCAAGACCGAGCAGGTCCGCAATGTGGGCATCACGGGGCCGTACATGCATGACGGTTCCTTGAAGACGCTGTGGGACGTGCTCGACCACTACAACAAGGGTGGCGAGACCAACACCTACCTGGACGGGGGCATCGAACCCTTGAACCTGAGCGAAAACGAGATTGACGACGTGGTGGCTTTCTTGTTCGCCCTTACCGACGTGCGCTTCGCAGCACAGAACGAAGCGGCGTTCCGCGAGCAACAGGCGCAGGCCGCGAAGAGCCGGCCGCTTCGCGACAACGCGCTGGCGCACCGCGAGATGCTGCCGTTCGAGCAGCGGGTGGTGGGTCCGGCGGGCCTGAAGTAATACGGAGCGACAGCATGAGCGACAACACGAAAATACCCCACATCAAGAGCGTCGAGACGCGGCATTTGGAGCAGCGCGATTCCCTGTTTCGCGGCCTGCAGAATCTCGACCGGCGCAGCTTTCTGAAAGTATCCACCGGCGCGGCGGCAGCCGCGCTGGCCGCCGGAGCGTCGAATCATTTTCACAGCTTCCTGCCGGTGAACGTGGCCTACGCCGCCGAGGGCCCCGCAGGACAGGGTTTTACCTTCGCCTACATCTCGGACTCCCACCTGTACGTCAAGAAGACCAATGAGCGTTTCGTGCGCCAGCTTCTGCGCGCGGTGGATGATGTGAACAAACTCGATCCTCAGCCCGACTTCGTGTTTTTCGGCGGCGATCTGGCGCAGCTCGGACGCAAGGAAGAGCTTGATCTGGGCGCCCAGATCCTCAAGAGCATCAAGGCGCCGCTGCATATGATGGTGGGCGAGCACGATTGGTTCTTCGACATGGGCCAGCACTGGAATGAACTGTTCGGTCCGCAGAACTACAGCTTCGACCACAAGGGTGTGCATTTCGTGGTGCTGATGAGCGTACAGGAAAAGGATTTCTGGACGGCGCGCGGCATGAGCCCGGCGGAGCGCATGCATACCGTGGCAGGCCTCGACAATGCCGTGCAAAGCGCCTTCGAAGTTGGGGCACCGCAACGCGAGTGGCTGAAGAAGGACCTGGAGAAGGTGCCGACCTCGACGCCGCTGATCGTGTTCTCGCACTCGCCGCTCTACAAGCTGTACCGCCCGTGGAATTTCTGGACCGACGACGCCGAGGATGTCCAGGCCATACTGCAGCGCTTTGAGCGCGTCACCGTATTGCACGGACATACCCACCAAGTATTGACCAATCGCATCGGCAATATTCAGTTCCAGGGAATGTTGTCGACCGCGTGGCCCTGGCCCTATGCCCCGCAGGGATTGCCGGCACTGACCGTGCAGATGAACCGACCCAATCCGTTCGATCCCAACGACGGACTCGGTGACGGCACGATCAGCGTGCACCCGGACGGCCTCGTCGACATGCTTTACAACCTGTGGAACCGAAATCCCATGCAGGTGAAAGCCAGCTATTTGAGCAGCGGCGGCAAAAGCGATGTACCCGTCGCGCCAACCCTCGCCAGCTATTGATCGGACTCGACCGGAGCAATGCAATGAATAATCCCACTTTCCTGGCGCTGATCCTGCTGGCATCGGCGCTTGCCGCCAAAGCCGACAGTCAGAGCGCAGCCCCCCAGCAATCGCCGGTGGCTCCTGCTTCCGGCAGCAAAACCGTCAAACTGTGCGACAACAAGACGACGGTGCAGGTATCGAACGACGCACCCAAAACTCGCGCCGAGGGTCAAAAGATCTCCGATGCACTGATGGCGCAGTGGAAAGCGAGCAACCCGAACAACAACTGGGTGAAGGATGAAGTCGAAGCCCACCAGGTCGTGGTCCCGGCAGATAATTCCAAACTGATCGGCACGGGCCAATCGTCAACGTATGGCACCGTCACGCCACAGGACGTTCAGGTGTGGAAGAACGAGACGTATAAGACGGCTGTCTACGGCTCCACGGTGTTTCACAGCGGTGACCAGCTCGGCAGCGAAATCGCCGTCTCTTGCGACATGTGTCATCCGCGGGCTGCCAACACTCACCCCGAGTCCTACCCGAAGTTCCAGCCGCAGTTGGGCCGCGTCGCATTGCTGCGCGACATGATCAACTGGTGCATCGAGCATCCTGTGCGCGGCAAGGTCCTGGCGCCGGATGATCCGAAGATGCGCGCGCTCGAGGCCTACATTCTCGCGCAGCGCAAAGGCGTAGCCTTGGATTACGGGAAGCGATAGCCGCTCAAGCGCCGGCCGCTGAAGGCGGCAACCGCTGAAGCGCTAATGGTTCGCGGCCAGCGGCTGCTGTGTCGGAATGGGCAGTGTGCCGCTTGGCGGATTGTTCCGTACCAACTCGCCGAGCAGCGCCAATTCTTGCGCCTTGGGATAGCCCCGGCGCCACACCAGCCCGATGCGGCGGTTGGCATTTGGGGAATTCAGCGGCCGGATGACGAAAGAAGGTTCCGGTCCTTGCGGAGCTCGCGCCGCCAAGGCAGGCAACAAAGTACAGCCAAATCCCGCGGAAACGAGCTGGCAGATGGTCTCCAAACTGGCGGCGCGGAAATCATCGATGCCCTCCTCTTCCGCGGCCGCTTGCCCGCACGCAGCCAGTGCCTGGCCGCGCAGGCAGTGTCCGTCGGCCAGGAGCAGCATCTGCTCGCCGCATAAATCAGCCTCGGTGACGGCTTTCAATTGGGCCAGCGGATGACGCGGCGGACAGGCGAACCAGAATGGTTCGTCGAACAACGGCAGTTCCTCGAATTCACCGCCATCGAGCGGCAGCGCCAGCAAGGCCGCGTCGATCTGATAGCCCTGCAACCGTTCCAATAGATGGCCGGTCAGATCCTCGTGCACCACCAGTTGCAGAGCTTGATACCGGCTCTTCACGAGCGGCAGCAGCTTGGGCAGCAAGTACGGCGCCAGAGTCGGAATGACCCCCAAATTCAGCGGCCCGCTCAATGGCCCCTGTCCGGTGCGCGTCATGGTCAACAGCTCATCGACCTGGGCGACGATCCGGCGCGCTTTCGCAACCACTTCCTGCCCGATGGGGGTAAGAGCGAACGATTTGGCATTGCGCTCGATCAGCGTGACGCCAAGATACTCCTCCAGTTTTCTGATCTGCGTGCTCAAGGTGGGCTGAGATACGTGACATTCCTCCGCCGCGCGTCCGAAGTGCGCGCGATTCGCCAGAGCCACCAAGTAACGCAGTTCCCTTATGGTCATGATCGATCGCCTTTCCGGTTTATGTTTTAAACGACCTCGCGTTCGCCGTTGCGATTCCATACCGAAAGACATCATTCGTCCAATTGATTGTTTCTTAATTTGTCATAGATTGAATCTATCGAAAAGAAACAGCGCAACGCCCCGCGGCGATTCGCGGGGCGTTGCATTCTCTGGACGGCGCCGGCTGAGTTGAATCAATAGCCGCCGGTTGGGGTGGTCATCGTGGTCGAAGCCGTAATGCTGCCGAGCAGTCCATCCGTCTGATTGGCAAATCCCGCCGTGTAGAACAGCGTGGTGGTGGGCTTGTCCATGTCGCCATTTCCGAATACCAGTGACCACAGTCCGGGAAACGCCAGCGCTTGACCCGTCGCGTTCTTGAGGGGGCCATTGGAAGTTGCCAGGGACATGCCATTGGGCGTGAAGGCATTGATTGTGCCGTCGCCAAAATTGCCCACCAGCACCTGTCCTTGCAGGGTTGCAAAGCCCGCCGGGGCGACCGCAATGCCCCAGGGAGCATTGAGCACCCCGGCTGACGCAAATCGACTGACGAAATTGCCGCTCATATCAAAGACATCGACGTACCCCAAACCCGCACCCGGGATCTCGTCGTGCTTCGCGGTGTCCTGCATTGCATAAGTGACGTACAACTGACCGCTCACCGCGGTTATTCCGAACGGCGCGAATCCAGCCGGCATGGTCGGATCGACGAATTTTCCCTGCATGGCTGCCGGCTTTGCAAAGTTGGTATCGAAGACATCGATCTTGTTGTTGTGAAGATCCGTTGCGTAGAGAAAGTTCGCGCCGCCGACGGAACCCAGAGCGAGTGCCTTGTAGACCGCATGCGCAGGCCCGTTGACCACACCATCATCGAAAGCAGTGACTGCGGCGGCGCCGCTGTCCTTCGCCCACGCAGCAATGGTTCCCCCCTCGCCGGAAAAAATGAACAACGCGGTCTCCATACCACTGCCCGTCATGACCATGAATCCACCGGCTCCGTTGAACACCTGGCCGGTCGGATTGGCCGGCACGCCCGCTGCGGATGCAGGGATCGATATTGCAGTGGTGGCCGAACCTGTCACTCCCTGTGTCTCCACCTGCCCTGTGCCGCTGTACAGCGTCGAAGAGTTGCTGGCGTTATTTGAGGTCCAAAACGGTCCGCCCGGGGCAAAGGCGATACCCCAGGGATTCTGCAAATTTGCATCCACCGTCACTGAAGTGGCTACGACTTCCTTGTTGTCCACGACCAAGGCATGGTCGGTGAATTGATTGACGCTTTGCGGGACGCTCATACTGCCGCCGCCCATGCCTCCCCCGCCGCCGCCGCATGCGACCACAGCGACTGCGCAGGCCGTGCTCAGCGTGAATGACCGGGAAATCGGACTCGTAACGATGCGACGCAATCTCATGGTGCTCTCCGTATGATTCAGAATTGCTTATGGACATGAGTAGCGAAACGCCGCGAATTTGTTTCTCCGGCGCGGATATTGTTTTGCCGAACGACCGCGCCGTGACTACGGCCGGGCTGCGAGGAATAAAAAAGCTCGCCATGCAGTCTTACCGGAATAGAAATCAAAACAAACAGTGCATAGGAGAGACTGCGATGAGAGTAAAAATGAGCGGCAAATCGAGGAATTCCCCCCGGGTGACTGCGATTGTCCTAGGCGCAATACTTACGGCTCCCATCACTTACGCCATTCCGTCCAACAAGGTTGTTCTCGTCCCGCCGGCAGATCTGCCGGTCTTGGCGCGGCAAAGCGGCGAGGCGATGTTGCTGCACGACACAATGGATGGACGAACACTTCTGTATGTTGAACAGCGTCAAGGCGCGCAGCTGGCCATCTTTGATGTCACCGATCCGGCGCACGTCAAGGGCGCGGGTTCGGCGCAACTCGATGCGGCAGGGCCTTTTGATTTTGTCGCCTCGCTAGGGGAGCGGGCAGAACTCGTCAGATTTCGGCAAGGCCAAGGAGAAGCGGTATTGGAATTGCGCAACGTTCCGACCCTGAAGAAGGTTCAAGGGCTCCAATTGCAGTGGTCGACCAAGATGTCGAGCGACGGCACCGCCAAGCTCACCACCCCGGTAGTCGATCTGGCCATGGCGCAAAGCGCTCGAGACTATCAAGTACTGCAATCCGGGAGGCTGCAGGACGACCGGGTCATCGAAGTGAAGCAAGTGCGGCAGGAAGCGACGAAGCCGGACACCGGCACGACATTCCTGCTCGCGGAGAAGGGCTTGTACCTCATCAGGCGGCCGGCGCTGGAGTCAGAAGCGCATTCGAACACCGGAGGGTAAGGCGCCCAGAGAATTTAAACTGTATTAAATAGCTCAGACTCGATTCATATGACTCAACCTCTTTCGCGTATTCTGCCGCCGCGAGCTCGCCAGGCGCTTCTCGAATTACCGGCCAGCACATACTCCGAAAGCGAAGCCGGCGAGAATGATCTGAGAAGTCAGAAAATGCATGCCGTATCCGTGGCGACTACCGCAGCTGTTGATTTAAGAATTCGCTCGTCCGCCCGTTAGCAAGGGCTGCGGCCTTCGCGTTGTAGTGCGCCCCATTGTTCCGCGAGAAGGCGTGACATTGCCCTGGATAGCTGTACACGGTTGAATTGGGCTTCGCGGCCAGTGCCGCCTTGATCGCGGCTTGCGCGGGCTTGGAAATGAACTCATCCTCCTCGCCCAGATGCATCAGCAAGGACGCATGCAGGCCGTCAACCTCGCCGAGATACTTCTCCGTGTCACCACCATGGTAGGCGACCGCCGCGTCAACGCGGTGGCGCACGGCCGTCAAGAAAACCATCAGCGCCCCGAGACAGTAGCCAAGCACGGCTATTTTACCGGTGCACTCGGGCATCTTGGCCACCGTGTCGATAGTGTCCTTGATGTCCCTAACACCCTCATCTCGGTTATAGGCTTGATAGAGGCGAAGACCATGTTGCCAGTCAGCCTCGGAACGGACGCCGAGATCGACGCCCGGCTCTTGACGCCAGAACAGGTCCGGCGCGATCGCAATGAAGCCCTGCTCGGCCAGTTCGTCACATTTCTCGCGGATATCCGCGTTCACGCCAAACAACTCTTGCAGAACGATTACGGCGGGAGCAGGCAATTCCTCTGGTCTCGCGATATAAGCGGTGAACGTGCCGTCCTGTCCTTTTACGGTGATGTGATCTTTCATTATCGGTCTCCGGAAATGGCTATATCTCTAGCGGGATGGCCTACGAGCGTATGGCTATTGATTCACGTGTGCGGAGGTGGCCGCCTCTTCAATGAGTTTTGCAGCTTCCGTTGGGTACGACATGTAAGCAACATGGCTGGCGTTCACCTCGACGGTCTTGGCGCGGGCGCGCTTCGCCATCATCCGCTCCTGCTCGGGATTGATGGATCGGTCTGCCGAGGCGACCATGTAGAAGGTTGGTTTGGTCTTCCAGGCGGGCTTCGTAACCTTATGGGTGAACGAGTCGGTGGAGATTGGCACCTGCGAGATCGCCATGAACCACGCCTTTTCCGGCGGAATGTCCGCTGCGAAGTCCGCTGCGAACTGCTCCTCGGTTATCCACCAGTTCCCATTGCCATCCGGCTTGAATGCCTTGGACGCTTGCGGCACCGCCTGTTCGATCGACGCACAGCTCTCGCCCTCGTCGAGTGCAAAGGCTGCGATATAGACCAGCGCGGCGACCTTCGGATGATTGCCGGCCTCGGTGATGATGGAGCCCCCGTAGCTGTGGCCGACCAGAACCACTGGCCCGTCCATGGCATCGATTGCCGCCTTCGTGTACTTCTGATCGTCGGCGTAGGAAGTTTCGGGGGGCTGCGCCACCGACACTTTGTATCCATCATTCTTGAGGATCTTAGCGACAGCTTCCCAGCCGGAGCCGTCGGCGAAAGCGCCATGCACCAGAACCACGTTCTTAATATGCTGTTTCACGACCATTCTCCTTTGCGGTAAGGATTCATTCGGACCAATTGACCTTGGCGTCGAGTCCCTCCGCGCCAGAAGGTTCCAGTCTTGCGCGCGGGACGTACATCTCACTTACAACTAAAAGCGGATCGCCTACTAGTTGGCGTGTGCGGAGGTGGCCGCCTCTTCGATCAGCTTGACTGCTTCCTTCGGATGAGACATGTACGCCACATGGCTGGCGCCGTTTATTTCGACGGTCTTGGCATGGGCGCGCTTCGCCATCATTCGCTCCTGGATCGGATTGATCGATCGGTCTGCGGAGGCCACCATGTACCACGTGGGCTTGGTCTTCCAGGCGGGATTTGTGACCTTGTGGGTAAAGGCGTCGGTGGAGATCGGCACCTGAGCGATCGCCATGAAGTGAGACACAGCCGGCGGGACATCCGCCGCGAAGTCCGCCGCGAAATTTTCCTGCAGTATCCACCAGTTCCCGTTGCTGTCCGGCTTGAACGCCTTGGAGGCTTGCGGCACGGCCTGCTCGATCGACGCACAACTCTCGCCTTCATCGAGCGCGAATGCGGCGATGTAGACAAGCGCAGCCACTTTTGGATGATTGCCCGCCTCGGTAATGACGGACCCACCGTAACTATGTCCGACGAGAACCACGGGCCCGTCCATGGCGTCGAGAGCCGCCTTGGCGTACTTTTGGTCATCGGCGTAGGAGGTCTCCGGTTCCTGCAACACCGACACCGTGTATCCGTCCTTCTCGAGCAGCTTCGCGACCGCTTCCCAGCCGGACCCGTCAGCAAATGCTCCATGCACCAAGAGGACGTTGTGTATGCCAGTCGGCGCCGCGACAGCCGACTGGGCGCCCCCCAGCAATAGACTCGTGGATATCAGCGCGGCTATGGGCGCAAAAATACCGTAAAGCTTTTTCATGATTTTCTTCCCCTGTAGTTACAGTCCAATTTGGAACAGTCGAGTTCACTGTCTGATATTTGAGGTGGCGTGTACGGTAGCGAACCCGCGCGGCGCCCGCGTCACGAGAAGAGGGGATGCGGGACTAACACTTTTGGGGATTTATCCCTAACGCGAAATGTCCAGTGCAGTCGATGGCCGACAGCGCGTATTTCAGACTGCCCACCCTTCGCGGCGCACGACCATTAGGAGCCATTCCCGTTCACATCGATTTCGCGGCGCCCATACAGGCGAGCGTCAAATGAAAAGGCTCCGGGACCCAGACAGATCAATGCAGCTGACATCACAATGAACTCGAATCGCGCAATCCATGATTCAAACAACGGCACGTACTCGACTATCCCTGAATCGATCGTTGCGACTACACCGCCCAAGCAGAGAAGCGAAGTGGCGATTGGTGTCATGAGGCCGATAATCAGTGCGAGGCTCGAGAGGATCGCCAGTGCGGCTGCGATCGTACTGCCCGCTGCGTGATGGGTCGCGGCGATGAGCAACGCGGATTGCAGACTGCTGGTACCACCCACCCCAAAGCGAAGGAGTAGTAAGGCGAGACCAGGGCAACCTGAGGGGAAGCCCGAAAACGTGCGTTGCAGGGCCATGCTGCTCGCCGCGGAAAATAAACCCGATGCTAACCGACGCGTTCTCCCGAATCGACCCACTATTCGGGTATCGGAGAGTAACTCTAATGAGTGAGCATCAACCGGCGGAGGCTACGTTCGGAGCTTTCAAAGAGTAATGATGCCGCGACGAATTCCAATAGCGACGGCCTGGGTCCTATCCTTAGCTCCGAGTTTTTCCATGATGCGTTTGACATGCACCTTAACGGTCTCCTCAGCGATTTTGAGCTGCTCGCCGATATCTCGATTGCGGTCGCCTTCGGCGATTCGCCTAAGAACATCGATTTCACGCTCGGTAAGCGGTTCGCCGCCCACGTAGACCGCCAGATTTTCCGCCAGATCTGCAGGAAGATGCTTGCGTCCACCGTGCACCTTGCGGATGGCCCCGATCAGCTCGTCGAGAGGGGCGCTCTTCAACAGATAGCCGCACGCTCCTGCTGTGAGGGCGCGTTGGATTTCATAGTCACCTTCAAATGTAGTCACAACGATGGTTCGTGCCTCGGGAAACTCAGCACGAACTGAGGCGATGGCGCTGATTCCGCTCATATCGGGAAGCCTGAGGTCCATGAGCATGATGTCAGGCCGAAGCTCCCTGAATTGTTCGAGGGCCGCTCGGCCTGTAGCCGCCGTCCCCACTAGCTCCAAATCACTTTCGTTCGCGACTACTGTTGCAATCCCTTCTCGAAAGGCGGGATGGTCATCGACGCATAGAATCCGGATTCGCGTGACGGTATTCATGGCCTCTTTACACGCGAGTAGAGTCTCGCAATCCAATACACTGGTCCATGGGGATCGGGTCGCTCGAAGGCTGCGCTGGATGGCACGATCAAGTCAATTTCTGTCCCCGCTCCCGCCGCCGTTCTGATTTTGAGCTGAGCTCCGATCCTTCGCGCGCGCTCACGCATTCCCGACAACCCGAAATGCCCTTCCCGCCCGGCGCTTAAGACCTCAGGATCGATTCCCCGGCCGTCATCGCGTACCAGGAGGCGAAAGTGATCTCGTCCGTACTCGAGCACAGTTTCTACGGCCGAAGCGTCCGCATGACGGAACACATTCGCGAGTGCTTCCCCGCCTATACGATAAATTTCGTCGCGCACAACCGGCCGGAGCGAGCGCGGCGTGCCCTCGACGACTACACCATATTTGACGTTCCGGGGAGCAGCGAGGTCGCTGGAGATTTGCGTCAACGCGCGTTCCAAATTCTCTTCTTGGGAGCGCTGCGAACGAAGATGGCGGACTGTGTGGCGGCTTTCATCGGCCAGTTGTCGCAAGAGGTTCGAAACGCGCTGTACCACGGGTTTCGCGGTCGCATCTGCCGCGATTTGACGGTCTGCGACTTCCAACTGGAGCGACGCGCTCAGAATTCCTTGCAACAGGGTGTCATGCAGATCACGCGCAATTCGTTCCCGCTCGTCTAGGCGTTCAACGAGTCGCGCCTGGATATTCACGGCAACAACCTGCATTCTGCGTCGAATCACCCAGGCAATGATCGCGAGCGTGGCTACTATCGCTGCTGTTCTGAGCCACCATGTCTGGTAAAGCGCCGGCTCGATCGCGAATTCGAGCGATGCTCCGGATGAGTTCCATACTCCGTCATTGTTCGAGGCAATCACGCGAAATTGATATCGTCCCGGACTTAAGTCGCTGTAGAACGCCTGACGCCGGGTACCTGGATCCTGCCAATCCTTGTCTCTGCCCTCAAGGCGATAACGAAACTGAACCTTTTGCGGCACCACAAGACTCAATGCGGTGTAGTCTATTTCGAGATCGTGGCCAAGAGGCGGCAGGCGAAGAGCTTGCCGAGGCGAATAGCTCTTTCCATCGACGATGAGATTCTCGATCTGTACGGGAGGCGCAAGAGCGTTCCTCGGGAGATTCTTCGGGTCAATCATTTGAGCGACGGTCCCGTTGACGAACCACAATTTTCCATCGGCGGCTTCGGATGCTCTCGGGGTGAATGACGTCCGAGCCGCCTGAACGCCATCAAAACTGTCGAAAAGACTGTACTGCAACCTGGCTTTGGGATCTGCCCACCAACGTTGTAACTCTCTGTTGTCGATCGCGATCAGCCCGCATGACGAATACAGCCAAAGCGTTTTTTGCTTGTCCAAAATGAAAGTGAATGGGACGTCGCATGGGAGTCCATTTTGCGGCTCCAAACGTTGTGGTCTTCCATTTTGCCAACCTGTCAACTGCCCAGCGGAAAGAATAAGGAAATGATTATCAGAAGTCTGATGTAGTTGATAAGTGGTGCCATTCGCTTTGGGAATAGCCATTTTCAACACTCCGTCTCTATAGGTGGCAGTGTCGCCGCTACGAAAGCCCACTCTGATGCCGCCAGCGGGGTCGGCGGCAATCGAGGAAATGTGCGAGCCGTCCGGGCCCACAGTCTCCTCCTGTACAGTAAGCCCATGAATGTGGATCAGCCGCGAGAGACTCGGCGCCGATATTCCCCATAGATCGTCATTTAGATCTTCGATCAGCGATTGAAGCGTTCCAACCGGACTACCATCGCTGCGCAAAATTCTATGGAACTTTCCTTCTTCACGTACCGAGAGGGTATTGTCGGCGCCAACCCACAGCCGGCCTGAATGGTCTTCGAGCAAGACCGTGACGCGCCTGCCGGGCAATCCCTGATCTTCTCGAATGGATGAGATGGACCCTTCGTGAATCTCATCCAGTGCGTCGTGGTTGCCTACCCAGACAGTGCCATCGGTTGCAGCGAGCACCGAACCGGCATAGTCAGAACTCATTCCTTCTCGGCTCGAGAACGTGAGGACTTTGGGAACTCTGAAGCGATCCAGGCCTCCGGACGTAACCACCCAGATGTTGCTCTCCCGATCCTCGTAAATGGCATTGATGACATTGCCAGACAGTCCATCTGAACTTCGGTAGTAGTCGCTTCTGCGGTCTCGAACTACACAAAGTCCCTGACTCACCGTGCCGATCCAAACAGAGCCGGCGCGATCGGTCAGCATATTGTTGACTTGCATCGTATCCCCAGCGAGCCCGTCGCTCGTGAATGAGCTCCAGTGACCCGCTTTGAATTGCTGAAGTCCCATATTTGGTCCGGACTGCACCATGCCGATCAGCATGGTTCCGTTCGGACCCTCAGCAAACGCACCCACTCCACCCAGTTGTTCTAGTGCCTTCAAGGAGGGCGGAATGAACGTTTCGAACGACCCCGGCTTGCCTCGAGCGAAGCCTCCACTCCCACCTAACCATAGGTTTCCGGACGTGTCACGGGACAGGGCTCCCGCGTAAGGAATTGAGATGCCATCGCGTGGGCCAAAACATTTAACCCGTTCGTCGGAGAAGTGGCATAGGGGACCTTGACCGTCTTGGATTCGGGAGCGTGTAGCCCAAACTCCTCCCGCGGGGTCGTCGAGGATCGCGTTGGTCCTTGCGTCAAGGTTCGGGTAGCTGGAGAGCTTTCCGTCCTTCAAGCGCATCATGTCGGACGCCCCAATCCACAGACTTCCGTCTCGGCTCGCGCCTAGTGAATAGACTCCTTTAGAGACAGCTGATCCTTCGGGCGGGGGTGTCCAAGGAACGAATCGGACTCCATCGAAGCGCACCAATCCCGAGGTTGTTCCGATCCAAAGATATCCGTCCGCCGTCTGAACTATGGCAGTCGGGATTCCATTGAATACTCCGTCCTGCAGCCGCCATGATGTATGCGCATATTGTGACGTTCGAAGAACAGGGTCGTGAGCCAGGGCACCTATCGAAGTCAGGACGATAGACATCAAGAGGACGATTCGACTCACAAGTAAGGACTTAGTGGACACAGTCACACCTGGCGTATCGTCTCCAATTGTAGACTCCTAAGTGGCGCGGCGAATGGTGCACCATTTCTAGCAGCATTACTGATAGGACTCGGTATGGGCGCGGAGGCGGACATTATTGCTTATTTAACGAGTCGCCACCTTTGGTCCATGGCTGATGGGGCCGGGTTCGATCACAGTCCGGTCCTAATTGCGTTTCTCGTGGCTACTCGCGCGGATTCATAGGCATTGGGTTACCGCGCGCCGCGAACGACAGCTAACAGGCTACGATTTTATTGCAACGAACTTCGCCTTTTGGCCGGTCTCGTGACCCGACGGCCTTGTCGAACGCGAACTATCGACTCCCATGCCCCCGCCCGTGAACGGTGGCTATGGACAAGCTAGAATGCCAGCTTGTTCAGGCTACCCCTTCAATAGGTACGATTCTTGTGCAAGCTATAAACCTCGCAGAGAAGCTGTCAACGTTTTCAGAACACTGGCAACCCCGCGTGGTCGGTCAGTTCAACGGGCATGACCTGATGGTGGTCAAAGTAAAGGGCGAGTTTGTTTGGCACAAGCACGACGATACGGACGATTTTTTTCTTGTCCTGAGCGGGCGGATACTCATTCAACTTAGAGACGGCGCCGTGAGGCTTGGTCCGGGTGAAGTGTTTGTGGTCCCTAAGGGCGTGGAACATCGCCCAGTCGCAGAAGACGAAGCCCACATCCTGCTAATCGAGCCACGGGGCACGCCAAACACGGGGAATACCGCGACCGCAGCCGCTCGTAGGGTCATATAACCGGCATGAAGGCTTGATCGACCGCGTACGGACCCATTGTTGACGACGGCCTGGGATGTTCGATGGAAGCCACACATCCGCGACTCGGCAGCACCCGCCCGCTCCTGCAGCATTACTGGTGTGCGGGCACCGAGGGCCCCAGCGATACTTATGGCTTGGTAGCTGGTTTGTCCTGGCTGCCAAGGATTGCTGCTTCGGCCGCCTTGAAGCCACTTCGAGAGTGGGTCCCGTCGCAGAAAGGCTTCGTGGTGGAGCCGCCGCAGCGGCACAGAGCAAACGGACGCTTTGGAATTGCGTAGGTGGCGCCGTTCCAATCGACCGCCGTTACATCATCGCCTTGGACCAGATAGGGCCCGTTCTGCATCACTTTGATCGTTGCCATTTGGATGATCTCCTGCAATGCCGGTGTCGCAGGAAGAACTTACCACATGCGGCGTGTCTCTGATCGACCCGGTGCTAGCGGTCGTGAACGACAGCTACACGGCATCCCGTTACTGTCTAGCCGCGGCGTCAGTTTGCGGAAACTTTAATGTAATTTTCTTATAGGGTTTCGGGTCTTCGCAGTTATTTAAGCCCAAAGTAACCGAGGAATCCGTCAGTGCGAGAATTGCCGACCCACAGTCGTTGGTTGACCGGGCGCCCCATGATGAACATCGGCGGCCAATTCAATTCGGTAAGCAACCCTCGGACCACGTCCGTCCGATCGAGTCCAAACTTATACAATTAAGGAAACATGGAATAAATTCTCCGGCAGCGAAGTCTTCCTGTGCAGAACTGATCACTTCTCCAGGAGACGAATATGTCGGATGAATCGCTGCTGTCGCGTCGCAACGCCTTGAAGTGCATGGCCTATGGCGGGGCCGGGACCCTGTTTGCCCTGTCAGGCGGGGTGCTGGCGCCGATCGATCTGGCCATGGCGGCCGCCGACAGCAAAGGGGCT
>Ga0210406_10003386_pt1 | contig 17506 bp, 11 predicted proteins | sample IncBWC30MmetaG_FD_155454 | JGI IMG/M metagenome (GOLD analysis project Ga0210406, IMG submission 155454) | Forest soil microbial communities from Barre Woods Harvard Forest LTER site, Petersham, Massachusetts, United States - Inc-BW-C-30-M | ecosystem: Environmental > Terrestrial > Soil >... | reverse complement strand
CCGAACCACTCTCCGCGCCAATGGCCTCATGGACACGAAAGTAGCCTCGGTCTCAGCAGGGCTGACCGCTCTTCGGTTCAACCTTCCAAAATCCAATTAGCTACAACCCCGCACTCATCCGCGTCCGCGGATCCATCCAATCCCGCAGTGCATCCCCAATAAAATTAAACGCCAGCACACAAAGCATCACCGCCATCGCCGGAAAGAATACCAGATGCGGGGAATCAAACAGATGCGACCGCGCATCATTGAGCATCGACCCCCAGCTAGCGGCCGGCGGTGGAACGCCCAGCCCGAGAAAACTCAGCGTAGCCTCTGCCAGCACCGCGCCCGCCATCCCGATCGCCGCCTGCACAATCAGCGGCTGGAGAATATTCGGCAGAATGTGCCGTCCCATCACGCGCAGGTCTGAAGCTCCAAGCGCACGGGCGGCCTCCACAAACTCCTTCTCCTTCACCGCCATCACCTGCGCCCGCACCAGCCGCGCATACCCCACCCATCCCGAGATCGCCAGCGCAAGAATCACATTCCCAAGCCCTGGCCCCATGAAGGCAACGAACGCAATTGCCAGCAGAATCCCCGGCAACGCCATAAATGCATTCGTCACGTATACATTCATGACCGTATCGGTCCATCCGCCATAGAACCCCGCCAGTCCACCCGCAACCAATCCCACGATCAGCGAAAGTCCCACCACGCTCACTGCAACGATCAGGGAGATCCTAGCCCCAAACAATGTACGCGAAAGAATATCCCGCCCCAGCTCATCGGTCCCAAACCAGTGTCCCGCCGACGGACCCATGAGCCTTCCCGTCAGATCCAACTGCGCGGGATCCTGGGGAGCTAGCCACGGCGCAAACACTGCGCACACAACAAAGAGCAGCAACAGCGTCACTCCCAAAACGGCCAGCGGTTGCCTTCTCACCACTCCTGCAATCGACCATCCCGGCACAGCGCCGGCATCTGCTATTGAAGTCTGCACGTCCTAATCCTACATGCGTGCTTTCGCGACTGGTGCCCTTTGTCGATCCTAGGACCTTCGACTCAGGAAGCGAACAATTTGGTCAGGTTTGTGAGTTTCAGCAATTCCTGCACGCGCGGCGTCAGATTGACGAGTTTCAACGTGCAGTACCCCTCATTGATCGCCGACACCTTCAGCCCGACCAGCGTCCCCAACCCAAGGCTATCGAGAAAGGTAACGTCGTTCAGGTCGATGACGATGGAGCCGCCCTGCGGTATCAGCGGCTTCACGATGTCCTTTACTTCGCCTGCAGTCTGATTGATCAATCGGCCATGACACCGAACCGTCGTTACTTTTACCCCGCCTTCAACTGAATTCTCAACGTCACAATGAAAAGAAACCTCTGATGTATTTGGCACAATATCTCCCCCGAGCTCGGCGTATCGTGAAATGTAACCCCTGACTCTACAGCGTTTTTATTAACTTCTGGTTACGAGAGCCCCGCTCTCCACGCTAATCCTATGTCCCCATCACCCTTTTGGGGCCTTGGAGCCAACGCCCCCAACGATGTAGCGTGGAACGATGAAGTTTTTTCGCCGTCTAGCAATCGCCCTCCCCGCAGCCCTCCTCGTCCTCTGCCTTGCTGCGACCTGGTGGACCCACGGCGCCATGGCGCACCTGTCTTCTCTCCGTGCACAGCAGACAACCAGAGGCACCTCAGGTAATCTCGTCGACCAGCGCCCCTGGCAGACCATCGAGTCCCTCGCCCCCCTCGCCGTCTCTGCGGAAGAGCAGTCCCTCGCCCGCGAAGCCGAGCGTCTCGCCGACCACGCAGTCGACCAGGCCTTCGCCTTTGCGCTTCGTCAGGCCTCTCTCCGAAGCCACACCCTCACGGGCGATGCCCTAGTCGTCCAGCAAAAGGTCGCGCAACTCCAGGCGATGGTCAAGGAAGATCAAGCCCACGTCGACGCCCTCACTGCGTCCCTGAAACAACCCAACGGCACCATCGCCGACTCCGATGACCTCGACGTAGCCAAAGCTCAGCTCCAGCTCGGAACCGATGAGCTCAACGACGCCAATGAAGAGCTTGCCCGTGTCAGCGGCGACCAGCGCGGACAAATCCAGGATGAGCTCACTGCCCACGAGGCCGCCATGAAGAAGTACGATTCCCAGGCCAGCGGCGGCCAGATCGCGATCCTTTCCTCTACGCGCCACGGCACGCTTGCCGGCCGCGTCTCCTCCTGGTTCGATCAGCGCAGCCGCATGGATCTCATTAAGCAGGCCAAAGCCCAGACCGACGCCGATATCGCCTCGCTCACCACTAAACACGCCAACTTCGAAAAGCAAGCCAACGCCGCCGAATCAGCCGCCGGTTCCTCGACTTCTCCCAACACTACGGCCGCCCCTGCCGCCGATGCAGCCAGATCGAAAGTGGCGCGAATGGGCCAAGCCCACGCCCTCTCCCAGATACACAATATCGTCGAGGACCAGCTCGAGACCCAGAAGCAGCTCTCCGCTGTCTACGCGAGGTGGCTCGCACAGGTGCAGCTCCAGCACAGCATCGTGGGCCATCTCGCGCTACAGTCGCTCTCGTGGATCGCCTTCCTCGTTCTTTGCAGCGTCCTCCTCTCAACCGGCGTCCGGACGCTCCTCGACCGTTCCCACATGGACAGGCGCCGCCTCCACACGCTCCGCACCATCGTCATTCTCGGCATCCAGATCGTTACGCTTGGCCTGGTGCTTCTTTTCATCTTCGGCGCTCCCAGCCAGACTCCCACCATCCTTGGGCTCGGAGCCGCTGGTCTTACCGTCGTCTTCCAGGACTTCATTCTTGCCTTCTTTGGCTGGTTTATCCTCATGGGAAGGAACGGCATTCGCGCCGGCGACTGGGTTGAGATCAACGGCGTCGGCGGCGAGGTCGTGGAGATCGGCCTCTTCCGTACCGCTCTGCTCGAGACCGGCAACTGGACCGATAAGGGCCATCCCACGGGCCGCCGCGTCACCTTCATCAATAACTTCGCCATCACCGGCCAGTACTTTAACTTCTCCACCATCGGACAGTGGATGTGGGACGAGATCACCGTCAACATACCGCCCGGCGGCGACACCTACAAGACCATAGAATCAATCCACGACGCGGTGGTCAAGGAGACCGAAAAAGACGCCAACCAGGCCGAGCTGGAGTGGCAGAAGACGACCCACCAGAACGGCCTAAGCCAGTTCAAAGCCACGCCTTCCGTCGACATGCGCCCCGCCGCTTCAGGCATCGACATCGTCGTCCGCTACGTCATTCGCGCCGGCGACCGCTTCGATATGCGCAACCGCCTCTACCAGTCCGTTATCGACCTGATGCATAAACGTGAGCCAGATGCTGTTCCTCAGCCGGTAGGCCGCTGATCTTCCGAATCAACTCGCGGCATCGGCTTCTGGTGGAGAATCATCCACGACGTGCCGAACCTGTCTCGCAGCATGCCGAAGCGAAACGCAAAGAATGAGTTTCCCGGCGTGGAAGGATTCAGCCCCAGAAGCCTCAAATACATGCGCGCCCTGGCCGAGGCCTGGCCGGAGGAATCAATTGTGCAACAGCTTATTGCACAATTGCCCTGGGAGCATAATGTCCGAGTTTTGGACCGGGTGAAGGATCGGCCAACGCGCGAGTGGTACCTGCGAGCGGCGCTGGAGCACGGTTGGAGTCAGAATGTCCTGGTTCACATGATCTCCGGGTAGCTTCACGAGAGGAGGGGAAGGCCCTCACCAACTTCAAACGTTTCTTGCCGCCTCCTGGCTCGGATATGGCCGAGCAGATCCTACGCGATCCGTACAATTTCGACTTTCCTGACCCTCACTGAGCCATTCGCGGAGCGGAAGCTGGAGCGAGGATTGCTCGCCCACCTCCGCGACCTCCTCCTTGAGCTCGGCCGCGGCTTCGCCTTTGTTGGCAGCCAAGTACCCCTGGTTGTTGATGGTCGATCTTTCTATATAGACCTGCTGATTTACCATGTGCACCTGCACTGCTATCGCAATCGAGCTCAAAACTGGAGACTTTCAATCGGAGTACGCGGGCAAGCTGAGTTTCTATATCTCTGCAATCGATGGAACCATGCGCACACCTGTCGACGGCCCTACGATTGGGCTGCTTCTTTGCGAGAGCCGGAGCGGCCAATTGTGGAGTGCTCTGCAGAATTTAGTTCAGCCGATAGGCGTCTCCACCTACCGGGTCACACGCGAGCTGCCCGAGCCGGTGCGCGAAGAACTGCCGAGTGTCGAGGATCTCCAGGATGTTGTCAAGAAGCTACATTCGGAGATCGAGCTGCGCAAGGAGCAGTCCGGTAAGGAGTAGCGCTTATCGACGATAAGAAAGCTGGTTGGTGACGCGGCTGACTAGCAACCTGCCACTTCCATGCGGTTCTAAGTATCTCAATCAAACCCCGTTGAGGGGACCAACACAGCTTTTTCCTGGCGTATTCTCCATCGCAAACAAGGATCGGTGGATCTCCAAGTCGTCTTGGGAGAATTAGCCGTGAAACAGGTAAAGCGGATACTTCTTCCGCGGCAGAGATGACTTCTAAAACGGAAAATCCCGTTCCGGTCCCTAAATTAAAAACATCAGATTCCCCTTGGTTGATCAACAGATTTAGAGCGCTAACGTGGGCAGAAGCCAAGTCATTAACGTGGATATAGTCGCGGATACAGGTGCCATCGGGAGTTTCATAGTCATTCCCAAAAATGCTCACCGCTCGCGAGTGTCCTGAAGCTGCTTTTAGGACCAGCGGTATTAGATGGCTCTCCGTCGATCGCAATTCTCCCAATATTCCCGACTCGTCAGCTCCGGCAGCATTGAAGTATCTTAAGGCGATAAACCTGAGGCCGTAGGCGGCCGAGTAGCTTTTTAATGCATCTTCAAAAGCCGCCTTCGTCTGTCCATACGGACTCATTGGATTTCGTGGTGTTGTCTCTCGGATAGGAAGCTGCTCCGGAGCACCGTATACAGCGCAGCTGGAAGAAAAGATAAACTTGCTTATCCCGGCATCTACTGTTGCATTGAGCAAAGTCAGAGCGTCCGTGATGTTAGTTGTGTAGTACTCCCTGGGATTAAGAATGGATTCGTTGACATAGGCTCTGGCCGCAAAGTGCATCACTGCGTCGATTTTCTTAAGGGAGTGGCGCAAGCATTCGTAATCAGCCATTTCGCCTTGAATAATTTCAAATTTATCTACAAACCTCCGATGCCCAGTGCTGAAGTTGTCGTAAATCACAGGGATAAATCCACGTTCGCTGAGACGCAGGGCGACGTGAGATCCTATGTATCCCGCTCCCCCTACCAAGAGAACTCTCAAGAAAAACTCCCGTATACCATCGTTCTAACCTCGGTTCTTTTTCTAGAAAAGCCCGACCTGTCCCATTTCTGAGGCAGACATAACTAAAGATTCTGCGGGGTTTGGCTTCGATCTGCCAAGGCGACACCGGTCGTTCCTGTTCTCTCCTCAGGAACGACGACGGCGTCGCCGCATCGCCGGGGTATTCGACTGAGTGTGTAGTGACGCTCTGCTTATTCCTCGCGCGACGGTAAACAGCAAATAGATGGCCAAACTAGGGGCCAAGTCGCTGTATGGGACGGCCGTAGAGAAGGGGAAGGGCTTTTTTCAGATATCTGCGGTCAAACCGTGCGTAAATTCGACCTTAAACTGCACATAAAGTCCCATTGTTTTGCATATTGTGTTTAGTTGTGTGCAATGCTGAGCGGTGAGTTCGCTTCTTCCCTCATAACTTCCAGCCGCCCGCCTACCTCCCGAGTATTCGTAGTCGTTTGACTTGTATTGCGGATGGCAGATGTCGGATTTACGGATTCCGTCAATCTGATGATAAGGTGACCTGCGGGTTGTGGGGAATTCCTGTCCTTGCTTTGGCCATTTACGTGCGCGCATTGGGGAAACGGCTGTCGTCGAATGAAGCTCCTCATCGCCATCCCGGCTCTGAACGAAGAAGAGAACATTGAGAACATTATTCAGCGCTGTCTCGGCGCAAGGGATGAGATTATCGGTAATGGGCCGATTACTGAGGTTGCCATCACCGTCGTTAGCGACGGATCCACGGATCGGACAGTCGAGCTGGCGCGCCGGCACACCGACGATGTTCAGCTAATCGTCTTCGAAAAAAATCGAGGCTACGGCGCCGCCATCCAGCACGCCTGGCACAAATCGGATGCCGACCTTCTCGCTTTTCTGGATGCTGACGGAACTTGCGATCCCCGGTTCTTCGCCAACCTTGCCCGATCCTTGTGGAACGAACACGCTGACGTCGTGCTCGGATGCAGGCTGAACGGCGAGACCAAAATGCCGCTGCTTCGGCAGACCGGCAATCTGCTTTTTGCCGGCCTTCTTACTCTTCTCTCCGGCCGTCGCATACGCGACACCGCCAGCGGCATGCGCATTGTGCGGAGAGAAGCCTATGACCGACTGCGCCCCTTACCGAGTGGTCTGCACTTCACCCCGGCCATGAGTGCACGTGCGCTGCTGGATTGCGAAGCTCGGGTTAAGCTTGTCGAAATTGATATGCCCTACCACGAGCGCGTAGGCGACTCCAAGTTGAAGGCTGGCCGCGATGGCCTCCGCTTTTTGGGAGTCATTACCAAAACCTCTCTTATCTATCGTCCCGTCCGCCTGGCAGCCCTTCTCACTGCGGGAACACTTACATTTGGGGTCTTTCTGTATCTTCTTCGCGGGCTCCAACGTGGGCTCTGTCTAAGCCCGCTTGCTCCGCGCACGAGCCGGAACTCGATGTCGTCGTTCGCATCGGCGGATCCGATCCGGAGAGATACGGCGCTGCATCGGGTTGTCTCAGAATCACAGGCGTCAGCCCTGCGCAGCCGGACAGTGTAATCGGCGGGCGAAGTAGGTAGCGATAAGACAGCGTGTTCCGGGCGATGATTCCCCATCCACGTGGCAATTTTTCGGTAAAGGCGAATTTGAATATGACGAAGGATCCTTTAGCTCGGAAGAGGCAGATTATCGAAGCCTCGCTGGTCGCTCTCGTACTGGTCGCAGCATTTGCCATTCGAATGCTTTACCTGGATGAGCGGCCTTTTTGGGTGGACGAAGCCGAGTCTTCAATCAACGCGCTAACGATTCTCGAAAATGGCTATCCGACAGATGCATATCTTGGAATTCCGATTTATGAGAACACACTGCTTCAACCGTGGCCGGGAAACGCGGAGTACGAGTTTCGCGATTTGAGTTACTCGGACAAGCACTTCGCCGTTTATCATGGCTGGCTTCCCTTGTACGCCATAGCGGGATCGTTTGCACTTCATGGAATTGCTCCGGATGAAGCGAATGGGGCACGTTCGGTTAAGCATGATTTAAGTGAGCGCAAGCGCCGTACCAGGGCAGCCCGATTACCTGCGGTTCTTTTTGGCTTGCTGTTTCTCGCGGTGGTGTTTGCCGGAGGGAGGAGGCTCTATGGCCCCGACGCAGCCTGGGCAGGACTGATTGTGGGATCTATTTACCCGTATCACCTTGCCATCTCCCGCCAAGCTCGCTATTATTCCGCGGAGGTCGCCCTGACAACGGCATGCGCCGTTTCGCTGTGGCTATTCGTGAAGGATTGCAAGTGGAAACACGTTTACCTTGCCGCGGCCGCGTTTATCTTGCTGTTTTATACTCATCTGTTGAGTTTCTGTGCGTCTGGTCTCGTTTTGCTGCTCGTTGCACCCCTCATCGTCCATCGGCGTGAAGCCGGCGTACGCAAGCTGGTCGCCTTTACCGTACTAGTGACCGCAGGGACGCTGCCGTGGATCATCGCAACGGAGTTCTACCGACAACAGGGCCGCGTCCCGCGTGCCTGGCCGCTACTAAATCTCCCTCGCGACTTTTGGCTATATCCGCCTGTTAAAGGGTCCTCGGCGGTGGCGGGAATCGTAGTCGCATTGCTGGCCGCTTGGTTGGCTCTGATAAAGCCACGTGTTTCACAACGTCTCACCGCGCCCGCAAGACAGCTCGGCCCCGTTCTTCTGTTTCTGAGTGTGTGGGCCGCCTGTGGATACACGACGTTCATCGCGTTCGTCCCGACGGCCAGTTTCGACAGAAGCCGGCTAAACCTGAGTTACTGGGGACCGTTGTTTCTGCTCGCGTCCGTGGCCTCCGCGGCCATTGCGCGTGTCCTGGTACCGCGGCATTCGGTAGTGCTGGCCCCTATGGTCCTGTCCGTGATTCTTTTCGCGACGGGCCGCAGGCTGAATTTCAATGAGATGTTTTCGGGGGGCAACTGGGAGAAGGATTCAATCGTGCTGGATCAGCTCGGGGCGATGTCAATGGATCGCACGACAAAATTCTACGCGGCTCCGAGTGACCATTTGGTTCTGAGCTTCTACTCAGGACTCCCCGTGCAGGACATCACTCCAGTGCGAAAGTCGTATCTGGATTCGTATAGGGGTGACATCGTTTATATAGACCGCTCCGTTTCCGTCGACACGGGTTTACTTACCGCGGAAAGCGTCCGGGCGGCGGCTCTTCGAGATGGCTTACGGCTGTCGCCGGAAGCTGCAGAGACATGGTCTATATTGCTGCGCACGCGCGATTATCGCGAAGCTATGCTGAAATCGCTATCACGTGGCTCGCCACTGGAGATTGAGCCGGTACCCACGTTTGGGGGGCAGCTTCTCGATGCACATCACCGCAAGCTTCCATCAGTATTTACAAACTCCTCCTTGGAGCTTATGACCAGAGGCTTCGATATAAGCTCGTGGTCGGACTGGCGTGTTGTGATGAGGTATCGATACGTTGGACCAGCGGCGCGCAGTGGTACTCACGCCAATTACGCTGCGCGGCTGCGCGGAGCCGATACTGTCATCCTGACACGAGCTGATACGGCTCTGTATCTCTCCCGATGGCATCCCCCGGATGCGAACGACGGCATCGAGTTCCGGTTCGTGCGATGAGTAAGCGAGCCACAGGCAGGCATGATGGTTTGCTTTGATAGGACGGAATTACGTTTGAATCTAGTACACCCGTGCCTTAACTTAACAGATGACATACATGGATGTCGGCAACTCGGAACTAACCCAGCTGGCGGGAGAGCGTGCAAATCAACAGTTTCATGACGTTCTAAGGCGCAACAGTGTGCCTCTCGGCATCGGTTCCTGCGCTCGGCAGAACCAGACATCCATTTGCTGTCTCAGACTCCGAAGAGCCGTCACAGAAGATTGAGTCTGTGTTCTCTGCCAGTCCCGAAACAATTCGTCGAGAGCCTCGGGAGAGTGATCTCCTTCGCTCAGTCGGCAACATGAAGGACCTGACAGTCTGCGCATTATGTTCATCCTGTTTATTTCGGCAGCATTTTATGCTGCCGTAGTCCTGCGTTCTTCAGCAGGCACGAAGTCTCTTTGTTGCCGATCCACGGCAAGCAAATATGCGACCATCTTTCGCGCTACGGGAAGTGTCGCCCGATTGCTATTTCCTTTTTGCCTTTCCCGGCCATAAATCACAGCCATTTCGTGGTTCTGTCTCGGTGCCAACTTGGCGGCTTCTACCAGCGCACGCTGGATATGTTTATTGTGCTGCTTCGAGAGCGGTATACGCGTCGCCTTGTCGGCCGAGCTCCGTTCATCTCCGTAGAGGCGCAGTAGAACTTGAACGCGAAGCCACGGATGTCTTGCTCGGCGTCCGCGGCACCGCGTTCGCCGGCAACGGCTGAGAAGCGCGCAAACATTTCGGTCTTCGTCCCGATCTCGGAGAAGATCTTCGCCTTGGTGTACTTGGTAATGTCATGGGTAACCGTGAAGGTGCCGAAGGCTCCAGAGCCCTTGGCATGCATACGGCGCTGCGGAATAATTTCGCGGTCGAAGTGCGCCATCTCGTCGATAAACCAAATGTTTTGGAGCAACGCCGGACCCCGCTTGCCGGCGGTTGCAATGTTCTGGTTGTCGTCGACGGGGGCACCGAATGCAGTTGTGAGTTTCTTCATGTGTCTCCTCCTTCGGTGTTGCGTCTCACTAAGTCAGCTTAGATCGCCATTTAGGAGGAGTGCCATGACGCCGATACAGCAATTTTCGGACATGCGTGGGTAGTTGTCCGCCGGCCACTTTGGCCTCTCTTGATGTCACGATTCAGGCAGGTAGCAGAGCGTCTTGTTCATCAAGGGATCATTCGGATAAGGGTGCGTGGAGTGATGTGTTTGCGTGTATGCGGGTAAATATCGCAGCGTCCTTCGTATAGGCGGAGCAGCATTGCGGCCGAAGTTTCTTTTATCTGCAAGAGCGTGCATACTGTCGCGCGTGGCTGCGTTCAGAGCTAACAATAAAACCCAACTTTTTCATTATGAGACTTTGGAAGACTAAATGCAGGAGTTTTCTATAACACCTCCAGTTCAGGCGCACCGGATTTCTGAGAATGAGGTATCACAGCGATGTTCGGAGATGCTACCTTCGTGAGACTGTCGGAAACTGTCACCGCAGATTCGGGCCCTAGAGAGATTTTTTTGTGTTTTGGCTTTCGGTTTTGGAACAGAAATCAGGACTGGCACCAGACTCGTAGCAGATAAGATTTTTCTGCTTGCCCCATGGAAATCCAGGCAATACACGTCACCTCCCCGAGACGTACGTTTGAACGATTTGTTGGGTAAGACGCTCCGGAGGCAGGTTATGATCGCTTGCAAGTCCCGCTTATTCCCTGACCGCAAAACAATTCGTCGTCAGTCAGGTGCATTCCCGAGGAGCGCGACGAATGGGTTGGCTTGTCGCTGCATTGTCGTGTTTTTGGCCATGATAGTACTGGCCGTAAACTCTGCAATGGGACTGATCGCGACCGACGCTTCAGTGTCGAAGGATGGCTCTGGTGCGAGTACTACTATCACGACCCCTGCCCTCTCAACTTCTCAGGCAAATGAGTTGCTCCTCGCATTCGTTGCAACGGACTTTATAAGCGGAACGAATACTACTGTGACGGGTCTCTCTGGTGGCGGTTTGACCTGGACTCTGGTGCAAAGAACTAATGGGCAGAGTGGATCGGCAGAAATCTGGCGCGCCCTTGCCCCGACGCAACTGAGTAACGTGACGATTACCGCCAGTTTGTCCCAGAGTGTTATTTCATCCATGACAGTAATGAGTTTCACGGGAGTAAATGCTTCTGGCGTAAATGGATCCGGGGCAATTGGGGCGGTAGCGGGGAAAAGTGCGGCTTCGGGTGCGCCGACCGCATCTCTTACAACTACCGCGAACAATTCATGGGTTGTTGGGGTGGGGAACGATTACGACAATGCCACATCACGAACGGTGGGAACCGGGCAAACATTGCTACATCAGTATCTTACGCCAACCGGCGATACGTATTGGGTACAGATGCAAACGAATCCGGTCGCGCTGGCTGGTACCACGGTGGCGATCAACGACACGAAGCCTACTAACGATCGGTTCAATCTGAGTATTTGCGAGATTGTACCGGCTGCTGCGGCTGGTTCGACGTGGATCATATCTGGAACGATCAGTCCTGTTGCGGGGGGAAGTGGAGCGACAGTGGCCTTGAGCGGAGCTGCTACCGCAAGCACGGTCGCCGATGCGAACGGTAACTACAGGTTTTCAGGGGTGGCGAACGGATCGTACACGGTGACGCCCAGTAAGACCGGGTTTACGTTCACCCCTGCCAATAAGGCCGTAACGGTCACCGGTGCGGATCAGACCGGAGTTAACTTCGCAGGAGTAGCAAATACATGGGCAATCTCAGGAACGATCAGTCCAGCCGCGAGCGCCAGCAACGTGACGATTGCGCTGAGTGGCGCGGCGACTGCGAGTACTGTTACAGATGCGAACGGCAACTATAGCTTCGCCAATCTATCGAGCGGATCGTACGCGGTTACGCCGACTAAGACTGGCTTTACGTTCAGTCCCTCCTCTCAATCTGTAACGGTGAGCGGCGCAAATGTATCTGCGACTAACTTTACTGCGCAGGTCATCTCGACGGGAGGGATTACGCTGATCCAGGATAGCGTCAACGGCAACGAATCTTCGGCCTCGGCGATATCCACCTCCTTCACTGCTGCAAACACGGCGGGAAATTTCTTGATTGTATCGGGTACGATTGCGCGGCCGGCAGGAACACTTTTGATCTCCGACACAGCTGGAAACACCTACATTCCTGTGACCACGCCGGTTACCGATGCGAATCAGGATACTACCTCGTATCTGTGGTATGTACCCGTTTGCAAAGGGGGAGTCAATAGCGTGACGTTGACGCCAGCGTCTGCAGGTGCGCTCGAGATTCACGTTTCGGAGTGGTCCGGCGTGTCCGCCACCTATCCGGTAGATGCCTTTGCCTCTGCGGCCGGAACCGGCGCGAACGCATCCAGTGGCCCTGTCACAACGACTGCAAACGGAGAGTTGGTTTACGGCTACACTTTCCTCCTCAATACGGCAACAGCTGGTTCCGGGTTTGCCGGTATGACACTTGTGAATGGTGACCTTGACGAGTATCAGATCCAATCGTCGGCAGGGAGTATTGCGGCAACCTACAGCCAACAGAGCGGAACGTGGTTCGCACGCGTGGCAACTTTTCGACCGAGCACGGCAACTATGGGAATCATCTCAGGAAGCATCACTCCGGCGACAGGTGGCGGTGGTGCGACGGTAACCTTGAGTGGAACTGAGAATGCGACAGTGCAGGCCGATGCCAATGGAAATTACTCCTTTGCCGGATTGCCGAATGGATCCTATTCCGTAACGCCGAGCAAGATTGGTTTCTCCTTCACCCCGGTGAGCCAGACGGTCTCACTGAGCGGAACAAACCAGACAGCCATCAACTTCGCAGCACAGGCGATAAGCTCTACCTGGAGCATCTCTGGAAGCATCAACCCTGCAACCAGCGGAGGCGGCGCGACTCTTACGTTGAGCGGTTCGTCCAGCGGGGCAGTCATCGCCGACGCCAACGGAAACTACTCCTTTAGCGGATTGACGAACGGTTCGTACACTGTAACTCCAAATAAGACCGGTTTCACGTTCGCCCCCCTAGTCCAGAGCGTGACGGTCAACGGAGCGAATCAGGCTGCGGTCAACTTTACAGCGCAAGGAACAGGACCAACGTGGAGCATCTCGGGCACCATCAGCCCTGCATCGGGAGGAAACGGCAGCACAGTGACTCTGAGCGGAGCGGCGAACGCTAGCACCGTTGCGGATGCGAACGGGAACTATTCGTTTACGGGATTGGCGAATGGGTCCTATATGGTTACCCCAACTCGAAGTGGCTATACCTTCAATCCCGTAAGCCAGACGGTTAACGTCAGCAGCTCGGACTCGAGCGGAATCAACTTCGCGGCTGTAGCGCCGTCGAATTCGATCACTCTGGATGTGAACAAGTCTCAGGATGCAACGAAGGCAAGTGCAACGATCGCCAGCCCCGCATTTTCTACCGCAGCAACGAACGAACTGCTGCTGGCCTTCATTGCAACCGACTATATCAGCGGATCTAATGCTACGGTGAGCGGTGTGTCCGGTGCAGGCCTGACATGGGCTCTCGTGCAACGAACCAATGGGCAGAGTGGTACCTCCGAAATCTGGCGTGCGTTTGCGCCATCGATCTTGAGTAATGTGACGATTACTGCAACTTTGTCTCAAAGTGTCGTCTCATCACTTACAGTGATGAGCTTCGAAGGGGCTAATACTGCGGGCACAAATGGATCGGGAGCGATCGGGGCGGTGGGAGGCAAGAGTGCCGCGTCCGGAGCGCCGACGGCCACGATCATCACTACGGGAAATAATTCATGGGTCGTAGGAGTCGGAAACGACTACGACAATGCTGTGGCAAGAACCGTAGGATCAGGGCAAACGCTCGTGCATCAAGATCTTGCGCCGGTCGGTGACACTTATTGGATTCAGAGGCAAACGAACCCTATCGCAAGTGCCGGAACATCGGTGACGATCAATGACACAGCGCCTACAAAGGATCGCTTCAACCTCAGCATCGCTGAGATTCTTGCTGCTAGCGGTGGCACGACATCGACGCCGCCGACTGTCTCGTTGACTGCTCCCGCAACGGGAGCACTCGTGTCGGGCCTGGCGACGGTCGCTGCAGCGGCTTCAGATCAGGTTGCCGTTGCTGGTGTCCAGTTCTTGTTGGATGGCGCTTCGCTGGGAGCGGAACTGACGAATCCTCCCTATTCGATTCCATGGGATACTACAACAGTGGCCGATGGACCCCACACGCTTTCGGCACGAGCGCGTGATACCGCAGGTCTCACCGCCACCGCCACGCCGGTGCCTGTTACAGTGAATAATTCGGCAAACGCGTCGGTAGTTGGTAGTTGGTCGTCGGCCGTAAGCCTGCCTGCAGTCGCGGTGAATCTTGTTCTTCTCAAGAACAACAAGGTGCTGTTCTACCAAGACGGTGCGACGGCGACGGTTTGGGACTATATGGCTAACACATTCACCAGTGCGCCCCAATCGGCCGACCTTTTCTGTTCCGGACATGCCTTCATGGCGGACGGAAGAGTTCTTGTAGTCGGCGGATATGGCGAAAGTTCTACCACGATGGGGATTAAGAACGCGGAGATCTTCGATCCGACGACCTTGGGTTGGACGTCCGTTCCTGATATGCAATATCGCCGCTGGTATCCGACCGCCACGACCTTGTCTGACGGCCGAATTCTGGTGGTTGCGGGTTGGCAGACCAGCGCCAATACCAATGCTGGGATATCTGAGATCTACGATCCTGCCACAAACGGTTGGACCTCGTTGACCAATGCCAACAACCCGTTCGAGACTTATCCTTTCATGTACCTACTGCCTGATGGACGTGTTATCCATATCGGCGGCTCGGAATTTGCCACCGATACCGACATCCTTGATCTCACGACTACGAGCTGGTCGGTGGTAGATCCCAATATTGTGGATGGTGGTAGTGCAACGATGTATTTGCCCGGCAAGTTCATGAAGGCGGGGAGCGCCGCCGATAGCCAGAACGTCGGACCATCTTCCAACACTACTTTTGTGCTGGATATGACTCAACCTTCGCCTGCGTGGCACCAAACAGCATCGATGGCCTATCCACGAAGCTTCTTCAACATCACGATGCTACCTGACGGCACGGCACTTGCAACCGGCGGTGAGACAGACAAGAATGGTGGGAATATCAGCAAAGCAGTCTATGCGGCCGAACTGTGGTCTCCGCAAACACAGACGTGGTCCACTATGGCTTCAATGCATACCCCGCGCGAGTATCACGGCACAGCATTACTTCTGCCCGATGGAAGGGTGCTGGAGTCGGGGATGGGCGCTGATTTTGGAAATGTACCCGATGAGAAGAGCGCGGAGTTTTACTCCCCGCCCTATCTCTTCAAAGGCCCCCGGCCAACCATCAGCCAATCGCCCAGCCAAATCCAATACGGTTCCAATTTCTTTGTTGGCACTCCCGACGGTGCAGCGATTTCAAGCGCTGTCCTGATCCGAACAGGCGCTGTCACGCACTTCTTCGATGAGAACGAGCGCTTTGTGCCGGTGAGCTTTACGCAAACTACCGGAGGACTCACTTTAACGGCGCCGGCCAACGCGAATCTCGCCCCACCGGGTTATTACATGCTGTTTCTCGTAAATAGCGCAGGCGTTCCGTCGATCGCTCCGTTCGTTCAGATACCGTAGCGAGGCCGAGTTCACAAAGTCGTCGCGCGCCTGGAGGATTAATATGAGGGCTTTTCGATTAGCAGTAGTGGTCTTGGCTGTGACATGCCAGCCCGTTTTTACTCAGCCACTTCGTCCGGGTGTGTCGGTATCTGACTTCATCGTCCAGGATATGAATCGTCATCCTCTCAGTTACAAATCCCTGAAAGGGAACGTCACCGTCGTGATGTTCTTTTCTACGCGATGCCCCATTTCCAACGCGTTCAACTTTCGCCGAAACACAATCTACCGAGACTTCAATAAACGCGTGAAATTCATTGTTGTAGATTCGAATTCCAATGAATCTTTCGACGAGGTGCGAGCCTACGCCAAAGAGGTAGGATTCGATTTTCCGGTTTACAAGGATGTTAATAACGAGGTAGCGGATCATTTTGGTGTCATGGCCACGACTGATACCTTCGTGATCGACGCTAACGGAGTAGTCCAATATCGGGGCTATATCGAGGACGCGCTCAACCCTACGCGAACGACGAGACGTCCTCTCAGACTTGCCATCGAAGCTTTGCTCGACGGAAAGCCGGTGGAAGTGGGGGAAACGAGCGCGCGTGGGTGCGCCATCCGTCGCGACAAACCATAAAAGTTGCGAGATCGGCGAAGCTTCGGTGATGCTCTTTACTCCTCCGTGCGTGCGCGTCCCCATCGGTAGACTAATTACGGGATTGTCACAGTAATCTGGTTGGATGCCAAGCTCTCTACACCGTCCTTTCCGACGCTCTTGACGACGTAGCTGTAGGTGGCGCCGTTAGCGACCGCACTGTCCACATAGGCAGTCTGTGTCTCTATGGACGAGTTAATCAATTGAGCGACCCCAACATCCGTCAATCTGTAGATGTTATAGCCAGCAATGGGATCGGGTGAGCTGGTCGGTGCATCCCAACTTAGGTCGACCTCATGTATCACCGCGTTGCCGGTCCCATTCAGAGCAACTACTGCCGTGTTTCCGATGGCCGAGTTGCTGTTAATCGTGATTTGTCCTGTTATGGTTCCAGCCGTGGTCGGGGAGAACTGTAGCTGCAGGGTCAGAGTCTGCGTTGGATTCAGCGTTACGGGAAATCTCCCGCCAATGATGGTAAAGCCGGCTCCTGTGATTGCGGCAGAGTTCACCGTCACTGGCGTCGTCCCGGTTGATGTCAGGGTCAATGTCAGGGCAGTTGACGTGTTTACCGCTACACTACCGAACTGCAGGCTTGTAGCGCCCACAGTTAGCTGTGGATTCCCTGTGGTGCCTGTACCGCTCAAAGGCACGACCGTGGTGCTGCCACTCGTTGAGTCGCTGCTTATCGTGAGTTGCCCCGTAGTCGACCCAGTTGCGGTCGGCTTGAAATGAACCTGCAATGTCAGCGACTGGTTAGGAGCTAGCGTGACCGGAAATGTGCCCGCAACAATGGTGAAGCCTGCGCCCGTGATAGAAACCGAATTTACCGTGACCGGCGAAGTACCCCTCGATGTAAGGGTCAACGACTGCGTGGCTGCCGTGTTCACCGTTACGCTGCCGAAACTCAGGTTGGTGGCGTTTACAGTTAGCTGCGGGCTCACCACAATCGTGTACTCCGCAGCTCCGATTGCGCTGGCAGTATATCCAACAGCTGTGTCAATCGCTTTGATGATCGTGGGGGAGTAGACGGTAAGCGGACCTGAGTAGACCGTGGATGACATCGTCGGTGTCGTACCGTCGGTCGTGTAATAGATCGCGGCTGACGGGGTCGTGCTACTAATTGTTATGGTTTGCGGCGAAGGATAAGTCCCGGCCCCGGGGCTGAAAGTCGGGGTGGCAGCGGGGGAAGATCCGTTACCGCAAGAGGGGGAGCAGTCGGCCTGGAACTGTGCCAGGGCATAGACCGTGGATCTTCTTTGGTCCACCAGTATGGCGGGATTTCCAGTTGAATAGG
>Ga0210406_10003385_pt1 | contig 17510 bp, 20 predicted proteins | sample IncBWC30MmetaG_FD_155454 | JGI IMG/M metagenome (GOLD analysis project Ga0210406, IMG submission 155454) | Forest soil microbial communities from Barre Woods Harvard Forest LTER site, Petersham, Massachusetts, United States - Inc-BW-C-30-M | ecosystem: Environmental > Terrestrial > Soil >... | reverse complement strand
CCGATGCCGAGCTGGTGGAACGTAAGACCAAGTGGGCGCCCCGCGAGACAAATCATACATCGGGTGTGCTCTGGAAATATGCCCAACAAGTTGGGCCAGCGGTGGCTGGGGCTGTGACCCATCCGGGGAGTGCGCGCGAGAAACAGTGCTATGCGGACATCTGAGCGTATCATCTTTGCGTTGATGTTGGGGGCCGCACCGCTGGCTGCGCCCGCGCACGCTTTTGATGGCGCCCCGGTGAACCAGGATACGGCCATCCCCGTGATTTCGGCGCAGCCCGGTACCGCCGCCGGGCTGAAGAAGTCGGTTGCGCCGGCTGCCGTACCGGACGCTTCGCTCACCGCACTGCAATATGCCGCAGAGGGCGGTCATCCGATCGCGCAATGGAAACTGGGCCGGATGTATGCCGACGGTAATGGCGTCGCCCAAGACGACGTTCGCGCCTTCAAATATTTCAGCCGCATCGCCAGCGCGCACGCCGAGGACAGCCCGTCCGCGCCGCAATCTGTGGTCGTCGCCAACGCCTTTGTCGCGTTGGGACGCTATTACCTGAACGGCATTCCCAATTCGGAGATCAAGTCCGATCCGGAGCGGGCGCGGGAGATGTTCTCCTATGCCGCCTCGTACTTTGGCAGCGCGGACGCGCAATACGATCTGGCCCGGCTCTATCTGAAGACCCCAGATGCATCGCGGGATGATTTCACCTATGGCGCCCGCTGGCTGGGACTTGCGGCCCAGAAGGGGCAGCATCAGGCGCAGGCCTTGCTCGGCCAGATGCTGTTCAACGGTGACCGGCTGCCGCGGCAGGCCGCGCGGGGGCTGATGTGGTTGACCTTGGCACGCGACGGCGCCGCCGTGGACGAAGTCTGGATCAAGGAAAGCTACAACCGCGCATTTGCCAAAGCCTCCGACGACGACCGCGCCATGGCGCTGCAGATGCTCGAGCACTGGGTGCAGGGCAAGCGGGATTGAGTTTCTCGTCATTGCGAGGAGCAAAGCGACGAAGCAATCCAGCCTCTGTCCGCGGCTTGGATTGCTTCGCGGAGCCTGTCATCGGGCGCGCGTTCGCGCGACCCGTTGGCTCGCAATGACGGTCTAAACGCGCGGCGCCTACGCGGCCTCCAAATCGAGATCCGCCCACACCGGCACATGGTCCGACGGTTTTTCCCAGGCCCGCACATAGCTGTCGATCCCGACATCGATGAGACGGTCCGAGGCCTGCGGCGATAACAATAGATGATCGATCCGCAATCCCCAGTTCTTTTGCCAGGCGCCGGCCTGATAATCCCAGAACGTGTACTGGCCGGGCGCATCGTTGACCGCGCGCAACGCATCGGTGAGGCCAAGGCCGAGCAGCGACTGGAAGCTTTCGCGGGTGGTTGAGCGGAACAGGGCGTCTTCGACCCAGGCTGCCGGATTATGGACGTCCTCAGGATTTGGAATGACGTTGAAATCGCCGGCCAAGACCAGCGGCTCTTCGGTCTTGAGCCGCTCCTTTGAATACTCGAGAAGCCGCGACATCCAGCTTAGTTTGTAGGGGTATTTGTCCGTTCCGACCGGGTTGCCGTTGGGCAGATAGAGGCAGGCGATCCGCAACACGCCCTTTTTCAGCGTGACCACGCCCTCGAGAAACCGCGCGTGAGCGTCTTCGTCGTCGCCGGCGAGGCCGGACTTGGTTTCGTCGAACGGCAGCTTCGACAACAGCGCGACGCCGTTGAATGTCTTTTGACCGTGGGTGACGACGTTATAGCCGAGCGCCTCGAGCTCAAGCCGCGGAAACGCCTCGTCGACGCATTTGATCTCCTGCAGGCACACGATGTCGGGTGAGCAATCCTTCAGCCAGGTCAGGAGGTGCTCAAGCCGTTGCCGGATCGAATTGACGTTCCAGGTGGCGATGCGCATGCGAAGGTGTCCCGGCGGAAAGCCACATAGATCGATTTCAGGTGGAGAGTTTTAAATCGAAAAGCTGGTGCCGCAACCGCAGGACGCCGTCGCATTCGGGTTGTTCACACGGAACGACGCGCCGATCAGGTCGTCGACGAAATCGACCTCGGACCCGGCCAGGAACGGCACCGACGCTGGATCGACCAGCACCACCGCGGCGTCGCGCGCGATGACGAGATCGTCCTCGGCCTGGGCGCGATCGATGTCGAATTTGTACTGAAAGCCGGAGCAGCCGCCGCCCTCGACGCTGATACGCAGCTTGGCGCCATCCCCCTCGCTCTTGAGGATTTCGCCAATGCGGCGGGCAGCCCGCTCGCTGATGGTGACGGCTGTGGTCATGAAAAGATCTCCAATAACCCGCGTCATGCCCAATTCATTTGGTATCCCGCGTACTCCATAGTTAAGTGCGTAGTCGCGCAGAATCAAATGGATAAGGACGGAAAATACCGTGTCGGTCGGAATGGCTGCCCCTCGCGCGCTCTATGCCTGCGACCCCGACCGCAGCCGGGGGCGGCTGTTTGAGGAGCCGCCCAGCAAGACCCGCAGTCCGTTCCGGCGCGATTGCGACCGGGTGATCCATTCCACTGCCTTTCGCCGCCTCAAGCACAAGACCCAGGTGTTCGTATTCCACGAGGGCGATCACTACCGCACCCGGCTGACCCACTCGCTCGAAGTAGCGCAAATTGCCCGCGCGCTCGCCCGCCAGCTCGGCCTCGATGAGGATCTGACCGAGACGCTGGCGCTGGCCCATGACCTCGGCCATCCGCCGTTCGGCCATGCCGGCGAGCGCGCGCTCGATGCCTGCCTGGAAGCGCATGGCGGCTTTGACCACAATGTCCAGACGCTGCGCGTGTTGACTGCGCTGGAACATCGTTACCCCGAATTCGATGGCCTCAACTTGACCTGGGAATCGCTGGAAGGCGTCGTCAAGCATAACGGCCCGCTGACCGATCGGAGCGGAGCGCCGATCGGGCGGTACCGCGATCGCGGCGTGCCAGTCGGCATCGCCGAATACGTCAAGAGCTACGACCTCGAGCTGTGGAGCTTTGCCTCGCTGGAGGCGCAGGTCGCCGCGATCGCCGACGACATCGCCTATGACGCGCACGACATCGATGACGGCCTGCGCGCCGGCCTGTTTGCGGTCGACGATCTCAAAGTTATGCCGCTGGCCGCCGAAATCATCGCCGAGATCGGCGAAGACTATCCCGGTCTCGACGAGGTCAGGCGCGGCGCCGAATTCGTGCGCGAATTGATCTCCTATCTGATTTCGGCCGTGTTCTCGGAAGCGGTAAAACGCCTGCAAGCCGCGCAGCCGCGATCGACCCAAGACGTACGCCGCAAGACGCGGGCCTTGATCGCATTCCCGCCTGAAGTCGCGCAGGAAGAGGCCGAGATCAAGGCATTCCTGAAACAGCACATGTACCGCCATTCGCGGGTGATGCGGGTGATGGGGGAGGCCGAGCAGATCTTGTTCGATCTGTTCGCGCGCTATCAAGAAAACCCGCGCGATCTCCCGGCCGAATGGCTGGAGGGCGCAAAGGCCGAGACCGAAGCCGAGCGCGCCCGGCGGATCGGCAATTTCATCGCCGGGATGACCGACCGTTTCGCCATGATCGAGCATCAAAGGCTTTTTGACTCGACCCCGGATTTGCGTTAGGCGGCGGCCGAGGTACCTGAGAAAATGGCCGACAAACCCATCTCGCAACACCTTTTTGCCGACGTGCTGGCGCGCGTGCACGCGGTCTGCGGCGCGCTCGCGCGCGAGGGCAATTGGCCCGCCGGCATGGATTTCGCGCGCGTCGTGGTCGAGCCACCGCGCGATGCCGGCCATGGCGATATGGCCAGCAACGCCGCAATGGTGCTCGCCAAGGAGGCCAAGGTAAAGCCACGCGATCTTGCCGATCAGATCGCCGCCAAATTGCGCGCCGATGAGTTGATCGCCTCCGTCGATATCGCGGGTCCCGGCTTCATCAATCTGACCCTGAAGCCAAAGGCCTGGGCGGACGAGCTGCGCACGCTGCTGCGCGAGGGCGCCTCCTACGGCAAAAGCGCGATCGGCACCGGCGAGAAGGTCAATGTCGAATATGTCTCGGCCAATCCGACCGGCCCGATGCATGTCGGCCATTGCCGGGGCGCGGTGTTCGGCGATGCGCTAGCGAGCCTCTTGACCTTCGCCGGCTACGACGTGGCACGCGAATATTACATCAACGATGCCGGCGCCCAGGTCGACGTGCTCGCGCGCTCGGCGCACCTGCGCTATCGCGAAGCGCTCGGCGAGAATATCGGCGCCATTCCGGAAGGGCTTTATCCCGGCGACTATTTAAGGCCGGTGGGGCAGGCGCTCGCGGCCGAGCACGGCGACAAGCTCAAGACGATGCCGGAAAACGCCTGGCTGCCGATCGTGCGCAACAAGGCCGTTGCGATGATGATGGAAGAGATCAAGGGCGATCTCGCCGCGCTCAACATCAAGCATGATGTTTTTTTCTCGGAACGCTCGCTGATCGAAACGGGCAACAACAAGGTCGCCGCGACCATCGATTTCCTGCGCTCCAAAGGCGACGTCTACGAAGGCCGCCTGCCGCCGCCAAAGGGCGGTCCGGTCGAGGATTATGAGGATCGCGAACAGACCCTGTTCCGCGCCACCGCCTATGGCGATGATGTCGATCGCCCGCTGCTCAAGTCGGACGGCAGCTATACTTATTTCGCCTCCGACATCGCCTATCACAAGAACAAGTTCGATCGCGGCTTCCGCGACCTCGTCGACGTCTGGGGCGCCGACCACGGCGGCTATATCAAGCGCGTGCAGGCCGCCGTGAAGGCCGTCACCGCAGGCAAGGCTTCGCTTGATGTGAAGATCGTGCAGCTCGTCAAGCTGCTGCGCAACGGCGAGCCGGTGAAGATGTCGAAACGATCGGGCGATTTCGTCACCTTGCGCGAAGTGGTTGACGAAGTCGGCTCGGATGCCGTGCGGTTCATGATGCTGTTCCGCAAGAACGACGCGGTGCTGGATTTCGACCTCGCCAAGGTGATCGAGCAGTCCAAAGACAATCCGGTGTTCTATGTCCAGTACGGCCATGCGCGCGGGCACTCGATTTTCAAGAACGCGCGGGAAGTGCTTCCGGACCTGCCGGAGGAGGGGACTGCGCGGGCGGCCTACCTTGAAAAAGCCGCGGTCGAGCGGCTGACCGCGCCGGAGGAACTCGAGCTGCTCAAGCGGCTGGCGCTCTATCCCCGGACGGTGGAAGCGGCGGCTTCGGGACATGAGCCTCACCGAATCGCTTTTTATCTATATGATCTCGCCAGCGAATTTCACGCGCTATGGACAAGGGGGCGCGATTTGCCCTATTTACGCTTCATTATCAATAATGATGCAGACCTAACACAGGCGCGACTGGCGATGGTTCAGGGCGTCGTCTCGGTTCTGGCATCGGGGCTTGCCATTCTGGGCGTTAACGCCCCGACCGAGATGCGGTAAGTAAGCATAAACAAGGGTGACGGCACTCACGAACGGGGATTTGTGAGGGCATCTGGCAAGGGCCAATTCGTTGCTAGTAGCGGGTTGGCGCCTCCCGAAGGGGATGCATCATCACGATGGCTGATCGATATCAGGACAGGCCTTTTACCGCCGATGACGACAGGGGTGAGAGCGATCCCTTGGCGGAGCTCGCGCGGCTGATCGGCCAGACCGAAGCGTTCGCTACCGTTGGCCGCGCCAACCCGAAGGCGCAGCCACGAAACGCTCCTGCAGCCGATCCCTATCAGCATCAGCCGCCGCCGCAAGCGGAGAACAACCCTCCCGCGGGTCCGCCGCCATGGATGCAACGTGCCAACCGGCAGGAAATCAACAAGCCAGTCTACAACGAGCCAGTCTACGACGAGCCAGAGCCCGAGCCGGATGATCAGCCGAGCCCGGTGCATCCGCTGCATCGCTATGCGGCCCAGCATCAACAGGCGGCGCCCGAACAGGACTATCACGAACAGCAATTCGACGAGCGTGAAGGCGAGGTCGACCCGTCGCGTTATGACGACGCGCTGTACGGCCAGATCGCATCCGGCACTCCGGATGATCAGCGCGAGCCGGCCTATCCGGACGATCCCTACGCCTATCAGGATGGCTATGAGGATGGTGCGGACGATCAAGGCGAGAGGCGCCGCGGCGGCATCATCACGTTGGCGGCAGTGCTGGCGCTTGCGGTGATCGGCACCGGCGCCGCGTTTGCCTATCGCAGCTATGTCGCATCGCCGCGCAGCGGAGACCCGCCGGTCATCAGGGCCGACAACAGTCCCACCAAGATCGTGCCGTCGCCCGCCGATCTTATCGGCAAGACGCCGGACCGCATGCCGGCCGGCGATGGGACCGAGAAGATCGTTCCGCGCGAAGAGGCGCCGGTCGACATCAATGGCAGGGCCGGCGGCGGTCCCCGCGTGGTGTTCCCGCCGCTGAACCCGAACGGCAACCCGCCCTCGGTTGCGAGCGTGGCCCCGAACAATGTGCCGCTCGCAAGCGCCGGCCCTGTACCGTCCAACGGGACGCTGCCGAACAACGAGCCGCGCAAGATCAAGACCTTAATGGTCCGCGGCGATCAGGCTGACGCCGCCGCGCCGGCGGCCGCGCCGCCGCCTGCGGGAAAGCCGGCGCCAGCTTCGAAGACGGGCGCAACGCCATCCGCACAGGCCGCTCCGCGAACCGCGCCGTCTTCGGCCAATGCGAGCGCCAATACGCCGATGTCGTTGTCGCCGCAGGGGGCAGAGGCGGCGCCAGCCACGGAGCCGCGGAGCCGGGTTGCCGCCACCACTCCGACGCAGACCGCACCGGCGCCTGCAAGCCCGGCGGCCAGCGGCGGCGCATTTCTGGTCCAAGTCTCGTCGCAACCGAGCGAAGCCGTTGCCCAATCATCCTTCCGTGCCCTGCAGAGCAAGTTCCCCTCGGTGCTGGGGTCGCAGACGCCGGTCATCAAACGGGCCGACCTCGGCGAAAAGGGCGTCGTTTATCGCGCCATGGTGGGTCCGTTCGGCTCCAGGGATGAAGCCGTGCAATTCTGCGAAAGCCTCAAATCGGCTGGCGGACAGTGCTTCGTCCCAAAGATTTGACGGCCGTTTCCTTGACCCTTCCCGCGCCTCGGGGCTAATCGGCCCGGAATGACCATGAAAGCCTTCATTACCGGCGTCTCCGGGACCGGGCTTGCTGCCGAGGAGCGCGAGTTCATCGCGTCCGAACGCCCGTGGGGCTTCATCTTGTTCAAGCGAAACGTCGCAACGCCAGCGCAAGTTGCTTCACTTGTTAGGGAATTGCGCGACGCCGCTGGCGAGGCTAGCGCCTCCGTCCTGATCGATCAGGAAGGTGGCCGGGTACAGCGCCTCGGGCCTCCGAACTGGCCGATCTATCCGGCTGGCGCGGTCTTTGGCGCCCTCTATGACGTCGATTCAGCGCTCGGCCTGTCGGCGGCGCGGCTGAGCGCCCGCCTGATCGCGGCTGATCTGGCCGACCTCGGCATCACCGTTGACTGCCTGCCGCTCGCCGATGTGCCGGTAGCCGGTGCCGATGCGGTCATCGGCAACCGGGCCTATGGAACTGAGCCGGGCAAGGTCGCGGCGATTGCGCGCGCGGTCACGGATGGGTTGGAGCAGGGTGGTATTTTACCGGTGCTGAAGCACATTCCGGGGCATGGAAGGGCGACCGCGGATACCCATTTCAAGCTTCCGGTGGTGGATACGTCCAGAAAAGAGCTTGAACGGAGCGATTTTGCCGCGTTCCAGCCCTTGGCTGACCTGCCAATGGCGATGACCGCGCATGTTGTGTTTAGCGCCTTCGACCCCGCCCAACCGGCCACGACTTCTGCGACAATGGTGGAAGAGGTGATTCGCGGCGTGATCGGGTTCCAGGGCTTGTTGATGAGTGATGATGTGTCCATGAACGCTTTGGCGGGATCGCTCGCCGAGCGGACGCGGGCCATTTTTGCCGCCGGCAACGATATTGTTCTGCACTGCAACGGCAAACTGGACGAAATGCGTGATGTCGCCCGTGAGACGCCCGAATTGTCGGGCAAGGCGTTGGAGCGCGCCCGGAAGGCGCTGGCGTCACGCAAGGCGCCAAAGCCCTTCGACCGGGTGGCGGCGCGGGCGGAACTGGACGGGTTGATCGATCGGGCAGGAATTTTAGGCGCATGACCGCTGAGATCTTATCCTTCGAGACCGGGCGGCCGGCCGAACTCAGCGATGGCGAGCCGTCGCTGGTCGTCGACGTCGAGGGCTATGAGGGTCCGCTCGACCTGCTGCTGGCGCTGGCGCGGCAGCAGAAGGTCGATCTCGCCAAAATCTCGATTTTGGCGCTGGCCGACCAGTATCTGCACTTCATCGAAGCGGCGCGAAAAATCCGTCTCGAACTCGCGGCCGACTACCTCGTCATGGCCGCGTGGCTTGCATTCCTGAAGTCGCGGCTGCTGCTGCCGGAGCCGGCCACGGCCGACGGACCGAGCGCCGAGGAGATGGCGACCGCGCTCGCCAACCGGTTGCGGCGGCTTGAAGCCATTCGCGAGGCCTCGAACCGGCTGATGAACCGCCCGCAATTGCAGCGCGATATCTTTCCGCGCGGCAATCCCGAGGCTATCGCTGAAATCCGCCATCCCCGATTTACCGCGACCTTGTTCGACCTGCTCACGGCCTATGTCGTGCAGCGCCAGCAGCGCGTACTAGCTTCGGTGCATCTCGCCAAGCGCACGGTGTGGTCGCTTTCCGAAGCCAGGGCATCGCTGGAGCGGCTGATCGGAATCGCCGAGGACTGGAGTTGTCTCGACGAATATTTGCTGAGCTACGTTGTCGACCCCTCGCAGCGGGCGACCGTCTTTGCCTCGAGCTTTGCGGCTGCGCTGGAACTGGTGCGCGAAGGCGAGATGGAACTGAACCAGAAAGAAGCGTTTGCACCGCTGTATCTTCGTAAGCGCCAGCCGCAACCAACGCCGGATCTGGCAGTCGAGTGAGTGGAACAAGGAGACCGTGCCATGGCTAGCCTGGCGGAAAAACGCAAAGCCGATGATGCCGAGGAGGCGCCCGCCGATCCGCAGGCGCGGCCCGAGGAGTTGCGGCTACTCGAAGCGCTGCTGTTCGCCTCGACCGAGCCGCTCGATCAGGCCGTGCTTGCCAAACGCATGCCTGATGGCGTCGACATCAAGGCGGCGTTAGCGCAATTGCAGGCTGAGTACGCCACGCGCGGCGTCAATCTGGTTCACATCGCCAACAAATGGACGTTTCGTACCGCCAGCGATCTCGCCTGGCTGATGATGCGTGAAAGCACCGAGACACGGCGGCTGTCGCGCGCGGCGATCGAGATGCTTGCGATCATCGCCTATCATCAGCCCGTCACGCGGGCGGAGATCGAGGAAATCCGCGGCGTGATCACGTCGAAGGGAACGCTCGACGTGTTGCTCGAGACCGGCTGGATCAGGCCGCGCGGGCGCCGCAAGACGCCCGGCCGCCCGCTGACATTCGGAACCACGGAAGCCTTCCTGTCGCAGTTCAGCCTGGAAGCGCTGGGCGATCTGCCCGGGTTGGAGGAATTGAAGGGAACGGGGCTGTTGGATTCGCGGCTGCCCTCAGGTTTCAGCGTGCCGACGCCGTCGGACGACCCCGCGTTGCGCGAGGACGAGGATCCGCTCGAAATTGGCGATCTGGAACTGGCGCTGGCACCCGCGGTCGAACCGGAAAACAGCGAGAAAAGCTAACCCGCGGGACTGGCTCCCCGCGCGATTTATTCCGGTTAACACTAGCAATAACACGTAAGCCCGACAGCGATTTGCCGCGCCCGAAGTCCTTGTTTTTGACGTCCCGCGAGCCTACTTTCCGGGTAGATCGTGTTTGGAGGGTTGCAGGATGGGTTCGCTTAGCATTTGGCACTGGATCGTGGTGATCGCAGTGGTCCTGCTGCTGTTCGGCCGCGGCAAGATTTCGGATCTGATGGGCGACGTGGCGCAAGGCATCAAGGCCTTCAAGAAGGGCATGCAGGACGACGAAAAGACCGCCGAGAAGACCGAGCCGGTCAAGACTATCGATCACAACGCTGCGCCGTCCACGACGACGCGATCGGACGTCGGCAGCAAGGCTGTCTGAACAGAAGGCCGGAAAGGGAGACGCGAACCGGCGCCCAATCCTGTTTCGCGGGGAATGGGGCAAACTTCGCGTGAGCGGAATTTTCCATGTTCGACATCGGGTGGAGTGAACTGGTCGTCATCGCGGTCGTCGCGCTGATCGCGATCGGCCCGAAAGAGCTGCCGGGCGTGCTGCGCATGGTCGGGCAGTGGATGGGCAAGGCGCGCAAGATGGCCGCCGAGTTCCAGGGCCAGTTCCAGGAAGCGATGCGCGAGGCCGAAATGGCCGACCTCAAGAAGAGCTTTGATGAGGTGAGGGAGGCCGCCAGCGGCCTGGCCGGCGGCAACGTGATGACCTCGCTGCAAAAGGACGTCGGCGACGCCCTGCATATCGGCGACATCGACAAGCCCGCGGCTGAGGCGCCAGCGGCGACGCCCGCGATCGAGCCGCCGGCGACGTCAAGTGGCGCGCCGGCGACGTCAAGCGAAGCGCCTGCTGCCAGCGAAGCGCCGGTAAGCCCGACGACTCCAGAGCCGCCGCCGCAAACCATCGTCGAGGCCGAGGCGCACGCGGCAACCGAGCCCATAAACCTCGCGCCGCCGGCCGCCGAGGTGCTCAAGGACGCCAAAGCGTCATGAGCGCCGAAGACATCGAGGCCAGCAAAGCCCCCCTGATGGACCACCTGATCGAGCTGCGCGCGCGGCTGATCAAGGCGTTGTTGGCGTTCGGCATCGCCTTCATCTTTTGCTTCTTCTTTGCCAAGCAGATCTACAACGTGCTGGTGTGGCCGTACGTTTGGGTCGCCGGGGCCGAGAATTCGAAATTCATCTACACGGCGCTGCTGGAATATTTCCTGACCCAGTTGAAGCTGGCGCTGTTCGGCGCCGGCTTCGTTTCATTTCCCATTGTGGCGGCGCAAATTTACAAATTCGTGGCGCCCGGCCTCTACAAGCACGAGCGCGGCGCGTTCCTGCCCTATCTGATCGCGACGCCGGTCTTTTTCGTGCTGGGATCGATGCTGGTCTATTTCGTGGTGATGCCGATGCTTGCGCGGTTTTCGCTTGGTATGCAGCAATTGGGCGGCCCCGAGACCGCGCAAATCCAGCTATTGCCCAAGGTCGGCGAATATCTGTCGCTGATGATGTCGCTGATCTTCGCCTTCGGCATCGCGTTCCAATTGCCGGTGATCCTGACGCTATTGGGGCGGATCGGCATCGTGACCTCGCAAATGTTGCGCGCCAAACGCCGCTATTTCATCGTCATCGCCTTCATCATTGCCGCTGTCTTGACGCCGCCGGACGTGCTGAGCCAGGCCTCGCTCGCGCTTCCCTTGCTCGCGCTCTACGAAGGCTCGATCATCGCCGTGCGCATCGTGGAGAAGAAGGCAACGTCCGCGCGGGCCGCGGCCGGCGCGCCGCCCGCCGCCAACCCGGCGGAATAAGACGGCGTTTCACCTATCGTCGCGTCACACTGTCCATGATTCGTCGTGCCCGGGCTTGACCCGGGCATCCACGACTTGTTCTAAGGCTGCAAAGACGTGGATGGCCGGAATAAATCCGGCCATGACGGGAAATCAGTCATGCACGACATCAAATCGATCCGCGACGATCCCCAAGCCTTCGACGCCGGCCTGAAACGGCGCGGGCTGAAGCCCCTGGCGGCATCGGTTCTGGCCATGGACGAAGGTCGACGCGCGGCGATAACTCATCTGGAAAGGGCACTGGCTCGCCGCAACGCGGCTTCAAAGGAAATCGGCGAGGCGAAGAAGAAGGGAGACAATGCACACGCGCAAGATTTGATGATCGAGGTCACGCAGCTCAAGGCGGCTATCGCTGAATTGGAGAAGACGCCGAGAGAGCTTGAGAGCAGCTTGAATGGCATCCTGGCGCAAATCCCGAATCTGCCGCTGGACGACGTCCCCGATGGCGTCGACGAGCACGGCAACGTGCAGCGCCATGTCTTCGGAGAGGCCCGCCATTACGGTTTTACACCCAAGCCGCATGATGATCTCGGCTCAGCGCTCGGCTTCATGGATTTCGAGACGGCGGCAAAACTTTCCGGCGCACGGTTTGTCGTGCTGAAAAAAGGCCTGGCGCGATTGGAGCGCGCGATCGGGCAGTTCATGCTCGACCTCCACGCCAATGAGCACGGCTACACCGAAGTCAATCCGCCACTCTTGGTGCGCGAACAGACCGCCTTTGGAACGGGTAACCTTCCGAAATCCGCCGAGGACATGTTTTGTACGCGGGAGGGACTATGGCTCATTCCCACCGCCGAAATGCCGCTGACGAACCTCGTCCGAGAATCCATCGTCGACGAGAAAGAACTGCCGATGCGCTTGACGGCCCTGACGCCATGTTTCCGCGCCGAGGCGGGCGCCGCCGGCCGCGACACCAGAGGCATGATCCGGCAACACCAATTCACAAAAGTCGAGCTGGTGTCGATCACGACGCCCGAGGCGAGCCGCGACGAGCACGAGCGCATGCTCGCCTGCGCCGAGGAGGTGTTGCGGCAGCTCGACCTGCATTACCGGGTGATGACGCTCTGCGCCGGCGACATGGGCTTTGCTGCGCAGAAGACCTACGACATCGAGGTCTGGATGCCAGGCCAAGGGGAGGGCGGCGCCTACCGCGAAATTTCAAGCTGCTCGGTGTGCGGCGATTTCCAGGCACGGCGGATGGACGCGCGCTATCGCGCGAGTGACGGCAAGCCGCGTTTCGTGCATACGCTGAACGGCTCGGGCACCGCCGTCGGCCGCGCCCTGATCGCCGTGATGGAGACCTATCAGCAACAGGACGGATCGATCGCCGTGCCCGACGCTCTGCAACCCTATATGGGTGGGCTCAAGGTGATCGAGCACGAAAAATAATTCGTCGCACTTTTTCATACGTTGCAATCCGTCTTCGATGTTGCGAAGACGCGCCGTGTCGCTATCCTTAGCTGCCTCGCTCTGAAGGCACCTCAGAAAACCCTTAACCGATGGCCCTGCATCGCGACATCTATTGGGTGGGCAGACAATGGGCGGTCACCGCCGTTGGAATTCAGGCGGTCGATCAGCGGCGCAGGCGCGCATTCGATATCGAGGTTGCCCGGATCTGGGACGACGGTCTTGTCGACCGGATGCTCACGCTTGACTGGTTCAATCGCGAGGATTTTGACAAGGCTCTGGCGATCGCGCGGGCGCGCTTCCCTGAGCCGCCCCGAAAGCCGCTTCCGCTCGTCGAAAGCGTCTTGGAATTAATTCAACCTGCGCCCACGGAACCGCGGAAACCGCCGTCGCCGCCGCTGGAAAGCGCCCCTCGCCTCAGCGAACCGGCGCCTGCGAAGCCGCCACAGCCAGCGCAGCCAATCCCGCAATTGCGCGTCGAAGGTTCACTCGCGAGATTTCTGCCGCAATGGCGCATCCGGCGATAACTCAATTTGGCGGACCGGAATTCGAAATGCCGGGGAATCGATACGATCGATAATAACCCGAGAGCCCCGCCGGACCGCTTTCATAAAAACTCGGCAATGGTCGCCGCGCCTGCACGCAGCCGGAGTGAGTCCGGATCATGCCGCGTCCGCAGTGGCGCCGTTGCTCCGGCTCCTCCGAGCCCACCTTCGGTGAGGCGGGCTTGGCCTTCTCTTCGGGTTCGGCATTACCGGATTTCGCCGTTGCTAACACGCACGTGCCTTCCTTCAAAGCAACGATCGAACAGCGCTGCGGAACGCATTTACCGTTGACATATTCGAGCGCGTATTCCTCGCCCGACATGATGACGCGCCGATCGCACAAACACGCGCCCGCGACGGTCAATTCACCGCCGAGGCAATTCTCGGCATCGGTCCTGACACAAGCGCCGCCGGCCGCCATGTCGCCGGCCGGCTTGAGCTTGAAGCCGGCAGGGCAGGCACATGTGCCGCCACTCGATTGACCGCCGTCACACACGATGCTGACGGCGGGCCTCGGGGCTTGCGGGACGGCCGGGATGACGTTGGCAAGACAGCTTCCGCTCGCATCATCCAGATGCGTGTTGGCGGGGCACACACATTGGCCGCCGGCGTCGTTGGCGCCGCCGATGCAGCGAGCTGACATTGTCGGCGATCGGGTTGGCGCCGACGACGTCCCCTTAGGAACACAACGGCCGTCCTTGATTTCCTGCCAGGGAAAACAGTCGCTATCGTTCTGCGCCTGTGCCGGCGCTGAAATCAGGAAAAGCGAACAAATTGAAATTGCGGCTGCGGCAAAAAGACGGGTCATCATCAAACCCTTCGCCATCCCGTAATCGGCCAGCAAAAATAGTCTCAGCGAAGGGGCTTTCACAATAGAGCCCAAACCCGGCAATCGTTATCAATTCGTCGGCAAAAGCTGGCTTTTTTGGCCGATTTCGCCGGGTTTGCCTGATCCGTGATCAGCGGATAAGACGGCGCCGTGATACTTCAAGGAATCGTCTGAAAAGGTATTTTAGGAGCATGCGAATTCTCTGCACCAATGACGACGGCGTCCATGCGCCCGGCCTGAAGGTCGTCGAGGAGATTGCGCGCGCGCTGTCGGACGATGTCTGGATCGTGGCGCCGGAGCTCGATCAGTCCGGCGTCTCGCATTCGCTGTCGCTGAACGATCCCTTGCGCTTGCGCGAAATCGGCCCGCGCCATTTCGCGGTGCGCGGGACGCCTACCGATTGCATCATCATGGGCGCCCGTCACATCCTGGGCAAGAAACTGCCGGACGTCGTGTTGTCGGGCGTCAACAAGGGCCGCAACGTCGCCGAAGACGTGGTCTATTCCGGCACCATCGCAGGCGCCTTGGAGGGCACGATCCTGGGCCTGCCGTCATTCGCGCTGTCGCAGGAATTTTCCATGGAGACGCGCGAGAAGCCGCTGTGGGACACCGCGCTGAAATTCGGACCGCAGATCTTGCGCAAGGTGATCGACGCCGGCGTGCCGAAGAACACGGTCATCAACGTCAACTTTCCCGCCTGCGCGCCCGATGACGTCAAGGGCGTCCGCGTGACGCGGCAGGGCACGCGCAATCTCGGCTTTCTGAAGGTCGACCAGCGCCGCGACGGCCGTGGCAACCCGTACTTCTGGATCGGGTTCGAGCGCGCCGCGATGATGGATACGCCGGCCGAGGGCACCGATCTCGCGGCCCTGGCCGCGCGCTATGTGTCGGTCACGCCGCTGCGGCTCGACCGCACCGATGAGGCGTTTTCGGAAGCGCTGACGCAAACGCTGAAATAGACGCGGCCCCGACACAGGCGTCATCCTGAGGTGCGAGCCGTCTTCGGCGAGCCTCGAAGGATGGATGGCTAGCTCTGCTTCGACAAACCTCCGCGGCGGCGCGACAACTGGCTCACCTTGGCCCAGTCAGAGCGTAGCAAAGCCTCTTTCTTGGCGCGGCCAACCCTTGAGCTGGCGTTCCACCGCAATACCGTCTGTTATACGGTCGAAATATTCGGACCAAACAAGAACAACGGGCCGTCGCGAGAACGTATAACCCTTGTACGATCCTGCGTTGTGCTGATTTACGCGGGGACCGAGGTCATCCCCGGTGGCGCTGCCAACGTAATACGAGCCGTCGGCGCAACGAAGCATGTAAATATATACACCCATCGACATCATCCTTCGAGGCTCGCAAGCGCTCGCACCTCAGGATGACGTCGATTGGCCGGCTGTCAATCGATCTCGAAAAAACTAAACCGGCGCACCCTTGAGCGCCGTGTCGATCATCCGGCCCAAGGTTTCCAGCTGAAACGGCTTCTGCAGGGCAGGGCGGTCGCGGTATTCCTCCGGCAAGCCCGACGAGCCGTAGCCGGTTGCGAAGATGAAGGGCCGGTTGCGGGCGCTGATCAGATCGGCCACCGGCGAAATCACCTTGCCGTTGACATTGACGTCGAGAATGGCGAGGTCGAAATCGGCGCTTTGCGCGAGCCTGATCGCTTCGCCGATCTCGCCGGCTTCGGCGGCGACGTGGTAGCCAAGCTCTTCCAGCATGTCCGCGACCATCATTCTGATCATGACCTCGTCCTCGACGAGGAACACCGAACCGCGGCGCGGCCGTGTCGCAGTCATTAAGTTAGTCCCTTGCCCTTGCCCATGCCCTGAGGTTCGCAAATAACGTCAGTCCGTGCAATGTTAAGGTGGGCGCAGCGCGCCCCGGCGATGTTATTTTACACCGATTTGCAGCTGACGACCCGATTGATTGCCGGGACATTCAACCCCAAGGTGCGGTTGGAGTTCCGGGCGGGGAACGCGATGAAAGACATCTGCCCATATTACATCAACTTGTTGATGGGGCTCTGTTAGGCTGAGGTATGAGCGAGATCGTGATGGCCGTGAAGCAGGCGCCACCGGAAAAGATGATGTTTCAGCTCACCCTGCGGCGACGCGGGATCAGCGACCAGGCAGTGCTGCGCACCATGGAAGAAATCCCGCGCGAGGCCTTCGTCGAGGAGCGGGACCGCGCGGATGCCTACTGCGACAGCGCGCTCGGCATCGCCTGCGGGCAAACCATCAGCCAGCCTTTCGTGGTCGCCTACATGACCGAGCAGCTCCAACTGCAGAAGAGCCACCGGGTGCTCGAGATCGGCACCGGGTCGGGATACCAGGCCGCGATCCTGTCACGGCTTGCGGGCCGGGTGCTGACGATCGAGCGTTTCCGCACCCTCGCGGACACCGCCCGGCTCCGGCTGGAGCGGCTTGGCTGCGACAATGTCGAGGTGATGCTCGGGGACGGTTTCGACCTCCCACCCGGCGTCAACCAATTCGACCGAATTATGGTCACGGCCGCCATGGAGCAGATCCCGGAAAGCCTCATCGAGAGGCTCGAACCCGGCGGTATCCTGATTGCGCCGGTCGGGCCGCACCACGGCACCCAGACCCTCACGAGGCTCGTCAAGACCGACGCCGGGATCGAGCGAAAGGAGCTCGTGGACGTGCGTTTTGTGCCGGCGCTTCCGGGTGTTGCGCGCGAACTCTGAAATCGCGGATTAGGTATCCGGAAAATTGCGGATTAGCTGTCCGGCCAAGGCCTTATTCGGAAGGTTAAGCGGTTATTTACTGGGGCCGTGTTTACTCAAAATCGCAGTTTGTTGCGTACAAGTGAGTAATCATGTCCGGTATTGTCGAGTGGCTTTGCTCGCGCCGCGTACCGCATGTCGCGGCGTTGGCGTTGATCTCGTTGGGTTTTGCCGGCTGCAGTGCCGACATGTCCACGCGGCTCTCGCAAGACCCCCGTGCGCAAGACCCCCGTGCGCAAGATCCCCGTGCCAGTTCCTTTTCCAATCCGTTCTCTAATCCTTTTGCCTCGCGACCGGAACCCACGGGCTGGGGGCCGCCCCCGGCCGTCGAGCGCGACGAGCCGCCGCCATATGCCCGCTCGCAGTCCCCATACTACCCGCAGTCACCATATCCCCCGCAGTCCCCATACTACCGTTCCTCGGCCCTGCCGCCTGCGGTCGCAGAACCCCGGTCCTATCCGGCCGCCAGCACCGGCGTGTCTGACC
>Ga0210406_10003383_pt1 | contig 17527 bp, 8 predicted proteins | sample IncBWC30MmetaG_FD_155454 | JGI IMG/M metagenome (GOLD analysis project Ga0210406, IMG submission 155454) | Forest soil microbial communities from Barre Woods Harvard Forest LTER site, Petersham, Massachusetts, United States - Inc-BW-C-30-M | ecosystem: Environmental > Terrestrial > Soil >... | reverse complement strand
GGGCGACGTGGTCGGCATTTCCGGCGTGGAACGGCAGTACAACACGATGCTGATGGGCCAGAACGGATCGCGCCAGGCACTGGTTGACAGTCACGGCCGCGAAGTGGGACGGCTGGGCGAGACCGAAGCGGTTCCCGGCAAACAACTTCGGCTGACGGTGGACATCGATTTGCAGATTGCTGCCGAAGAGGCTCTGGCAGGGAAGAATGGAGCCATCGTGGCCATGGATCCGCGCACCGGCGAGATTCTCGCCATGGTGAGCGGGCCTACGTTTGATCCCAATGATTTTGCCGTGCATGTGTCGCGCGATCAATGGAATAAGCTGGTCACCGATCCTGACAAGCCGCTCATGAACAAGGCGATTCAGGCGCAGCTGGCGCCCGGCTCGACCTTCAAGATCATCATGTCGGTGGCAGGGTGGCAGGAAGGCATTGCGCAGACTCTTCATGTCAACTGCACCGGAGGCGCGGAGTTTTACGGCCGCCGCTTTGGCTGCTGGGTGAAGGGCGGCCACGGCGAGGTCAGCCTCGAAAAAGCGATCTACCAGTCCTGTGATGTCTTTTTCTACACGCTGGCGGAGAAATTGGGGATAGAGCGGATTGCAAAATATGCCACTGACCTTGGATTAGGACAAAGGACCGGAATCGATCTGCCCAACGAAGTGAGCGGCGTTATGCCGTCGGAAGAGTGGAAGATCCGGAACTTCAAGCAGAAGTGGTTTGCCGGGGAAACGATCTCGGTGGGCATTGGACAGGGCGCGGTGGCCATTACGCCGGTGCAGCTGTTGCGGGCTATCAGCGCAATCTCTATGGGCGGCCGGATGGTTGTGCCGCATGTAATCAACCCAACCGATATGCCGCCGGGCTACGTCGAGGCCCAACACTTTACGGAAGTGAAAAACGTAGCCATTGATCCGAATGGGTGGAACTTTATCACCGACGCCATGTCCAGGGTCCTTCTGCCGGAGGGGACGGCTCCATCCGCCCATGTTCCGGGGATCGACATTGCGGGAAAAACCGGCTCGGCCCAGATTGTTTCGCTGACAACGCGCGCGCGGTTTAAGAACAGCGATGATCTGGCACAGAACGGCTGGTTTGTGGGATTCACTCCGCGACGCAATCCGGACATCGTGGTCTGTGTATTGTTCCAGGGCGGCGAACACGGAAGGTTGGCGGCACGCCTGGCGACTCAGGTGATCAAGGCCTACGTCGACAAGCAACTCCGCACTCCCACCAAGATGGTGGAGAAGCCGAAGAGTAACAGTAACGGAGCGGTGGATATTGGCGGTCTGTGGACCGCGCCAGACTCTCACGGCGGCCAGGAAACGCTGCAGGGCGGACGGTTCGTTCTCGACTTGCCGAAAAAGCCACTGGCACTGGCCACGGCTGCGCCGGGAATGGCTGTGCGCTGATCGGGTACGAACACGAGGGCGGAGGCGCCCGCGCGACATGCGGCGAGAGGCCGGCGCTGCCGCTGAGAACTGAGAACTACAGAACTGGGGTCCGATGTCACGCTACGTTTCATATCGCGATTTTGATTGGGTCCTGCTGGGCTTCGTGCTCGTCATCTGCAGCCTGGGCGTGATGGAAATCCACAGCGCCACCGTGCACACGAAGTTTGCCGGGGCGCATGTGCGTCAGATTTATTGGGTGATGGGCGGCGTAGGGGCGATGTTCATCATGAGCCTGGTCAGTTACCAGGCCCTGCTCGATCAGATCCACTGGTTCTATATCGCAGCCGTGGGCGCCTTGATGGGCGTGCTGGTTTTCGGCCAGAAGTATTTAGGTGCGCGGCGCTGGATCAAGATGCCGGGCGGAAACCACTTCCAGCCGTCCGAATGGGTAAAGCTGATCCTGATCCTCGCCGTCGCCAAGTATTTTTCTGAGATGCGCCAGCGAGAACTTTCCTGGTCCGATTTCATGAAGGCGGGGGCGATTGTCGGAATTCCCATGCTGATGGTTCTGGCGCAACCGGATCTGGGTACGGCCCTCACCTATGTCCCGATCGCCGTGATCGGGGTGTTTCTGGGCGGTTTGCAGTGGAAGCAAGGGATGGTCGTAGCCCTGCTGGCGGCCGTCGGGGTCGGAGCCGTATTCTTCACTCCCCGCGTGCACGTCCTCAAGACGTATCAGAAGCAGCGTTTGACCAGCTTTATCGATCCTGAACTGGATCCGCAGGGCTCGGGGTACCAAGTTGAGCAATCCAAAATTGCGGTGGGGTCCGGGGGCCTTTGGGGCGGTAAAGGCTCGCAAACACACGGTGCTTTTCTTCCCGTTCCGCAAACCGACTTCATTTTCGCCGCCTTCGCCGAGGAACATGGATTCGTAGGCGCGCTCGGGATTCTGCTGCTATACTTCATTGTGCTGATGCGTTTGACCCAGAACGCGCAAACAGCGCCCGACCGCGCTGGAACGTTCGTGGTAATGGGTGTGGTGGCTGTGCTTAGCTTCCATATCCTGGTCAATGTCGGCATGGTGGTTGGTTTTATGCCAGTCACCGGAATACCCCTGCCGTTGATGAGTTATGGTGGGTCTTCCGTGTTGTTCATGTTCCTGGCGCTGGGAATGGTTATGAATGTTCGTATGCGTCGCTTCGTGAACTAGCTGGGGTAAGTCAATTCAGGCGAGCCAGTTAGGACAAGCCATTTTGACGGCCGGTTCGGCCGAACAAGCTCAGAAGCAACAGGTTCAGGAACGGGGAAGAGGGCAGGGAGCAGTTTGCTGCGCTTGGAGGCGCAGCCCCAAAAATATCGATCGCCCTCGCGTAAAGGGGGCATTTTACCGGCCAGCCGAGCAGTCGAAGGCCGGGCAGGATTGAAGCTAAGAAGTCAGCCGGGCAGGGAACGGCCCCCCGACCCCAGTGGGTCTGAGAGTGCGGTCACAAACCTCGGCAGAAGTTAAAGCGATAAGTGCAAAAGATTCCCAAGCTTGCGCAGCGGACTCGACTCAGAGAAGAACTCTCTGGCCCAGTCTGTCCCCAATTTGGGGCGGCATCGCGATGCTCAATCCTCCCGCACCCCTACTGACTCCATCCCGGTGAAGCTCGCCCGGCCTGTTAACTGGGTCGGACGGGACCGGAGTGTTCGATGAACAAGGAATTATTTGTCTCTTCCACCCCTCACGAAACCAAAGTGGGTCTGGTGGAAGACGATCTCCTCGCGGAAATTTATCTGGAGCGCGAGAACGAGTACACCTTAGCCGGCTCGATCTACAAAGGACGCGTCACCCGCGTGCTGCCCGGCATGCAGTCGGCTTTTGTCGACATCGGTCTGGAACGCGACGCCTTTCTCTATGTCTCCGACTTTATGGAGTTGGAGGAGCACGACGACGATTTAACCGACGTTGTTCCGGCAAGCCGCGGCGTGCAGGATTTGCGCCAGCAACCGGCGGAGGGCGTTGCCCACAATCCTCAAGCCATGGAGACGGCGGAGGAGTCAGAAACCGATCGTCTGCTGGAATCGGACGAGGAGCCACTCGAAGCCGGAGAGCAGAGTGAGGTTCAGCCTGCGACATCGGCCGCAGTGGCGCAAGAACCAAGCGGCGATTCGCAGGGTCGCGAACGCGGAAACTGGCGCGGACGGCGCCGCCGCCGCGGCGGGCGTCGCGACGGCCGTGATCGGGGGTCGGAGAGAAGCCCGGAGAGAAGTCCGGAGCACGCTGCGGATCGAAATTCGGAGCGGAGTCCGGAACGCGCTTCCGAACGCCCTTCCGATCGCGCGCCGGACCCGCGCTTCGCACGTTCTGCCGAGACCCAGCCCTCGCGACCAACCGATTCCGGCAGAAACCAGCCGTCGGGCCCGCCGCCCGGCTACCAGCCAATCCTGCTGCCCGGAGAGTCGATTTCCAAATACCAGCGCTGGGCTCAGCAACCGCCCGTGCAGCAACCGCCGGCTGGGGAAGCGATCGCTGCCGGAGCCTCTGAGGCTCCCGCAAAGTCGGTTGCGCCTCCCGTTGCGACATTCGCGGAGGATGAGCCCATCTTTGCTTCCGCTGCTGCCGCCGAGTCGGCAGCCGAGCCTCTGCATGAGGAGCACGATGACGTTCGGGCAACCCATGAAGAGCACGCCGAGCAAATGGAGTCGGCCTCGACTTCGACCGACTGGAATCAGGAATTCCGACGTCCCGAAGCCGCGAGTACACCGGCTCTGGGCTGGCCCGGGGAGTCACGCGTCAGGGTTGAAGAAGAAACCAGCGAAGAAGAAATCCGAACGCAAGACGACGACCACAAAGCAGAGGACGAACACGAACGAAGTGCGATCGTTCCCGAGCAAACCGATCGGCTCGCGCATTCGTTGCATGAAGAGCAAACCCCAGTCTTTGCCGCCCCAGGCACTATGGAAGAAGAGACCATTGACGAAGAAGAGGCGGATGCCGTGCATTACGAATCTTCTTCCGATGAAGGTTACGAGGAATTCGAAGAAGAGACTCACGCGGCCGGCCAGTCTGCGCTCCTGAACGGCAGTGCCCGCGAAGTTGTTTCCGAAATACACAGGGCAGCGATCTCCGAATCCGGCGACGGGCATCCGGCAGAATCTGCCCCTGCGGAAGGCGAGGAAGATAGCGAGGAACTGGAACTCGAAGAGGCGCAGGCCGAGGCGGAAGCCATTCTCGACGCCGAAGCCCGTGGCACCGGCGCGGTCGATGCTCGAGTCGAAGTTCGTGCTCCGGCGGGGACGGCAGGTTATACGCAGCGCACCCAGCGACCGCGTCCCGGACACGACCGCCAGGGTGGCCCGCGCGATCGTCAGCGCCGCGGTGCAGGCGGCCGCCGTTTCCGTCGCCGCGAAAATTCCTCGGTTCCCCTCATCAGCGACTTGCTCAAGGAAGGCCAGGAAATTCTGGTGCAGATCGCCAAAGAACCGATCGGCAAGAAAGGCGCGCGCATCACCAGCCACATCGCGCTGCCCGGTCGTTTCCTGGTCTACATGCCCACGGTGAACCATACCGGCGTTTCGCGCAAAATTTCTTCCGAAGAAGAACGTCAGCGCTTGAAGCGCATCATTCTAAGCGAACGCGATAACGGCCACGGAGGCTTCATCGTTCGCACCGCCGCGCAGAGCGCCAGCGAAGAAGAACTTCGCGCCGACATCCGCTTCCTGAAAGGCTTGTGGCAGGACATCAAGAATCGCGCCGAGAGTGCAAAGCCGCCGGCGCTGATTTATCACGACTTGAACGTGGTGGAGCGCGTGCTGCGCGACCAGGTCACATCCGACTTCAGCGTGATCTGGGTCGACACCGAACCGGAGTATGAGCGCGTGCTGCGCTTTTTCAACCGCTTTCAGCCTGCGATGGTCAAGCGGGTGAAACTTTATACCAAGGAGACGCCGCTGTTCGAGCAGTTCGGCCTCGCCGAGGAGATGAACAAGGCGCTCAAGTCGAAGGTGTGGCTCAAGAGCGGCGGCTATATCGTCATCAATCAGACCGAAGCGCTGGTCGCGATCGACATCAACACCGGCAAATATGTCGGCAAGACTGCGCGTCTCGAAGACACCATCGTCAAGACCAACGTGGACGCGATCAAGGAAATCGTGCGTCAGGTCCGGCTCCGCGATCTGGGCGGCATCATCATCATCGACTTCATCGACATGGACGAACGCCGCAACCGTCAGCGTGTGATGCAGGCTCTCGAAGAGGAACTCCGCCACGACCGAGCGCCCTCAAAGACACTGCAGTTTAACGACTTCGGATTGGTCGCCATCACCCGCAAGCGCGTGAAGCAGTCGCTCGAACGCACCATCGGTGCGCCCTGTCCCTACTGCGAGTCGACCGGCTATGTGAAGTCCGTCACCACCGTCTGCAATGAGATCTATGTGGAGATGCGGAAGATCGCCAAGCATCTCGAACACGAGGACGTCATGCTGCGTGTGCATCCCGACGTAGCCAAGGAATTGAAGGCCAACAATGGCCGCTTGCTGAACGAGATGGAAGAAATGACCAAGCGCACGATCATCGTGAAGAGCGATCCGGCCGTGCACCAGCAGCAGTTCGATATCAACTGAGCGATCAGCGTTCCCCAGCAGCGAGAGACGGGCGACATCGCCCGTTTTTTGCTTTTTGGTTCTCGCTTCGTATGCCATTACAGACGGCAAATGGTAATGGTAAATTAGATCGAGAAATGCCATTTTGACTCTGGACAAGGCTGGACGAGTCCTTTTGCCAAAAGCCCGTACCGGAGGAACTGCAGCTGTTTGCCGGGATTCTCTGGACTTGGAAACCTCCGGAGATCGGATCGTTCTCCGCCCGGTGCGCGGCAACGCTGGGATGCGAGAGAAGGAAGGTGTTTGGGTCTTTCGTACCGGCCGGTCCTGAAGCTGCTGCCCGGCGACAAGCGCTCAGATCATTACATCCAGAAGATCAGTTTGAACAGGGATTTTGTAACAAGGAACTCTGGCAGTGCTGCCCTCCGAAGGACTGCCTGAATGAGCTCTGCGCTGAGCGGTGAGTATCGCCCTGGTTCTATTCCTTGTTCATATTGCGGGTGCTCTTTTACTTGCGCTCGGATAGTGAATATAAAGCACGTTACCATTCCCTAAAATTGACGCCGAGAACCGAGCTGCGGCCGCCGCTTGCTTGCCGAGACAGAAGGCCTTGAACTACTCCGACGCTTTGCATCGAGAGCTTCGAAGTACGCCTGCTTTCGGTCGCGGGCCGCGATTGTTTCAAGCGGGGTCGTCGCCGACATGTTCCCAGGGGCGGGTGCCGTCAGCGAGCGAGTACCGCAGGAAACAGGGACCGGCAAGGTCGGTGGGTCGCCCGCGCACTGCACGCGCGTTTCCCGCCGATATTCGCCCTGGTGTTCCGGGCCGCAAGTCTCCGATATCGCATATCATGCGAGTCCTTCTATTCCAAGACTATGGCCGTGCTCCTCTTCGGAGGGCCGCACTCCTCGCAAGGAAACTGGTTCGGTCTTCGGTGCAGCCAGCCGTTGTTCCACCTCTACTGCCATACGCTGCGAACTTTCGCGACTGAGGCTGTGGGAAAGATTGCCGCCATCATTCGTGTAAATCTGGGCATCGTCTGGGGCTCTTGAATTCAAACCGCTTGAGATAGAACACTCCAACTCGCCGGTCCGCCGGGTGTACAAGGGCGTTAGTTCGGTTTCTTAGTGTGACCAATCTATCCGTTCGATTCCGCGAACAAGATCGAAATGGCGGTCTCGGCTTAGGAGGGGGAAAGAATGCTGACGGCAGAGCGCGGCAATCCAAACGTCGTTGGAAGGAATCGGTGTTCCGGCTCTCTTAAATTCGGTTCGAATAGTAGCGTAGGAGTTGGCCGTCTCTTCATCCACATCGAGCACTCGGTAGTTGCAAATCGTTTCTGTTGGCCATTGTTCGTAGCGCTGCCGGTCGCGTGATTGCTGAATCAGCCCTCCAAGATCGGCGATGTCTTTCCCTTCCGTGAGCTTACTGTTGATCTTTATGTCGTCGACAACGATGTCGCGGAGTTTGCAACTAGCGGCATGCAACAGCTGTGCCAGCCAGCCCTCAAAGTACCAGTTGTCTTCGGCAGGAGTGAACAACCCCTCCGAGTCCTGACACAGCATTGCGCTCGGATACGCGCGCAGGTATTCGACGCCATTTTCGGCAAACCAACCTTGGACCTCAGCCAAGGTGTGACGGTGCTCTCGGGATGTTGATATTGGTCCCGCACCCGACGCCTTGCGCCGCTCGTGCTCGCTCTCTCGGTCGCTCAGCACCGGATCACACGGGATGAATCGGTATTCAGACAGCCGAGCAACGAAGCGCCGGGACCGGAGAGGAATGCGTGCGAATGCGTTGTAGACCCCGAGAACAATGATCCCACCCGGGCGTGCAAGCCGCACCATGCGCACGAATCCTAAGATTCGTTCCGCTGCAGTTACCCAACCTTCGGGCCCTGGCCGACGGAAATGAAGGCGACTGGAGCGGCTTTTGCAACATGTCAACCACGCAAAGCGGGCTACTGGGCACACCGGATCAGAGTACTCAAGAGTAACAATTGAGACATTAAATTTGACGGCCCGTTGACAACTTCTTGGCGGGGATCAGCTATTTTTCCACGTCGTTGAGCAAGTCTGTTTGGACCACCATTCTCGGATTCTGGCGAAAGGAGGGATTGGGCGGGAATCAAGGCTGCACATTGGGGCCGCAATCCCGCGCACGAGCCGCTGTCGGCCTCCTCACCGCGGACGGTAACGGAAATCTTTCCGGATCTGAGATGCAGTGCAATAACGGCACCGTCGTTACCAATGTGACTGGAAAGGGGACTTACACAGTCAACTCGGACTGCTCAGGCTCCGCAACACTCACCAATGACAGGGGCGGCGACGGAGCCGGGAGGCACTTAATTTTGAGATCCTCCCCAACTCGGGCGAGTTTCTCAGTATCGTGCTGCGTTCTAAATCTAACCCATAACCTTTACCCTCTCAGGAGAATCAATTCGTATGAAGAAGCTTGCGTTTTGCACGCTATTCCTGTCGATATTTACCTTTGTAGCGTTTGCTACAGAGAGCGATCAACTTCCTAATAACTTCCTGAACACCAAACATCCCATTCACAAAAATAATGCTGGCGGAGTCCACGGCAAGGGCAACATTCCCACCCCTCACGGATTTCCGGTAGGGGTCGATACATTGGTTAACTTTACCGGCCATTTCGAAGCCCAAGGCGTATTGTTCGACGGCAGCGCACATCACATCTGGGAATACAGCATGGTCGGCAACGATCCCACGCGTGGTGGAACCACCACCTTCAACGCGCCGGTGGTGCCGGTCACTATGGATCTGCGCAACGCTGACGGTTCGCCGCGTTTCGTGGTCAATCAGTTCGGCGTTTCAGTGCCACTTATCTCGAAGCCGGCCCCATTCATTCAGCCCTTCTTGAACGGCCCCGTCTACGGCCTGTCCGATTACACGAGCAGCCCGGTTCCCACACAAATCACCGACGCCGTGCAGCGTGCAGAATTCGGTAATAAAGCCCGCTCAGACTGGCACACTTTGCTGGTGCCCAGCATCAAGACTGGCCGGACCATGGTCCTGAACAAGGGAACCTACGAGTTCGCTCTGAATAGTGACGGCACTTGCTGCCTATTCGTCTTGGTCAGCGATCCGGTATTTTCCAGCAAACTGTTTCCGCCCGCAGCTTCCGATAATTCCACTGTCATTGGCGCTGCTGAAATCAACGGCGACATCACCACCAAAGACATTTCCACCTTCTTCTTTCCAAACGTCTATCTCTTCGAGAACAACGATCCCAACCAGTGCTGCGTGCTCGGCTTCCACAGCTTTGACGAAGAAGCCGGCACCGCCGCCAACGGCAATCAGCTCCGCTTCTATGTCTTGAACTACTCCAGCTGGATCAGCCCCGGCCTGTTTAATGGCGGAATCGAAGATGTCACCGCCCACAGTCACGAGATTGCCGAGACTTTCAACGATCCTTTCGTTGGTTTCGATAACATTCACAACATCACTCCGTTCTGGCTCAATCCAGCCGGCCAGTGCCAGGACCTCATGGAAGTCGGAGACGTGATCGAGGATCTTCCCAATCCTACTTTCCCCGTTACGATTGGTGGCTTCACCTACCACCCGCAGAACGAGGCTCTGTTGCCGTGGTTCGAATTCCAGCGGAACTCGACCGCCATCGACAACGCTTACAGCTACCCGGACGAGACGGTTCTCACTTCGCTATCCGCGCCTCAGAGGCTGAATTGTGCTGGCCAGTAGCTGCAACTAGAGTCAGAATAAACAAAGGGCACCGCTCACGCGATGCCCTTTGTATTGTTGGCGATCAATATTGGGAATGGGAAATGAGGGAAGAGCGATTGCTTGGAAATCCTCACGAATCGACTGGCCGCCGCCATTCTCACAACTACAGACCTTCACTCAGACGCGCTGACCTTCTTATTGCCATCCAGCTTCCCACCGATTCGTCCCAGACTCTTCCTTGAAGTATAGGAAAATCACGAATTCGTGCTGGGCGTGAATGTCGGTTTTGGAACTTGTCGGTGAGCGTGGTGCGCGCAGCGACTGCGCCCGCCAAGGTGGCTGAACAACATGGCCACGAACTGTCCCCAACAACTGAACCCGCGAGCATGACGCTCGACCCGGTGCTCGGCGACGGCCTGTTCCAACACTTGCCGGGACAACAACTGCAACATCTGGCTGAAAATGCTGGATACTCGTATCACGGCGGTGATAGTCCTCCCTATACGGATTACGTCTCGCAACGCAAACCATAGAAGAGTTCTCCCCCGCTCAAAAGACAACAGTTGTTTGATTTCACAATGGATGGACAAAGGAGGATGCCATGAAGTTCATGACGATGCTTACCGTGCCCGCCTTTCTGCTAGCCCTTAGCGCACTTCCGCTTCGTTCCAGTGGCAAGCCAAGTCCGGACGACAACATGGCCCGCATGGGTCTCGTGGCAGATACTTCTATGCCATCGAAACTAGGGTCTATCTCGTTCAATATTTCATGCACGTCGCAGGTCAAGGCGGAATTCAACCATGGCATTGCGCTCCTGCATTCGTTCTGGCTCGATGAGGCAGGAAAGTCATTTGGAAATGTTGCGGCCGCGGATCCAGACTGCGCGAAGGCGTACTGGGGTGTGGCGATGGCCGATTTCAACCAGGTCAACGGTGGGCCAACCGATACCGGTGTAGTCGCAGCAAACCGACCACTCCGCATGGCAGACAAGGTGCGAGAGAAGGATCCAAGAGAAATGGCTTACATTTACGCAGTGCATCTTTTCTTCGATGGTTACACAGAAAAGGGCTTTGATGTGCACTCCAAGCGATATACCGACGCGATGGAAGAAGCTGCCACCCACTATCCGAATGACTTGGAAGCGCAGGTCTTCTATGCGCTTGCCTTGATCAATTCGGACCCGCGTGACGATGTGGCTCTCATCAACCCAAAGAAGGTCGTGGGAATTCTTTATCCTATTTTTCGCCAGCTTCCAGACCATCCATGTCGACCGGCTATGTGAAGTCCGTCACCACTGTTTGCAATGAGATCTACGTGGAGATGCGGAAGATCGCCAAGCATCTCGAACACGAAGACGTCATGCTGCGAGTGCATCCCGACGTAGCCAAGGAATTGAAGGCCAACAATGGCCGCTTGCTGAAACGAGATGGAAGAAATGACCAAGCGCACGATCATCGTGAAGAGCGATCCGGCCTTGCACCAGCAGCAGTTCGATATCAAACTGAGCGATCAGCGTTCCCCAGCAGCGAGAGACGGGCGACATCGCCCGTTTTTTGCATTTTGGTTCTCGCTTCGTATGCCATTCCAGGCGGCAAATGGTAATGGTAAATTACCTCGTGAATGCCACTACAAAGGCTGTTCTCGCGACTTATTTGTCACAGGAAGGACTTGTTTGCTTTCTTGGCTTGTCTTTTCGACAAGCAACTGGATGCAGACGGCCACGCTTGGCGGTAGAAGTTTGGGGTTTTGGTAATCGAAGTCAGAGCAGGTCGATGCGCCGGAGAAGCTCTTGAAAACGATGGTCGGAGCGATAGCGATCAAAGATCGGATCGACGGCGAGGTATCCCATCCAGACGGCGCGATCGTCGTAGGCTGCTTGCAGCCATTTGAATGTGTCTTCGTTGCTGTTCAGCGCTGCGTAGATCTGAGCCAATCCGTAGGGCGAAACGTAACGCTTCCTCCGCCCGTATTGATTCGACAGGAGTTATTGTCCAATTTTCTGAGGAGTTTCCGGTTTGCCGACCGTTCACCCAGAATCGTCGTGCGCTGGCGACGTGTGGAAGTTAGCGGGCTCATTGAGCGTTGCTATTCCGCAACTGCTGTTGGCAAGCTTGCAGCTCTTCGCTTACCCTAGCGGCCTATGCCACTTACGAAACTTCAGGTGCAGATCGCTCTTAGTCTGATCCTGGTCTGCACTCCGACTGCATGGGGACAATCTCCGTTCACTTTGGAGCAGGTGATGAGTTCGCCTTTTCCGAGCGAACTGGTCGCTGCTGCGCAAGGCAGCCGCATCGCGTGGGTGTTCAATGCAGAAGGAGTGCGCAATGTCTGGGTGGCTGACGGTCCGGACTTCGTTCACACGGCGCACCCAGTGACTCATTACAGGACCGACGACGGTCAGCCCATCGCCAGCCTGCGCCTTACCCCCAACGGCAAGACGGTGGTTTATGCGCTGGGCAGCGAGTTGAACGAGGCTCAGGAGAGCGCCAATCCCGAGAGCTGGGCGAAGGGGGTCAGGCAGCAGGTCTTTGCCCTGGACATTAATGCCAAAGATAAAGATAAAGGGGCAGCGCCGCGGTTGTTGGGCGAGATGGGTTGCCCCGACGAAGAATGTGAAAATATTCAGATTTCGCCAGACAGCGCGTGGGCGCTGTGGTCCGCGAAAAAGAAATTGTGGTTGGCTAGCGTCGATGGCAAGCAACCAGCCAAGGAACTGGCTTCGGTGCGCGGAGTGGAGGTTGAGCCCAAGTGGTCGCCTGATGGCAAGCACATTGCTTTCGTCAGCCAGCGCGAAGGTCATAGCTTGGTTGCCATTTACGACTTCGACGGCGGCTCCATCCGATATGTGGCACCCAGTGTGGATAAGGACTCCATGCCACGCTGGTCGCCTGATAGCAAGTGGATTGTCTTTGTGCGCACCGCCGGAGATGAGCAGAGGCGGCCGCTGATTCCAGTGCGTGCCGAGCCCTGGTCGCTGCGGATTGCCGATGCTGTGACTGGCGCGGGTCGTGTGCTGTGGCGGAGCGGGAGCAAGCTGGAGGATTCTCTGCCCAGCCTCACCGAAGATGGCACGCTCAACGTTGCTGCCGATGGACGAGTGGTTTTTGCCTCGGAGCAGGATGGGCGCAATCACTTGTATTCGATCGCCGCCGCAGGCGGCTCGGCCACGCTCCTCACCCCCGGCGATTTCGATGTGGAGGACGTCGCGTTCACCGCGGACAAGGCGTGGGTGATTTACTCCTCGAACCAAGACGATCGAGACCGGCGGCACTTGTGGCGCGTGCCGGTATCGGGGGCTACACCGCAACAGGCGCTGACGGGCGGCGAGACCATGGAGTGGTCTCCGGTTCAGACCGGCGACGGCAAGAGCATTCTCTGCCTAGGCTCCACGGCAACCTCACCGGCCATGCCGTATGAAGTAACCGCGAAGGGCCGGACTATGATCGCGGCGCAGGCTCTGCCGAGTGACTTTCCTTCGTCCTCGCTGGTGAAGCCGAAGCAGGTAATTTTTCAGAGCGACGACGGAGTTACGCTGCATGGCCAGCTTTTCCTCCCGCGCAATGCGCAGGGAAAAATCCCTGGGCTGGTCTTCATGCACGGTGGACCCATCCGCCAGATGATGCTGGGGTTCCACTACATGGATTACTACCACAATGCATACGCCGAGAATCAATACCTGGCCAGTCGTGGATACGCTGTATTGTCGGTGAATTACCGGCTCGGCGTTATGTACGGACGCGAGTTTCGCGAAGCGCCCAACACCGGCTGGCGCGGAGCAGCCGAGTATAAAGACGTAGCCGCCGCGGGCCGTTATCTGCAAACTCTCCCCGCGGTTGACACAGAAAAAATCGGCCTGTGGGGCGGTTCCTACGGCGGCTTTCTGACGGCGATGGGTTTGGCGCGGAATTCGGACCTGTTTAAAGCGGGAGTAGATTTTCACGGCGTACACGACCTCAGCATCTTTCAGACGGAGTTGCCCGCCAATCTGTCGCTGCGCCCGCCGGACGCGGATGCTGCCATCAAGCTGGCGTGGGATTCCTCGCCTGACGCTTACGTGGGCACATGGAAGTCGCCGGTGTTGCTCATCCATGGCGATGATGATCGCAACGTGCCGTTCAGCCAGACTGTGGACCTGGTACAGCGCTTGCGCGCGCAGCATGTGCCCTTCGAACAACTGATCCTGCCAGATGAGATCCACGGTTTTTTGAGATGGAGGGACTGGGTGCGCGCCTATTCTGCCACTGCCGAATTCTTTGACCGGACATTGAAGCGGGAGGAGAAGATCGGGACCGATAACTAACTCTCATTTAGGCTGCTCGAGAATTATGCGGCCAGTGTTGCGAGTCTTTTCCTGTCCGGCTGCCACCGATTCTGAATGAGTCTGCGGGGCTTACTTCAGCTTCGCGTATTCTGCCCTGGCTTGTTTCAGGATGGGAACGTCGGGGTCGGCGTCATTCCAGAGCGAAAGGAAATCTTGATAGGCCGATCTTGCCTTGGTGGCATCACCCGACAGCGCGTAAGCCCTGCCCAATTGCAGGTGCGCCAATGCGCCGATCGGTTCGTTAAACACAATTCCGGGATGATTGAGGACCTTCTGAAACTCCGCCACCGCTTCGGGGCCTCGATGCGCGGCCAGATAGGCTTCGCCGCGGACATAAACAGGTAGCAGGGCCTGAGGGAAGCCATATGCCTCCGGTGTCCCCAACTCGTAAGGAACTGACGCTTGCAGTACTTCGATAGCCTGTGAAGGTTGGTCGCGATTGAGAGCGATCTGCGCCCGAAGGCTGGGCAGGTAGTTAAATTTCACCAGTGTATCGTCGGGGAAGCGCTTCCCCAGATCGTCTGCCAGGTTTGCGATCCCTATCTGCTCGCCGCGCGCATGGTTGGCCAGAGCCAATCCCAAAGCCGCTCCGTACTCCACGTCGCGTCCCTTCCAGCTGGAAAGCGCGGCGTGGGCATGCTCGCGTGCCGCCGCTGCGAAGCCAAAAGACGCTTCCCACTGGGCAGCATCGGCTTGGTAGAGAGCCGCGGTCTCTTTCTCGTCCGCTCGCTCCGCTGAAGCGACGGCCTTGCGGAAAAATTCCCTAGCCTTGCCCGCCTGGCCCCTAAAGACTGCGGTGTGGGATTCCATGGCCAGAATCAAGTCTTCAGCTCCTGGCTTGCCAGAAGCCCAGGCCACATGTTGCGCCATTTCCGACGCATCGTTCTCGAGGAATGCCAGCTCATAGAGGCTGTCGCGCAGGAAAGGCGAGTCGAGGTTTCTTGCGAGTGCCTCAGCGGCAGTCGCCCGGGCCTGGTTCAATCGGCCCAAGTCAAGGTAAGACAGAGCCAAGCCCCCATATCCTAAGGCGCTTGTCGGATCAAGACCAAGATTCGCTTGCGCTTCCTCGAGCGCCCGGTCATATTGACCCAACCCAGCGTAGATCCCGACTCTGAAACCCCGCGGGGCGTGGTCCCGTGGGTAGGTCTGTGACCACACCTGGCAAGTTTGGCGCGCCTTTTCCAGATCTCCGCTGACGAACTGGTAGTAATTGGCTTCGATCAAGAACTTCTCCGCTTCGCTCACTCCGGATCGCAACTCGTAAGCCTTCTCCGCAGCTTTCGAGGCCAAGTCGGTCTCCAGCAGATTGAGGTAGGTCAACACCAGGCCGGAGTAGGCGGCTGCGAAGTTCGGGTCCAGATCGATCGCACGCTGGAACAACGGCCATGCTGCATTGAAATCACTCTTGCCTATCAAGAGTTTCATTCCCAGACTGTAGGCTTGGAGCGCCTCGAGCGAAGGAGTCGTAGCCTGTTCGATGGGCGTATCGAACCTCTGCACGGAACTCAAAGACTCACCCAGCTGTCTGCGTAACTTGGTGGCTGCCTCAGCCAGCGACTTCAGGACTTGTTCCTTCGAGTCTGCTGTTACCTGCTCCTCGGCAAGAGCATCGCCGGTCCTGCACTCGACAGCTTTTAGATCCAGAACATACTGCCGGCCAAGACTGGCAATCGATCCATTGATGACGGCCACGCTGCCGACCCTCTGGCAGAGATCGCGCGCAATCTTCGGAGTTAACTGAGTATCGGACGGCTGCCCCATCCGTGGGAGTGTCCCCTGAATCCGCGCTTCGGACACGAGGCTGAGAAAAGGCGATTGTTCCAATTGGACTGTCAGGCCCTGCCGAAGGGCTCCGTCAAAGACGGGGTCTCCCGTAGCGTTGACGAAATCGGAAACAACAAGCGTGTCCTTTTCGGTCAGGGCGCGGGTGTGACGAAGAAAGCGGTATCCGCCCCATGTCAGCCCGGCCAAAAACACTACTGCCGCGGCGCCCCACAGCCCGGCCTTAGCTCTCCTGCCGGTTCTCCAGCCCTTCGGTGGAACCCGTAGACTCGCTCTATTCTTCTCGACCGTTGGCCCCGTCGGCGAAACGCCTTCGACGGAAGCGATAAATCGATACCCTCTTCGGGGTAGTGTCTCGATATATTGAGACGCGTCCGCACTATCGCCCAAAGCTTGACGGAGCTTTCGAAGCGCGGTTTTGATACTGTGCTCATACTCGACAACGGTTCCATCTGGCCACAGCTTCTTTCGGACCTCTTCTTGCGTCACCAACTCCCCGGGACGGTCCAGAAGCAGGAGAAGAATTTGGATAGGTTGCCCTTCGAGCCGGATTCTGGCGCCAGACTCCTTACGCAATTCACCGCTGCGGAGATCGAGTTCGAAAGATCCAAAGCGAACCGCGTTTGAGCGAGTGTCCACCGTTTTGTCACGAGTGATCTGTCCCTTGCGGCGGATGGTACCACGCGCGTTCCGTCCCTCCAATCGGATTCGATGTCGTTCGTCAGTGACTTGTAAACGACCGATTGCGTGGGGTTTGGGCGCTTACCCAGGAATTACCTCGCCGTTACCCCGCGTGCCTCGACATCTGAAGTCGATTCTGGTCTGCTGCGTGTGGAAAGCGCTTCAGGCGAGAACGATTGGCTTCGAATTGTTTCCTGCTTTGAGGTCCAAGAATTGAGCTTTAAAGCGCCACTATTTCCCCGTAGCTGGAAAGGCCATCGTAAGGCCCTGATCCAATCTTTTGGGAGCTCCTGTTGAATCCCAGTCTGGCTGGATCCGGACCCCGGTCGAGTCGGCTCAGGCATGTCTTAAGTGAACGTAGAGAGGAGGTTCTATGTTAGCGCGTCGTGAAGTTCTTCAAAAGTGCCTTGCCCTGGGTTCCATCGTCATCGCATCTGACTTTTCTGCTGACTCGATGCTGTTTGCCTTCCAGGAAGGCGAAAAGCCGGTTCCCAAGCCGACTCCACCCAATCCGCTGGGACCGTTTTACAAGCGGCTCACGCCCGTCAACAACATCCTGCGTCCGCCCGGAGATCCCGGCTTGCCGCTCACTGTTTCGGGACAGGTGTTCGATACGCGAGGCGACGTCGTGCCCGGTGCAACCATTGAGATCTGGCAGACTAACCACCGCGGCCTGTACGACGTTGACGGTTATCGCTATCGGGGCAAGCAGACGGTCGATACGACCGGGGCGTACAGTTTCGAGTCCGTGATTCCGGGCCACTATCCCGATAAAAGCCGTGTCTGTCAGCACGTCCACTACCTGGTGATGGCGCCGGGGCACAAGCCGCTGGTCACGCAGCTCTACTTCGCCACCGATCCCGCCTTCGAGGGCGATCCTCAGAGGAACTACGCCCGCGATCCTCTGCTCCAGACCCCGGAGCTTATCCGTCCCGTAATGTTGACCGGTGAACCGAACGAATTGCATGCCAAGGTTCGATTCGCGCTTTGCCTGGAGCGCCTGTGATGAACATGAAAGTCGCGGTTTTGACGCTCGTATGCTGTCTGCCCGTTGCCGCTTCG